>Ga0114998_10004477_pt1 | contig 10167 bp, 7 predicted proteins | sample ArcticOcean_MG_C_5_FD_87044 | JGI IMG/M metagenome (GOLD analysis project Ga0114998, IMG submission 87044) | Marine microbial communities from western Arctic Ocean - ArcticOcean_MG_CB4_138 | ecosystem: Environmental > Aquatic > Marine > Oceanic | place: Arctic Ocean: Canada Basin | collected...
CACACGACTACTCTACGACTACGGCTACGCTTTAAAAGAGTTATAAAAGTTCTGTTTTCCCAGCGCTTGCGATCGATTTCAGTCGTGATACACCGCGCGTTTTCTACTTACTAATGAAGCTATTTTACTTATTACTTTCCAAAAGTATGGTAGTTTTTCCCTTTTTTCCGTTTTTCCGTTTTTGCTGCTGATTTCCACAAAACACAAATCGACACCAACGCTTCAAAAGCAGTCTGTTCAAAAGTATATAAAACGACTATCGATCAATCGATCGCACAGACACACACACACACAGACTCACACGCACAGAGAGATTAAGAGAGAGTTTAAGAGAGAGAGAGAGAGAGATTAAGAGATTAAGAGAGAGAAGATGAAATGCGTAGTGCTAGCACAGAAAGAGGAATTCGAAGAGTGCGAGATATCGCGAAAACCAATCATCGAAATCGAAATCGCGTTTAAGCCATGTTTACAATATACGTTCGAGCAAGTGCAAAGATCAAATTTTATCGACGAATGCGTATTCGTAGTCGATCGTACGTCGATTCAGTTCGCGAAAAGTTTGTGTAAGAAAATGATGATGAATAGCCATAGCGAGAACGAACGAAGTAGTGCTAGTTTGCAGAGGAAAGTAGTGAATACTAGTGGTCAGCAAAATAGTGGTAATAATAAAGCGGTGAAGTTCGAATGCGTCGAAGTCGATTGTAAAAGCGATGTCGAAGCCTTGAGGCATGGTTTGGATTTCTGGATAGGACGAATGAATTACGATGATGAAGATGTTTGCGTGATTAGCGCGAGGACGATTTTCGATGTACCGATTGATGAGTTAGTGTTGACACACGTGAAAACGAACGCGAGTTTGACCGCTTTATTGAGCGAGAGGAGGATATGGGACGGCATCGATGTGAAGTACGGGAGAGCGCCGAAGTTAGCGCGGTACGTTAGTTTAATGGATTTCGATGATGATAGTAATAAGAATAGTAACGGGAGAGATATTAAAAGATTAGTGATGTCTTCATCGGAGAGCGATAAGACTGTGAAGATCAATAGGAGCGCTTTAGATTTCGGGAACGTGAAGTCTTCAGTGAAATATAGAGAAGTGAGAGTATACGTGTTCAACGCTAAAATGTTAATAGAGACTTTACAGAATAATCAAAAAGCAAAGTCTATGAAGAACGATATAGTGCCAGAAATGTGCCAAGCACAGTTTTTGATTTCAGGGAATCTGAACAAACCAGTCGTCGCCGTGATATGTAAAAGTACTGAAAACAACTTTGCGTGCGAGATCGAGAAAGTGTCTCCGCACTTCCTGGAAATCAGTCGAGAAATTCTGAACTTTACTTCGCTCGTCGGAAGAGAACCGTCCGCACGACACGAGAATTTCGTCTCCCCGAACGCCGAACTTGGCTCAAAATCAGTAATCGGAAGCTTCTGCGCAGTCTCCTCGGACGTAATCATTGGCGAAAAAGTACACGTGAAGCGTTCGGTCATCTGCGAAGGCGCTTTTGTCGGCCAGGGTTCCAAAATCACTAACTCCGTCATAATGTCCAACGCTCGCATTGAAGACGGATGTCAAATCTCGAATAGCGTCATCGGCGCAAACGCCTCTGTCGGTAAGAATTCTACGTTAAAAGAGTGCGTAGTCGAATGCGAGTGCGAGGTCGCAGAAGAAGAAAACGTTCGCGAAGAGTGCATTAAACGCGCTTAGTACACTTGCATTTATATAAATCATAATCAGGACATCGCGCGCCTTCTGGAAAACAACTTCCAACCTTCGCGTATGTTAAGAAATTTCAAAAACCCAAACTAATAAACCTCTGTTGATTGTTGAACACAAATCGGACTCTCTCCGAGTATTATTTAAATGAACGATCGCTTACAAATGCAAGACGTGATTGTAAACACGCACGCGCACATGGATTCTGTAATGATCTCAGAACAGAAAATCAAAGAGCGCGTTTTCGAACTCGCTAAGGAATCTCTCTCGAAATTCAACTCTCACGAATGCATATTCCTCCCATGTTTCACTGGAGCGATGTTCTTTGCGACGGATTTCTTGAGAGCTCGAGAACAGATTTCGTGGATCGAACGCGAAGAAAAAGTAGTTCTCGAATTGAATGGGTCGTTGGACGACGTCGGGTCATGTTTTTCGACGAGTTACGCGCACGGTACAGTATGCGCCGAAGATGACAGCGTTTCAGTGCATTTGAAAGGAGAGTGTAAGGGCAAGAAAGCCGTGATTATCGAGGACATCGTCGACACCGGCGGGACTTTGGTTAGATTAGCGAAAGCGTTATATGCTGAGGGGTGTACGGAAGTGCACGTCGTGTCTTTGTTGAACAAACAAGCGCGAAGGAAAGCTGAGCACGAGGAAAAATTGAGGACGTTGATTAAAACTTTAACCATCGGGTTCGAAATCGAAGACGAGTTCGTCGTCGGTTATGGTTTAGACTTTAACGGTCTATATAGGTGCTTACCGTATATCGGTGTATTACATCCCGAGTTGTATAAATAAGTACGTAAGTAAATGAATTACTATAGAACTACTCATCATCGTTAAACATTTTTCACTATCATCTATTAATCCTTCGTCGTCCTACGTTTCTAATCTTCTCTAAAACGTCAATATTGCAATCGCGCGATACTAAATCAATCAACTCACTCGCTACGCTATCGACTACTATCTTCATCTTAATCTCTTCGTTATTCTCTGACTCCCTATATCGCCTATCATACGCCTCGACGCTCTCTCGTAAGATCACATACTCTTTCCTCTTCACGCGAAAACATCCGAAACAATTTTTCTTCCTCGTCTTCTCAACATCATCATCACAGGTCTCGAAGAAGACTAAATCTTTATCGATTTTCCCACCAATCTTCCCACGCATGATCATCAAAGCCCTATCGATGATCTCCAAGTACGCCTTTTTCGTTATCTTCACTAAAATCTTCCCTCTCTTATTGTTATCATCTTCATCTTCTTCGTCATCATTTGAAGATATTTCCATCGATAGTTTGATTTTCAAGTACACAAACTCGCGCTTTAAATCGATCGTTCTCGAATTCGCGAACGCTCGCACTCGATCTCTCGCCCCATCTTCCCCATTCGCATCGCCGTCGTTGTCCTCATCGCCACTCATTTCTCTTCGTTCAACTGCTTTCTCGCTTCAAATTAAATGTAAAGTTCTGAACAACTCGCTTCTCTCGTGTTTTCCAAAACTTAGGTATGTTTGCAAACATGCAAAGAAGCTCTGCTGCATAGAAAAATAATAATATCTATAAAAATGTTAATAAGCGCAAGGACTTACTCGAACAACGGCAGTCGTAGCAGTCGTAGCAGTCGTAGCAGTAACATCAGTAGTAGTAGTTTTAGGACGAGACATGGATGCGTTAGTTCGAGAATTTCTTTATCCTCTTTATCGTCTTCATCGGCTGAATCTGGCAATGGAATAGAGCGATATGATAAGTCGTTAGAGACGATAGTGCCGGATGTTACCAGGATGACGGATATGGAAATAGCGACGACGAAGGGGACGCAGTTGAACGTGAGGAGAAGGTTCAGGGTATCAGTGAAAACTAACGATCGAGAAGAAGAAGAAGAAGGAGAAGAGAAATCGGTCCAGAAGTACTGTAAGTTACCAGCGAATCAATATAACGTGATAGATGCGCAGAGGGTTAAGATGGAGGAAGATGGGTCGTTCACTGTTTCGACTGGTACGCAGAAATTCTTATTCTTAACGGTGGATTGTTCTGGAAGAGTGCGCATCGAGGAGACCGAGACGGGAGTGAAACAAACGCTCGAGAAAGCGGAGATTATCGATGCGAGCGAAGGGAATAAGAATAAGAAGATCGTTGATGCTATGAATGAGAGTATTGGATGCGTGAGAGTTGTGAATACGGTTGCCGCGACGAGGATTGGCGACGAAGATTTTATTGAAAGTCAGTTAGAATTCTCGGGCGAGTTTACGAATGGCGTGTTTGCGAAGATTGGACCGAGATTGAACGAAATCGCACAGTTCGTTCTTGGCGCGACTTTGCCCTATTTTTTGCAAACGATTGGACGAGATTATGAGTTATGGTCGACGGGTGGGAAGAGAGAAATGGCAAAAATGGACGTAGGATCGATGGCTTCGACCATTTTGAAAGGAGCAAAAGGGAAGATGCCGAAAGGCGTGACAGAAATAGACGTAGTATAGAAGTACATTTGTTTATGCGTACGTATGTATATATATTTAACTTTCATCGTGTTGCACGAAATTAGCAGCCAAGCGCTCTTGCAGCGTGGCCGAATTCTCTATTTCTTCTTCTGATTTATTGTTTTTTTTCGAAACGTTATCATCATCATCATCCGACGAAGAAATTATATCTCCTTTTTCGCCTCTTTTGGCATCCATTAAATCTTCCGAACCTCCCGATGCTAAAACACCACCGCTACCTATTGAATCTACGTCGTTTTCATCGACTTCGTCATCCTTTTTCTTTGTTGGAAAATGCAGTTTCGACGAAGATGATCGTTCTTCTTCTTGTTGTTGCTTTCCTTTGCCCATCGCCGCCGGTATATCTTTGCCGAGAAGTTTCAATTTTTCTAATCGCGCTTTCTCGCGTCTTGCTTTGACTCTATTCAAAACCGTCTCCTCGTCATCTTCGTCCTCGTTCTCGCCACCGTCGTCGTTGCTTTCGTTGTTTAAGAAACCTTCTTCGTCATCGTCATCAAAATCGTCATCAGATAATCCCATTTTAAAATGTTTACGTTTCAATCCGTTTTCTAAATCGTTCAAAACATCGAGTGGGTCTAAACCATCAAATCCAAAACCAGCTTTCGTGAAATTACCTCGCATTAAACCAATTGCTTCAGTTACGTTACCGTGTCGCCATTTGAGCTCTTTCAATTGAGATTTGCGGACTCTGTCTTGTTTCTCTAACCATCGAACTCGATTTGTTAAAGTATCCATGGTCATTAACAGTTCTTTAATCACTTTTTTATTCACTCGATTTTGAGTCTCCATCACGCGAATAGCGCGTTTCCAGTAATCCGCTCGTAATTGTTCACTATCGATATAATTCGCCCCAGTCACTCTGGCTTCTTCTTCATCTATGGAACATTTACCTGGTACCACGCAGTTTACAATATTTTCGTTATGCTTGATGTTTATTGAAGTACGTACCCATCTGCCTCCGTTTAACTGCGCGTCGTGTCTTCCCAATTTATCTCTCGCTCGCCAACCAGAGCACTCATCGAATGGCCAGTATCCTAACAAACCATATTCTAATCCAGTTAATGTTTTACCCATGTTTTGTTCAATCTCTGTTTGCGTTCGGTCAACGTTCCATACTCTTAACTCATCGATTTCACCGTTAAAACCGGACGCTGGCTTGTCTTGGTCGTGAATGGCGCCGATTAAAACGGACGTTGCTGGATCGTGTGCTTGCGCTCCCTCTCTTTGCGAGCCACGCAAAGTACCGTTAATATAAATTTTCGATCGTCCAGCACCGTAGGTAACCGCTACGTGGGTATAGTAGCCAGCTGGAATAGTAACTGTACTCCGTAATCCCCAAGGCGCCACTTCTCGGTGGAAAAACACGTGCCCGTCTGGTTCAAGTTGGAAAAAATATTGTCCTCTTCTCGCGCGATTATATTTCGAAAACACGACGCCGCCAAATCTATACGCTTTCATTGCCTCTGCGTCAGTATTCTTCGGTCTCGCGTGCGGTCTTAACCAAGCTTCGATCGCAAACGGTTTCGCGCCGTTAAAATGAAAATCCGAACTCGCCTCTAACTCCACGTGATTCGTCATTTGACCATCTAAATACATCGCACACCCAATCGGATGTGCTTTTCTTCTATCTATAGGGTCTCTTCTCCAAAAATTATCTAAACTCGCATCGACCGCGAATTGTAGGGACTCGGTCATCCCTTGCACGCCAAACTTTCTCAAAAATACGTTATACTCCTTCCTCGACACAAATCCATCGTTATTCGCATCGAAATGCCCAGCAATAGCGGGCGCTAAACTAGCCGTTAAATTCTGTACATCCTTCGCATGTTCCATTAACAAAATAACCGCAAAATCGTTCCAATCCACTGATTGTTTCAGCTGAAAATGCTTCTCCCAGAAATCTAACGCCGTCTCTTCGCCGTTCTCGCCTCTGTTCTTATGCTTACTATTGACTTTCTCATGAACATGCATTCCCCTATACGGTCCATGTTTCACTTTACCATCCGCCGATGCCGTCGTTGCATCTAACGTCGTCGGTGTCATAGTTTTCAAATCATCATCATCATCGCTCGTCGAACTACCGCTCGCTACGTAATCATCTTCAAAATCATCACCATCACTACTCCTACTTAACAACCATTTCCCAACGAAGAACATTTGCAACAAGGTCACAGAAATGCCAATAAACACTAGTATCTGCCTCATCGTGAACCCAGTTCTCTTCAACGCCCGTTTCGCTTCTCTTCGTAATCGATTATGTGCCTCTTGTTGCGTCTGATGATATTGAGAACTATGACTTTGCCCGTTCAACATGTTTGAGCTCGAGCTCGAGAGAGTGCGCGCGATGAGACTCTACTACCCTAATTATATGGGTCACGTCTCAAAGCGTAAACACGTTTTTTTTAGCTCGTATTTACTCCTGAACCGTAGTAGAAGCTCGCTTCGATTGAACTATTATTTGCTACGAGTACTACGACGCTGAAAAATTTCTGATGTACGCGATATCGAATAATCGAAATTCGAAAAAAGCGAGAAATTGAGAGCGAACTCGTTGTGGTGCGACGACGACATAAACACCGACGCGCGAGATTTCAATCAACAAAATGTGCTCACTTTTGCAAAGTAACTTAGTTTTAGCATCGTCGAACGTTGCTCGTACGAGTAGACGGTACGTTTTTCGTGGCGCGATAGCGATCGATCGCTCGTTTGAAAATCACGTCGTTCGCTTCGCGTGTGTTGTTCGTTTCCGCGATGGCTCTTTTTTTACGCGCGCGATGGGGATCGATATGAACCAGGCGCGAATGGTAAACGATAGATTTCATGGACGAAAACGGTTTAGAAATATGTGAACGATTCGCGTTCGTGGTAAAACGAGCGATTGGTTCGATGTAGTGCGAGGGCTCTTTGTTCCGGACGACGCGGTAAAAATCGGATTATCCACTTCGCTTTCCGAGCGATTTATCTACCACCGGTCTCCTTTCCGAGTGTGCTGCTGCGCGTGCTTTCTTGATGATTTGGTGAAATATTCACCGATTTTGATTCCTCTCGCTCCTTCTTCACATTGAAACAGATCTTCCACGACCAGGACTTGCGCGCAGTTAAAGTCAGCTAAATCTACTCCGGCAGCAATCGTTCAAAGAACTATTACGAAGCAAAACACCCAACGCAAATCAATCGCAACGCAAGCTATTTCGCCGATGGAATTTATCCAAATCGCGGACGCGGCTGAAGAAATCGGCAACGTCGCCACTACGCTTTTCATAACCACGCTTGTCGGTTTGGCCCTCGGTTTCGTGTTGTTAAGAGTTGAATCTGTCATTGAAGGTACGGATTAAGCGCGTTGTTAGGCTCGTTGCAAAAGTTGTGTTTTTAAAATAAAAAGAAAAGAAAGAAAATGAGAGAGGGCGGGCGGTCGTCGTCGCGAGCGAGCTCTTTAAAACGTTATTATAATAGGAGAGAAGGTTCGTATTTAATATAAAGCAATGCTCAAATAGTTCTATCATACTCGTTCAAGAGAGTATCGTTACGCGCTTCTCTCGTTCCGCTCGATTCCGAAAAAGATCAAAATTCACAAAAGTCAAATATATACCTTTAACGCGTCATTAAAGCATATTTTAGCCGTTTTGCTCGTCGTTCTTCTTAAGAGTATACTGAGGACTAACGAGATGCCACCGCGTCGTGCTCGACTCGACTGCGAAGAAGAAGAAGAAGAACCACGAGCACCGGTACAACAGCGGCAGCGACAGCAACTAGTGCGACGCAGGCGCTCGAACGCTGTTTCGAACGACAGAGCGCGACGACCATCGTCCTCGGCCGTAAACGAACAGATGGAAATACGAGCGGAACCGATGACTGGGATGATGGAACACGAAATCTTACAAGAAATGCGCGCGAGTATGGGCGGGAGACCGAGCGCGATAACGACCGTTGATGGCATACAACATCACAACGGGAACCCAATTTTGTATAGAGTGTGGTGTCATCACTGCGAGAGCTATACATGCGCTTCGACGATTGATGATTTACCGCCGAGTTGTCCAATGTGCGACGAGGAAGAGTACCTTGAATTGGTGCCGATGCAAAACACTGTTACGGAACATGGACTTTTCACGCTCAGGAATGGGCCAATTTGGTCCGAACATGCGAGGAGGATGACGAATGACCCTGTAGCTAGAGAAGGACTGCTCGGCGAACCCGCGTTTCAACAGTTCATTCAAAGCATGATCGCGCGAGCGATGGAGGGCAGAGGGGCTGATGGAATAAATTTCTTCGAGCTTGATGAGAGAAGGTTCGAACGACCGCTCTCGGAAGCTGCACAGAGAGGACAGTTAAGGAGGTTTAAGAATAACGACAGTAAGAACAAGGAAAGTAAAGATTGTTCTGTTTGTTTAGAGAAGATGAAGAAAGGAGAACAAATGACCGAATTGAAAAAGTGCGGCCACCAATTTCACACGTCGTGCGTTGACGAGTGGTTCAAGACTAAAAACACTTGCCCAGTGTGTCGATTTGAGCTCGAGGTCGAAGAGGACGAGGAACAATGCGAAGATTGCGGGTTACTGCGCCCGGCGCAAAGGCGTCGATTATAACATAATAAAATTAATTACCACCATACCATTTAGATTTCTCATAATTAGAAAAATAGACCTCTGTTATTTGTAATGAGAAAATTTACATATTAATCACATATAAAATTTAGACTTCTCATCACATATAAAATTTAATTTGCTATGGATATATAAATTAATCGTGTTGTTGTTGTTGTTGTTGTTGTTGAACGTTGTTTTAATACTAAGAATTGATTGATTTTGCTATTACAATAAAGGGAACTAAAGACGACACTAGAAAACGCATGATGAAGTATTTTATATAAATTTACTTCTTCTTTTCAGCCTTTTCAGCCAAAGCTTTCTTCTTTGCTTCTTCCGCTTCTTGCTGCTTCAACACCTTCTTCACAATCTTTTGTTCCTCGACCAAGAACGCGCGAACGATTCGCTCTCTCACCGCACCGCCTGACAAAACCCCACCGTAGGCTCTGTTCACCGTTTTCTTATTCTTCGCTAAATGCTTTCTCGAGTACTTTTGCGTTCTCAAGTGTGGGACGCCGTGAATGCGTCCATGGTCGCCAGATGGAGTTTGCGGACCTTTCGTCTTCTTCTTCACGTATTGGATACCTAATTTACCACCCGGGAGTCTGAGCTTGCGGATCTTGTTCGATCTCGTCGCATAGCAATGTCTGTTTTTGTTCGAGTATTGAAAAGGGTGAATGAGTAAGAACTAATAAAGTACAGAGACAGACGAGAAGACCGCGAAAGTTTTTTTTGTCGTAAAAATTCTAAATTCGGAAACGAACACACTACTCACGACGCGAATGAAACAAACTATCAAAACAAGCGCGCATAAACGCGTGTAAACATACACCACGCATACGTTTCCTCGTTTTCTAAATAATTCGCGACTTCGCTTACATACATATAAACTCGAACTCACTCATTTCGCGCGAGAGAAAAAAAAACCAAAACCACAAAAAACGTGTTGAAACCGGCTTCCATGCGCGCCGCGATGAACCTATACATCTAATCACGCGCTCGCGCGAATAAACATAACCGATTCTACACAGACAAACGCGCAGAAAAATACTTCACACATTAAATTAACTCGTTTCTTTGCGTACCTTCTCTTATATGTAATTCTCGTTCCGACCATTTTTATTTTAAGTCACTTTGAAATTATGAAGTTGTTGTGGACGAATTTATAAAAGGTAGAAGAAAATGCCTCGCTTTAGGCGAAACCCTAAATTAAGTTGGTAACCTCACCAATCGAATCGCTCCCTTTCTTCGTGTAATAAAATAATAATAGTATAACAACGTCGTGGTTTCGTGATTACACGCGCGCAGAAAAATGAACACGCTTCACCATGGGATGACGACATTCTCGGCCGATATTACGAGACAGG
>Ga0114998_10004478_pt1 | contig 10166 bp, 9 predicted proteins | sample ArcticOcean_MG_C_5_FD_87044 | JGI IMG/M metagenome (GOLD analysis project Ga0114998, IMG submission 87044) | Marine microbial communities from western Arctic Ocean - ArcticOcean_MG_CB4_138 | ecosystem: Environmental > Aquatic > Marine > Oceanic | place: Arctic Ocean: Canada Basin | collected...
ATTTCGCCTGTGGCCTCGGCCAAAGGCTTGCCTTGTTCGGCTGTCATGATTCGCGCCAAGTCGGCTTGGTTGGCCATCAGCAGGTCAAACCATTTGCGCAAAATTTGGCTGCGCACTTTGGCTGTTGTTTTGCGCCATGCACCCCAAGCTGCATTGGCTGCGGCAATGGCTTGTTCGGCATGCGCCGCGCCCAAGTTGGCCACGTCGGCCAAGTGCTCGCCTGTGGCCGGGTCGGTCACGGCAAAGGTGCCGTTGCCATCTACCCATTCTCCGTTGATCAGGGCTTTGGTTTTTAACAGCGTGGGGTCATTGAGCTGCGTTAGGGGGGAAATGCGGGCCATGGTGTGTCTTCTCAAATGGTCTAAATGTGGGGGGGCGGATGACTTGTCTCAGCTACAAGCATACCGCCATCAAGCTTGACATGCGCGGGCGAGGTATACAAGCGCATGCGTGTGCCCGACTTAGGTGAAAATAGACGCTTTGGTAGTTTTGAACTTACCGTCTATTACACATTGTTAGCAATGAGCACACCCATGAGCCAGCCGCCAGTTAATCGTTTCACAGTCGCCGATATCCGCAAGACTTTTTTGGCCTTTTATGCGGAGCGCTCCCACACCGTGGTGCCCTCAAGCTCTTTGGTGCCTGGCAACGACCCCACGCTGATGTTTGTTAATTCTGGCATGGTGCAATTTAAAGATGTGTTTTTGGGCTCAGACAAGCGCAGTTACAACCGCGCTGCGTCGGTGCAAGCTTGTTTGCGTGCTGGTGGCAAACACAACGACCTTGAAAATGTGGGGTACACGGCACGCCACCACACCTTTTTTGAAATGTTGGGCAACTGGAGTTTTGGCGATTATTTCAAGCGCGAGAGTTTGTTGTGGTCGTGGGAGCTGCTGACCGAGGTGTTTAAGCTTCCCAAAGGGCGTTTGCTGGCCACCGTGTATGCAGACGACGACGAGGCCTACGACATTTGGACGCAGGCGATAGGCCTGCCGCCGGAGCGCGTGATTCGCATTGGGGACAACAAGGGCGGGCGCTACAAAAGCGACAATTTTTGGATGATGGCCGACACTGGTCCATGCGGCCCGTGTTCTGAAATTTTTTACGATCACGGCGCCCACATTCCAGGTGGCCCACCCGGCAGCCCAGACGAAGACGGTGACCGTTTTATTGAAATTTGGAACAACGTGTTCATGCAATACAACATGGCAGATGATGGCTCGGTATCGCCGTTGCCTGCGCCTTGTGTGGACACTGGGATGGGTTTGGAGCGATTGGCAGCTATTTTGCAGGGTGTGCACAGCAACTACGACATCGATGTGTTCCAAGCCTTGATTGCCGCTGCAGCCCGCGAGACAGCTTGTGCCGATGTGACGACACCGTCGCTCAAAGTGATCGCTGATCACATTCGCGCCACAGCATTTTTGGTCAGCGATGGCGTGGTACCCGGGAACGAGGGCCGTGGTTACGTGCAGCGCCGAATCATTCGTCGCGCCATCCGTCACGGCTACAAATTGGGGCAAATGAAGCCCTTTTTCCACAAGCTGGTGCCAGATTTGGTGGTGTTAATGGGCGACGCTTACCCCAATTTAGCGGTTAAAGCGCAGCAGGTCATGGACGTGCTTAGAGTGGAAGAAGAGCGCTTTTACGAGACGTTGGCTACAGGTATGGATATTTTGGATGCAGCCTTGCCACAAGGTATGTCAACGCTTGCCGGCGATGTGGCATTTAAATTGCACGACACATACGGCTTTCCACTAGATCTCACCCAAGATGTGTGTCGTGAACGTCAAGTTGCCGTTGATGTGGCCGGTTTTGATGCGGCCATGACACGCCAAAAAGAACAAGCGCGTGCTGCTGGCAAATTTAAGATGGACAAGGCGCTGGACTACACCGGTGCTTCAAACGAGTTTGTAGGCTACGGGCAATTGAGCAGCCCAGCCAAGGTGCTTGGTTTGTATGTAGATGGCACTGCAGTGGCTGAATTATCAGCTGGTCAAACTGGTGTGGTGGTGCTAGACACCACGCCGTTTTACTCAGAAAGCGGCGGTCAAGTGGGTGATGCAGGCGTCCTAGTTGCTGATGGTCTGCAGTTTGACGTGAACGATACCCAAAAAATAAAGGGCGATGTGTTTGGTCATCACGGCGTGTTGGTGACGGGCACTTTGAAGCGAGGGGACGCCGTGCAGGCCAAGGTGGATACCGATCTGCGCGCGGCCACAGTGCGCAACCACTCTGCCACTCACCTCATGCACACAGCATTGCGCACTGTACTGGGTGAGCACGTACAGCAAAAGGGTAGCCTGGTAGATGCCGGTAAAACACGCTTTGACTTCACCCACAACGCACCAGTTACCGATGCGCAGTTGCGCGAAATTGAGAGACTGGTGAACCGTGAAATTGTGACCAACACCCCAGCCCAAGCACGCGTCATGGATATTGAGTCTGCCCAAGCCACTGGCGCGACCATGTTGTTTGGTGAAAAATACGGTGAGACCGTGCGTGTATTAGACATCGGCAGCAGCCGTGAGTTGTGCGGCGGCACCCATGTCTCTGCCACTGGCGACATTGGCCTGTTTTCCATAGTGGCTGAAGGCGGTGTGGCCGCCGGTGTCCGTCGTATAGAAGCTGTGACTGGCTTGAATGCCTTGGCCTACGTCCAGCACATGGAGGACACCTTGGGTGGTGTGGCTGGCAGCTTACGCGTGACCCCACAGGAGGTGCCTGCACGCGTGGGTGCGTTGTTGGCGCAGATACGCGACCTTGACAAAGAGCTCAACGCGCTCAAAGGCCGCTTGGCCTCTGCACAAGGCGATGAGCTGTTGGGGCAGGCGGTTGATGTGAACGGTGTGTTTGTGCTGGCAGCCAAGCTGGATGGCGCAGACGCCAAAGCCTTGCGCGAGACCATGGACAAACTCAAGAGCAAACTCAAATCGGCTGTGATTGTGTTGGGTGCAGGAGAGGGCGACAAGGTGCACATTGCCGCCGGTGTTACGCCTGATGTGGTGGGCAAGGTCAAGGCTGGTGAGCTGGTCAACATGGTGGCCCTGCAAGTAGGCGGCAAGGGCGGCGGCAAACCCGACATGGCAATGGCTGGTGGCACGGATGCCGCAGCCTTGCCACAGGCCCTGGCCAGCGTGCACGCGTGGGTGGCCCAGCGACTGGTTTAAATAGCATGCGTCACCCAGCGCTTGTTGCTGTGGTGAACAACCACTGCCTGCTGGCCTAGGCTGGGCAGCAGGTCATCGGGCGTGTGTTCAATGGTCTGGGCGCAAGCCTTTAGGCATTGGGAATTGAATGGTCTCTTCAACGCCGTTCATGGTTTGCACGGATAAAGCGCCTAGCAACTTCAAGCGGGCGATGACTTCTTGCACCAGTATTTCTGGTGCTGATGCACCGGCTGTCAAGCCCACGCGTTGGCAGTCATGCACCCACTCTGGGTTCAAGTCGGCGGGGTTGTCCACCATGTAGGCAGGCGTACCCAAACGCTCCGCCAATTCGCGCAAACGATTGCTGTTGGAGCTGGTGGGACTGCCCACCACAATGACAACATCCACTTTACCCGCCATCACCTTGACGGCATCTTGGCGGTTTTGTGTGGCATAGCAAATGTCTTGTTGCTTGGGCTCGCGCACCGAGGGAAAGCGTGCCTTGATGGCGCGCATGATGCTGGCCGCGTCATCCACGCTCAACGTGGTTTGCGTGACCACAGCCAGTTTGTGGGTTTGCGCGGGTTGTACGGTTGCCACATCTGCCTCGTCTTCAACCAAATGGATGCCGCTGTTGAGTTGGCCCATGGTGCCTTCCACCTCTGGGTGACCCTTGTGGCCAATCATCAAAAACTCATAGCCTTCTTTGGCCAGCTTGGCCACTTCCACATGAACTTTGTTGACCAGTGGGCAAGTGGCATCGAATATGGAAAAGCCGCGTGCTTGAGCTTGTGCTTGTATGGCTTTGCTCACCCCGTGGGCCGAAAAAACCAAGGTTGCGCCTGGTGGTACATCGTTTAAGTCTTCAATGAAGATGGCCCCCTTTTGTTTGAGATCGTCCACAACAAAGGTGTTGTGCACAATTTCATGGCGTACATAAATAGGTGCACCGAATTTGGTTAATGCGTGCTCAACGATGTCTATGGCTCGGTCTACACCTGCACAAAAGCCGCGTGGCTGGGCCAACACCACGTCGCGTGTCATGGTTGGCTCGCTCATTGCATGACTCCAATGATGTTGACTTCAAAGGTCACGGCCTGACCAGCTAGGGGGTGGTTGAAGTCAAACTGCACGCTTGAGCCATCTTCTCTGACTTGCACTACAGCACCCGCGTATTGGCCAGAGCCATCTGGTGTGGGGAACTGCACCACCACACCCGGTGCGTAGGTCTCATTGGGGTCGCCCAGCTCATTCAGCATGGCGCGTGCCACCCATTGCAACAGCTCGGGGTTGCGTGGCCCAAACGCGTCGCCTTCTGGCAGCTGCAGCGTGGTGCGCGTCCCTTCAGCCAAACCGAGGAGGTGTTGTTCAATCGACGGTGACAGTTGGCCACCGCCCATGCTGAGCGTGGCAGGTTGGCCGCCAAAGGTACTGATGATGTCTTGGCCGTCTACACCGCACATGCGGTAGTGGAGCGTGAGAAACGAGCTGGGTTCAATAAGATTGACTGTGGAGTTGGACATGGGTGCGTGAGCCGTCAGGGTTGAGCCCGAGTACCTGCTGCCCGATCTGGGGCTATAACAGGTCACGGAGTAGACATCAATAATTACACTCTATTGTAGAAACATGCGAGCCACGGCGGCGCTGGTGTCTTGGTTAACCCACATAAATTGTGCCTGGCCATCTTGGAAGGCGGCACATAGATAGGACCACCCATGCGAACCGCTTGGCCCATTGACAGCCGCCCGCGTGAAAAACTACAGCTGCTGGGTGCCCAGTCGTTGTCAGACACCGAGTTGCTGGCCTTGCTGCTGCGCACTGGCACAGCCAAGGCCCACGTGCTTGATTTGGCCAGCCAGATATTGCAACAGTTTGGTGGATTGGCCGGCTTGCTCAATGCTTCACCTGCAGCCCTCAGGGCGGTCAATGGTTTAGGCCCGGCTAAACAGGCAGAGTTGTGCGCTGTAGCCGAGCTGGCCAAACGTGCCACAGCGCAAAGCTTGCAAGACAAACCTACCTTTACACAACCCCAAGCGGTCAAACATTATTTGCAGTTGCATTTGGCACACTTGCCCAATGAGCACTTTGCCGTGTTGTTTTTAGACAGCCAACACCATTTGTTGGCCATGGAAACACTGTTTCAAGGTACGTTAAACCACACCAGTGTCTATCCCCGAGAGGTGCTGGTAAGGGCCCTTCACCACGGCGCAGGCGCTGTTATTTTGGCGCACAACCACCCAAGCGGCTGTGCAGAGCCTTCACCGGCGGACGTGCAGTTAACTAAAACGCTTCAAGACGCTTTACGGGTGGTAGATGTGCGCGTGTTAGACCATATGGTGGTGTCACAGGGTGCGGTTTACTCCATGGCTGAACAGGGATTACTGTAGCGTGGCATGGATGACTGCGCGTTATTTGTCACAATGCGCACATGAAAGCCCGCGCCTTTTCCGATCTGCAAGCGATGCAAACTGCATTGCGTGTGCAGGTACGTGCTGCCCAAGAGGCAGCCGTTGCCCAGGCACTGGCTCACGAGCAAGCCAGGCGAGAACGCCACTTATTTGAGTTCACGGTGGGTGAGGTAAGCCCTATTAAAGATGCAGGGCGTGCACCGCACGCGAGTGCGCAGGTTGAGCCCAGACCCAAACAACGCGATTCAGACAATGCCACTGTCATGAGCTCGGCGCTGTCAGATGACTTTGATGTCACCAGCTTGTTAGAAACCGACGAGGCATTGAGTTACAGGCGCAACGGCATTGGCGACGATGTGTTGCGTAAATTACGCGGCGGTTACTGGTCGTTGCAGGGGCAGGTTGACTTGCATGGCCTGCGCAGTGACCAAGCGCGAGAAGCCTTGTCAGCTTTTTTACGCAAAGCTGTTATGAACGACTGGCGCTGTGTGCGAGTGATTCATGGCAAGGGCTTGGGCTCACCTGGTAAAACACCCGTGCTTAAACTGAAGGCCCAGCGGTGGTTGGTCCAAAAGAAAGAAGTGCTTGCCTTTGTGCAAGCCAGAGGCTGCGATGGCGGCGCTGGTGCGCTGATGGTGTTGCTACAAAGCGCTTAGCCAAGCCAAACGTTTTTGCCACTTGCCTTGCACGTCGATCTTGCTTGCATACCAACCGTGGCACTGGTTGTGGGCACCACAAGCGTGGCAAGTCAGCCTACAGCATCCGCACTTTGTCGCTGCATCATGGCCAGGAGGTTTGCAATGGTTGGGCGCAACTCAAGGCGGTTGCAAATCAAGTCAACAGCGCCTTTGCTCTGCAAAAATTCGGCTCGCTGGAAACCTTCAGGCAAGGTCACGCGCACGGTGCTTTCAATCACGCGTGGTCCGGCAAAGCCAATCAGGGCTTTTGGCTCGGCAATCACAACATCACCCATGAATGCAAATCCTGCACTCACACCGCCCATGGTTGGGTCAGTCAGCACGCTGATGTAAGGCAATCCCTTTTTGGCCAAGCGCGTCAGTGACGCATTCGTTTTGGCCATTTGCATCAGCGACAACAAACCTTCTTGCATGCGTGCGCCACCGGTGGCAGTGAAGCAAATGAACGGACACTTTTGTTCAATCGCGTGTTCGACGCCGCGCACAAAGCGCTCGCCGACCACCGAGCCCATAGAGCCGCCCATGAAATCAAACTCGAACGCGGCAACCACCACGGTCATGTTCAACACGCTGCCGCTCATGACAACCAAGGCGTCTGTTTCGCCAGTATTTTTCTTGGCTTCTTTTAAACGCTCGGCGTACTTGCGGCTGTCTTTAAATTTCAGCGCATCGACGGGCTCAACTTCCTGCGCAATGTCGTAACGGCCTGCGGCGTCTAAAAAAGTATTCAGTCGCGCGCGAGCGCCCATGCGGTGGTGGTGGTCGCAATGCGGGCAGACGTAGGTGTTCTTTTCCAAGTCGGACTTGTACAGCACGGCGTCGCACTGGCCACATTTTGTCCACACACCCTCTGGCACGCTGCGCCTGTTAGCCGCAAGCGTGGGGTTGATACGTGGCGGTAATAGTTTTTCTAACCAAGACATGATAATTCCCTGTTTCCTAGCAGCTGCGGCACATGGGGGTGGTCAGCTGCGGGCGGTGGTGGCACCACCAACATGCTAGTTTAGCGTGGCCCCAAGGCGTTGAGGGCAATTCTTATTTCGCTAAGGAAGTTCCGCACATGGCTGCCAACCTCATCCTTGGGCGACGTTTGCGCAATTTGAATGATTTTCGTACCAATAACAACCGCATCTGCTTGAGCGCCGACGGCGCATGCTGTGTGTGCATCCCGAATACCAAAGCCTACCCCCACTGGTATGTGGATGTGCTTGCGAATACGCGGCAGCATGGCGGCCACGGCATCGGTATCAAGATGACCAGCACCAGTAACGCCTTTTAGCGACACATAGTACACATAGCCAGTTGCAAGTTGCCCAACCATGGCCATGCGCTCGTCGGTAGACGTGGGCGCTAGTAAAAATATAAGGTCCATGTCTTGGGCACGCAGCGCCGCAGCAAAGTCCTCGCATTCTTCAGGTGGGTAGTCCACGACCAATACACCATCAACTCCTGCGGCTTTGGCGTCGCGCACAAATGCGTTCTCACCCAGGTTGTGGTCGTAGCGCTCAATCGGATTGGCATAGCCCATGAGCACCACCGGTGTGGTGTCATCGTTTTGTCTGAAGTCGCTCACCATGGCCAGGACTTGGGTCAAGCCGATGCCGTCGCGCAGAGCTTGCTCGCCTGCTTGTTGAATGACAGGGCCATCGGCCATGGGGTCAGAAAAAGGGACGCCCAGTTCAATGATGTCAGCCCCACCTTTGACCATGTCGTGCATCAACGATGGTGTGATGTCTGGTTGAGGAAAGCCCGCGGTGATGTAAGGTATCAGCGCGCGTTGGCCGTTGGCCGTCAAAGCGGCCATGGTCGGTTGAATGCGACTCATGACTTGAACTCCACAACCTGTTCGCCTGCCTGAATCCCGCCTTTGACGCTTTGGCCTGAGCAACTTGGGCGGCAAAAGAAATCGGCGTTGCTGAGGTCGGCCACGGTGCCAATGTCCTTGTCGCCGCGTCCTGATAGGTTGACCAAAATAGTTTGGTCTGGTGACATAGTTTTGGCCATTTTCATGGCGTAAGCCAACGCATGGCTGGATTCCAACGCTGGAATAATGCCCTCGACACGGCACAGGTGATGGAAAGCATCCAATGCCTCTGCGTCGGTAATGCCCACGTATTCTGCCCGTTTGATGTCTGCAAGGTAAGCGTGCTCTGGGCCAACGCCCGGGTAGTCAAGGCCTGCACTGACGGAGTGTGTTTCGGTAATTTGCCCCATGCTGTCTTGCAGCAAGTAGGTGCGGTTGCCGTGTAACACGCCCGGTGTACCTCTGCTGATAGAGGCGCTGTGTCGGCCTGTGTCCAAGCCTTCGCCTGCAGCTTCCACGCCAATGAGGCGCGTATTGACGTGCGCGATGTAGGGGTGAAAAATGCCCATGGCATTGCTGCCCCCGCCCACGCAGGCGACGACTACATCGGGTTGTCTGCCGGTCATGACTGGCATTTGCTCTAGGCATTCGTTGCCTATGACGCTTTGAAAATCGCGCACCATCATGGGGTAGGGGTGTGGGCCCGCCACAGTGCCAATGATGTAGAAGGTGTTTTCAACGTTGGTGACCCAGTCACGCATGGCTTCATTCAACGCGTCTTTCAAGGTTCGGCTGCCAGAATCGACAGGTACGACTGTCGCGCCAAGCAGCTTCATGCGGTACACATTGGGGCTTTGGCGCTTGACGTCCTCGCTGCCCATGTATACAACGCATTCAAGCCCGTAGCGGGCGCAAATGGTAGCTGTGGCCACGCCGTGTTGGCCGGCACCGGTTTCGGCAATGATACGGGGTTTGCCCATGCGCTTGGCCAGCATGGCTTGGCCAATCACGTTGTTGATTTTGTGCGCGCCGGTGTGGTTCAAGTCCTCGCGCTTCAGGTAAATTTGTGCGCCACCAAGCTCACTGCTGGTGCGTGCAGCGTGGTAGATGGGGCTAGGGCGACCTACGAAGTGGGCCAGTTCGTAATTGAACTCACGCAAAAACTCTGGGTCGTGCTGGTAGCGTGCGTAATTGTCTTTCAATTCGGCAATGGCGTGTGTGAGGGTTTCACTCACAAAGCTGCCGCCATAAGGGCCAAAATGGCCGCGCGCATCGGGTTGTTGGTAGTTGTCCATGGGAATGCCTCTATCGGAAAAACGTATTGACTGTGTGCTTGCAGCGTCTCAACAGAGCCACTGTAAAGCAATGGCTGCTGGTTGGCGCAACTGGCCATATGGCTAAGTGTGAGTGCTGCGAACGGCTTGGTAAAAATCAAGCATCAGCGTGCGGTCTTTGATGCCTTTTGATTGCTCTATGCCAGAACTGACATCAACGGCCCAAGGCCTAGCGAGGCGAATGCCATCGGTCACATTTGCAGGATTGAGTCCACCAGATAAAACGAGGCGATGGTTTGCGTTTAGTTCGGGGTGTGACCACGGGAAAGCTGTCCAGTCAAAAGAATGTCCGCCGCCCCCATAAGCATCAATTTTTGCGTCTAACAAAATGGCTTGGGCCGGGCGGTACTGTTGGTTGAATTGTAAAAGATCAAAGCCGGCTGCGCCATTACCCACAGGAACACGTGCTACTTTCCAAAAAGGCTGGCCAAACCGCTCGCAATCGGACAGGCTTTCTTCCCCGTGAAATTGCAGCACGGCACCAGGCGCCTGCGCCAAGGCCGCTGTTACCTCAGAGGCGGGTGCGTTTACAAACAACAGCACGGGCGTGATGTGCGACGGCAGCATGGCCGCCAGTTGCCCAATACGCTCAGGGGTGACAAAGCGCGGGCTTTTGGCGTAGCACACAAAGCCAATGAAATCGGCGCCGGCTTCAATGGCGTTTTCAACATCGATTTCACGCGTGAAGCCGCAAAACTTAATACGGGTAGAGCTCATAGAGGTAGGCTGTCAAATGCTGGTGTGCGCTCGGGTAGCCCCCAATGCGCGTCGTA
>Ga0114998_10004494_pt1 | contig 10150 bp, 5 predicted proteins | sample ArcticOcean_MG_C_5_FD_87044 | JGI IMG/M metagenome (GOLD analysis project Ga0114998, IMG submission 87044) | Marine microbial communities from western Arctic Ocean - ArcticOcean_MG_CB4_138 | ecosystem: Environmental > Aquatic > Marine > Oceanic | place: Arctic Ocean: Canada Basin | collected...
CTCGCGACCGATCGATGGAAGTTCCTATAATCAGTTCAGCGCAGTGCAAGTTCTCGACCATAAGAACTAAGGCACGAGCACGCGGTTCACGCGTTCACGTCTCTGCTGCTTAGCGCTAATGCCTCTTCTTCCTCTTCTTCTATTATGAACGCGCTCATTAAAATAAGCTCGCTTCTTGAGCTCGTGAACTTTAACCCTGAGTTCTTAAACGCGTAGTAAAAGTGAGTTATACGTCTTTGGTCAGTTTTGTTCTTAGCGCGCTCTGTTTTTACGTTTTAGTGCGCACAACGTTGACTATACAGCAGTCTATTCATTCTGTTCTTTTCATCATGTCTGCTTGCTCTCCTTATTACGCTCTCTCTTATGCCTTGCTACAGTCTGACAGCAGTGCTTCATTGTTGGAAGAAATTTTTGAATTTTTATCGCAGCGCAGGCATCATCAGGCATCAGCAGAGCAGAGAGCACTACTCTCTGTTTTCCTCAATCTTTTCGTTCGTGTTTTAGTAGGGCGAGAGAGTAAGAGAGAGAGAGCGCTGTGCTCACTAAAGCAATCTGCTTCGTTCTCTCTACAGCAGAGTAGTATCGAGTAATTCATTGAACTATATATTTATAAGAACAGTGTTCGTTTGTTAGAGAGTCTAACCAAGTAGAGCAGTGCGTACTAAACGACGATGATTGCAAAAGTGCATCAGACGATGATGATTGTTTCCAGTAGTAGCGAAGCCCTGTTTCCTAAACTAGGGAGGAAGACGCAGAATTCGCGACGAGCACATCGCATGCGAACGAGTTCGAATAAAAAAGAAAAGCTCCAGATCATCAGATCACAATCATCATCCGCAGCAAATGCGCAGCAGCAACAGAGAGCCAAGGCTGGTCTAGCGGACGCGGAATGGAAAAAGTTAGGACAAGTCTGCGCCGTGCTAGGTTCACAGTGGGGCGACGAAGGGAAAGGGAAGTTGGTGGATATCCTGGCCAGGGAGTACGAGGTCGTTTGTAGGTGCCAAGGAGGCGCGAACGCTGGACATACGATTTATGACGACGAAGGGAAGAAGTATGCCCTGCACTTAGTGCCTTCCGGGATCTTGAACAAGGAAGCTTTATGCGTCGTCGGTAACGGCGTCGTCGTACATTTACCAGGGATGTTTGAAGAGATCGATAAATTGGAGAAGGTTGGCGTGAAATGCGAAGGGAGAATGATCGTTTCCGATCGAGCGCATTTGTTGTTCGAGCTACATAAAGAAGTCGATGGATTAAGAGAGGCAGAGTTATCGGGGAATATGATTGGAACTACGAAGAGAGGGATCGGTCCAGCGTACGCCTCGAAAGCGACGAGGAACGGCATAAGAGTCGGCGATATTAAGAACATGGAGACTTTTGCCGTGAAACTTAAAGCGTTAGCTTTAGATGCCTCGCAAAGATTTGAGAACTTTGAATACGACGTCGAGGCTGAGATTTTGAGGTATGGTAAAATTCGCGAGCGTATTTTGCCGTTCATAGCGGATACAGTGGAAACCGTGAATCGAGCGCATAAGGATGGGAAAAAAATCTTGGTCGAAGGCGCAAACGCGACAATGCTCGATCTTGATTTCGGTACGTATCCATTCGTGACATCGTCGAATCCGTGTTTAGGCGGTGTATGCTCCGGTTTAGGATTGGCGCCGAACAAATTCGAAACCATCATCGGCGTCGCAAAAGCGTATACGACGAGAGTCGGCTCTGGGCCGTACCCGACCGAATTACACGGTAAATTAGCCGAAGATTTAAGAGCTATTGGTTTTGAATACGGAACGACCACTGGAAGACCGAGAAGAATTGGATGGCTCGATATGGTTGCTTTAAATTTCGCCTCGCAAATCAACGGCTTTACGCATTTGAACATAACCAAACTCGATTGCTTATCTGAATTGAAAGAAATCAAAATCGGCGTCGCGTATAAAATGCCAGACGGAACGGTCACGACCGCGTTTCCGGCATCAATTGAGGATTTAGAGAAGGTTGAGGTTATTTACGAAACCTTGCCTGGGTGGGAGAAAGATATCTCTGGAGTTAGAGAATGGAAAGATATGCCGGAAGAGGCGAAACGATACGTTGAAAGAGTCGAGGAATTATCCGGAGGTATCGAGTGTAGGTTCATCGGAGTCGGCCCAGGACGAGATGCGATTGTGATCAAGCCAAAATAAATCAAGTGTTATGATCTCACTCATACACACACACACACACACATAAATCATAATAATCATCATCTATATAATTGTATGGTATTGACTCTCTTATTTTAATATAACTTATATTATTATTATACGTATTACAACAACGGAAGGAAAGGCCAATGAAAGAGGCAATTATAGAACTGAACCTACCCTTTCCTTACTGTCCTTTCACGATCGTCACTAAGGCGGATAACACTCCGCCAACGCCCGAACCGGCTAAAAATCCAGCCGCAACGAGCTGAGATAACGATTCAAACGATTCCTTATTTCTCCTACGCCAACCACCGCTGACGATACAGGCGCCAATGAATACCATAACCGAAAACTCTGGCGGTATTATGAACGCGATTCCTAAAGCCATAGGACTCGGTATGATCCTCTCTGCGAGTTGCTTCATGCGCTGTGTGCTTCGGTATTGCATTTTGAACTCGACCATTCTAACAAAAACGGCAAATAACGCTGCTATTAAACTCATATACACCGCGTGTATGGCAACTCCTTTATTTCCCTCTTTCGTCGTACCAGTGAGAACTTCAGCGACGGCTTTCCACGCAAATGCCGAAGGAGCAGGGTACTCCTCTCCACCTAACTCGTACGTTCTTAAGAACAAAAGGAAGCTCGGTACGGCGCCTAAGACGCCAAACGGTACGCCGAGCATTTGAGCAATCAATTGCGTGCGTGGAGCTAAGCGTAAAATTGAACCGCATTTGAAATCGTGCATTAAATCTCCAGCTTGACCGGCACCTCCACAAGCGATCGCCGCGGTGACTAAATTCGAAAACAATTCGCCTGGAGCGAGAAACGCGAAAATGAGTTGTATGATTTTGCCCATTGGCCCGATTGGATTTATATCAGTTTCGCCAGCGCATCGAACGGCTACGTACGTTAAACCCAACCCAACTGGTATTGACATTATCGCCGTCGACCAGTGAATGCCGAATAAAATTCTTTGCGAAATCATTGATGATATTATCGCAAACGTTAGCCCATAAACCCACCAACTACGAGGCACGTTTTCAGAATCTGTGAATGGCGTCGCTGATAATATCGCATCTTCGTCTCGTTCGGTTTCGTGTATTATTATTATTTGATTCGATTCATTTTGAGCTGCAAATTTTGCGACGATCATCGCCTTGAACAATTGCGAAAACGAATCGATCGCCATAAACGTCACTCCTGGCCATAACAATAACCCTCGAGCGCCTAGTTTCATATCCATTGGATCTTTTGAGGGACACCAGTTATGATTTTCTGCAATTGGCGCTATGACGCCCCAAGCCAAAACAGCGCCTATTAAAATAGAACTTCCAACTTTCTCGCCCATTAACATGCCCCCGCCAACTAAGGCGAAATCTAATCGTAAACCGAACCCTCTTTTTGCTAATTCTGGGCCGATTAAAAAAATATATACCACTACGGGCGGTCTCAAAAACGGTGGATACATCCAGGCAACAATCGCGGTCACGAACGAAACGAGCGCGGCGACGAGTAAACTCTTGAATTGTTTCCCGGCACGATCTTCGCCTCCTTTTCCTTCTTCTCCTCCTCCTTTTCCTCCTATACTGTTATTATTATTATTATTATTATTCTTACTACTACTATCGCCGCTAGCGACTACGTTATCCATCATGATAGAATAATTATTCGTATTCGTAATCGTATTCGTACCACTGAATGCGGCTCTAATCGTACACGCAGTCGCTGTTCCGCTCGGGAACTTCAAGTCTAACATTTTCTCCCTCATCGGCACCGCTAAGAACACCCCTAAATATGCAACCGCTATGGACCACGCGGATAGACCGACGTAAGTGAACTCGTACCCTAACAAAGCCAAAGCGGGCATTGGACCTATTAATCCGGCTGACATCGTCATGGACCCGGCCGCGCTAGCGACTGTCTGTGCCACGTTCGCCTCTTCTTGCGTAAACGGCTTCAACGGTTTCATGAACGTAAACAGACCAATAGCGACTACGGCGGCTAAGACCGAGCCGGCTTGCGACCACCCAGTTTTCAAACCAAACGAGACGTTCATTGATGCTATTATTATACCAACGAATGCTCCCGATATCACTGCCCTAACAGTCAGCGCGTTGCTAGTATTCGCACCGTTATTCATCGTACTATTCACGTTCTTATCGTTCCTAGTATTACTGTTCGTATTCGATGACGATATCTCCATCTGTCCAATCATCAGACTTCACTGATTTGCACAAGCTGACGAGCGTGAATATGATTGGCCTCGCGTAGTGCAAACTTTAGAACGTTTACGCTGTTTTATACTGTGCTTATTCTTCCGTGCTATGAACGAACAAAAAACGCGCGACGATCAGTGGTACTCATGTTCGCACTCATATCACACACTAACAACCACTATGTAGTACACTAACCGATTTTCTGATGGTTATTTTAAAAGTGCATTTTTAGACCCATTTAGGGTTTCATGAAAAAAGTAACAAAAATCGTTTATCCTTATTACTCGTTATATAACACGTTGCATAATAAACAAACACGCTTTTAATAAATGTTTCAGTCTTTAAACACTACTCCTCGCAGTAATACTTTCCTAACAAGGCGCTCGATCACTTACGCGAACGAGAATACGTTAAGAACGAGCCAGAGTCCAGGTTTTGCCTTAGCTCGCCCTCTAGATTGCAGGGGCACGTGCAGTAGCGATATAAAGAATAGGAAGAATAAGAAGAAGCAAACGACGATTCAGAGGATGATGATCGATAGGAACAGTACGAACGAAAACAAGTCCTCGATCTTAAGCAGAGCATCGATGATGAGAAAATCTACCGCTATGAGTATCAGTACTTCAACGAACGACGAGGACGATGCAGATAAGAAATCAACAGCGAAAAACGAAGAGTCGAAAGAGATCGAGTTATCGAAAGCGAGGAAGTTTCTGGCGATCACGGAGGACATGGATGCAATAGAAGTGCAACAAAGAGTGAATAAGAAGAAGATGTTATTTAAAGGGGACGAGAAAAATACGAAAGAAGTCGATAGAGCGTATGATTTAATACAGACGGATTCGTTCAATAGACGATTAAGGCTAGGCGCGAAGGCGGTGCAAGATAAATCGGTCATTAACGCGGATCAAGTGAGATCGTATTGGCAACCGAAATGGTCGCCTTCGCCTAATAAGGATTTATACGTGAATTATGGAATCGCTTTAGCGTGTTTTATAGTCACCGCTGGCCAAGGGTATGAAATGAGGACGTTACAAGTAACGATCTTTGGCACAATCGCTTTAGCGTTTCGTATGTTCATAAAGTTAGTAGACGTCGATCCTGGACCGAACGCGAAACTGAACCAAGCCGCGGCGACGAAACATAACAACATGCGTTTCGCGAGGTCGTTCGTGTTCTGCGTCGGCGGCTTCGCTTTGTGCATTTTAGCGTTCTTATGGTTCCCAAACCTCATAATCGAGAGCTTGAGCTTGAAAATACCTTTGAAGTTGATGTTACAACAAGAACTGATCGTAAGTTTTCTTTCTTTAAGTTTCTTATCGACTTTGGTCTCGTTTTATAAGTAAATATAATCCGGGTTTTTTTGTGTTCGATGGTGATCAATCATATAAGCCGCGGTGATACATACCAGCTCATACAGTTATGATAGTTTCGCCGTTCTACGACTACGTGCACGGTGGGACGGTCCTGCTTTCGCGCTCGACGGCGGCCAGTCGTGCGTGCATGGAAATAAAACTTCTATTGAACATTACTATTGATCAAAAAAATCATCACTATTAGTACACACACACACACGTATCGATTACAGCGTCACGTGAGTAAGCGAGCAAGTACTCTATACTCAACGTACGTAAAAGTTAACATCACAACTATTTTTTTTTCTATTTTTGGTTCTGCTTACGATTTGCGTTCTTTGTTCCTCTTTATTTCGAGCGAAGGGAAGAGATTTGGTCAACAAAAAAAATAAGCGTTTCGATTTAATTTGTTCAAAGTTCCGCTTGATTAAAAGAATAATAAGAACATGCGAACGATTAATGTAAAAAATTCAAACGCGCTCGCAGCTGCACCATTTGGAAGCTCTTTCGATCTTAAGGATACTACTACTACTACTACTACTACTACGAACGAAAAAGAAGAAGATTATGACGATAAGGATAATTTCAATAATTCGATTGATCACGAATTAAAAAGGAAATTAAAGAAGAGCGAGAAATTAATCGTTTTAATCGTCATCTCAATCATCACCGCGTCGTACGTTGTTGCGTTTTCGGCATCACTCGGATACGGTCGCGAAACGTTTCGCTTTTTGGCCTCGGATGAAGATCAATACGAAATCGAATTAATTTCTTTGAGTGTATTTTTATTTTTGATATTCTTCGTCTTCGATGCGAGTTATTGGGAGAGCGCGTTCTTTAAAAGAACGAGGACGATCGGTTTAACTATTGCGACAGCGATGTTCGTTGCATCGGCAATTTTGTCCGCTAAGGCATATCCCCAAGCACCGCCGACGATGTTTGTCGTTGTTGCACCGATTTTTCTCGTTTTGTTGAAGAAAGTTCTAGAGCGGAAAAGGACGAACGACGACGACGACGACGACGACGACGGAATCGTCGCGGTCAGAGCAGATGCGTTTTTAATGACATGTGCGTTCGCGTTGTTAAGTTCAGCTGTTGGTATTGCCGTTTGGTTCGCGTGCGTCGTTAGGTTCGGTTCTAGTGATGCGAACAATACGGCGTTGTATTGGTCGGAAGAATTGAAACGGTCGTACATGGCCGATGCCGGCTGCAAGAGCGCTGCTATCATCGCCGTAAGTGAAAAAGAAACTGGTAGCAGCGATGATGTGTGTCTCGCGGCTTATATCATGTGGTTTACACCAATGCTTGCCATTCTCGCATGTATATTGTTTTCTGTGTTTTGCTACGTTCTCGGTCTCGCCGTTCAAGAAGAAGAAAAAGAAGACGAAAAAGATATAACAAAGAAGAAGAGTTTCACGACTCGTGCGTTTACTTTCGCATTCGCACTCGCAGCTCTCGGTATTTGGATCGCTGCATCTTTATCAGGCGGTGCAGAAGAATTATCGGCGTTGCTTTTATCATTCTCGATGGCGGCGATATTTGTCCTCGGTTGCTCGACGGTCTTTGCGCTCGGTGGCGCAGAGAAAGCGAAACAGAAAGCTTTAAATTCTTCTTCGTTACTAAGAGCGACGAATAAAGCAGTTACGGGAACGCATGCGGATGTGTTCAGAGCGATCATGTTATCAACTCCGATGACGTTATTAATACCTGTTTTTTTAACAATCTCTGCAATTAATCAGTTCGTGAGGAGATACATATCGAAAACTGCTAAATCTATGGACGAGAAATTGCATAGGGGTTTCTTTACTTTTCGCGTGGGCAAGTTTTTGGAAGAGTGCTCACAATGGCGATGGAGCGCTATTATGATAAATACCCATTATTGGATCGCTTTACTCGTATCTTTGAACGTCCTAGCTGGAACGTTTACTGTTGTGTTCTTATCTTGGTTAAGATTGAAACTCGCAACGGCGGGTTTTGCGTTTACCTACGTCGTTTTTTCCTTAGTTGGATTAGCGATGTTCTTGATTCCAGTTATTCCCGGGATTCCTGTGTATCTTACAGGTGGCATTCTGTTAACCGATGAAACATCTGTAAACTTTTTCAAAGCGCAATTAGGTGAGAACTCCGAGACGAAAGCATACGCTTGCGCTATACTCGCCGCCTCTGGAGCGTGTTTCTTCGTGAAACTTCTCGCAGTCGTTATGCAACAAAAACTGATTGGTGAAAGGCTCGGCACTCGCGTATGGGTAAGATCGACCGTCGGCGTGAACTCTGTTGCCATGCGCGCTACAAAAATTGCACTCAGTAAGCGTGGGTTCTCAAGAGCTAAAGTTGCAATTTTAGTAGGCGGTCCCGATTGGCCAACGAGCGTTTTGACTGGAATATTGAACTTGAACGTTTTCGAAATGTTATTAGGGACAGTTCCAGTGATTATCCCAGTCATAACGACAGTCCTAGCAGGCGCTTTTATGTTAAAGCAAGGCACTAACTCTCTCTGTGGCGGTTTGAGGAGCTCGCTTGTCAATGAAACAGCGACGACGAGTGATAAAACGTCCGGCCTTTGGAACTCTATCGCGGACGTAGCGTTACTCGTCACCGCCGTCGTTCAAGGCACGTGCCTACTTCTTGGGATCTATTACGTTGAACAAACCGCAAGCAACTGCAAAGAAGAATTAGAGAATCTCCCGTATGACGAAGAAGTCTTACTGATTGATGAAGAAACGAAACGCGCGAGGGAAATTAGGGAAGGCGTTTCTAAGTTCTCGACTTTAAAGCCGAGCGATCAAACGCTTCTGTTATTTTCAACGACGATATGTTTACTTTCGTTTTGGGTTATTCAGCTTGGAGCTACGTTTATTGGGAACGACGAGGCTGTTTTGAAAGAATATCAATTAACGGACTGCGTCTCCGCAACGTTGAAAGGGCAAGTATGGACAGTCGTCACTGACATAGGCTGGCTCGCTATTTTGTTGTTTATTTGTTCTATGTTTACTTTATGGACGTTCAACGCTCGAATTTGGGCGCACGTACAAGATGTGATTTTGCGTGAAAATTTGATAGAGAACGGAGAAGAAGAAGAAGAAGAAGAAGAAGATGAAGAAGAAGATGAAGCAGAGGCGGAGGAAGACGACGAAGAAGAAGAAGATGAAGATGAAAAGTTCAAAAGAAACTTTTCGATATTAGTGAAAAGCGCAACCGATGACGAAATTTTAACTATCAAACATTCAATTCAAGAACAATCGCTTCCGAAAGACTGGTGCTTGGAAAAACTAGAAGAGAGTAAATGAGCTGACTAAGTATTCTTTATTATTTATATTTATATTAAGTACTGGTACGTGTACAATCTATTCAGAATCGGTGAATTCAGAACCAAAGCTTTCACTTTGAGCTCTTCCTCTTTTTTGCCTTTTCGGAGATTGACTACGACTTCCATAACTTCTGCTCTGAGAAGGCCTACTTCTCACATCTCTACTATCACTTCTTCGTCTTTGTTTTCTTCCTCGCGACTCCGACTCTGAATCTGAAGAAGTATAAGATCTTGAAGATGATCTTCGTCGTCGTCTTTTATCACCATCACGAGAACGAGATCTTGAACGATCGCTCCGAGTGTCCGTTTGCTTTTGTTGATGTTGTTGTTGCCTTGGTGGTGGTGGCACGTTCGTTGTTATTACAGCTTGCGGAGGAGGCGGCGGAGGAACTTCCTGCATCTTCATTTGTTGTTGTTGTTGTTTCTGAGGCGGCGGCGGAACATTTTTCAAGTCCTCTTTCATCGGTGCAACATTTTTTACAGGCTTTTCCTCTCTGCTTTGTTTTGGTGGTGGTTCTACTTTCTTGCGCAATACATCTAACCCGCCTCTTCTCTCGATTTCAGCTTCAATTTCTTTCAAATCCTCCTTCGCTTTGCGAATCTTACCCTTCGCCTCTTCGCCTCTTCTAATTGCTTTTTCATCCTTCTTCGTTCGTTTCTTCTCCTTCTTCTCCTCCTTCTTCTTCTTCTTCTTCTTCTTCTCCTCTTCTTTCTGTCTCTTTCTCATCTCTTTCTCTCGTTCGTAGATCTCCTCCTCTCTCTTCCTCTTCTTCTCTTCTTTCATTTCCCTTTGCATTTCTTGATCAAACGCTTCGCCTTCTTTTTCCTCGGCTTGTTCGCGAGAGATTCCAAACGCTAATCGTAAATTCTGCATTTTTTGTTTCTGCCTTTCCGCAATCGCGTGCGTTTCGTCTTCCCCATACTGCGTTCCTTGTCTCGGTCTCTTATTATTCCTATTATTGTTCCTATTATTATCATTATCATCGTTATCATAATCGTTCTTCGCTTTCATCAAAAGCTTCTCTCGCTCTGCACTCACGATCTTCTCAATCTCGGCCTCGTCTAAACCATCGCTACCGGTTTTAC
>Ga0114998_10004498_pt1 | contig 10146 bp, 6 predicted proteins | sample ArcticOcean_MG_C_5_FD_87044 | JGI IMG/M metagenome (GOLD analysis project Ga0114998, IMG submission 87044) | Marine microbial communities from western Arctic Ocean - ArcticOcean_MG_CB4_138 | ecosystem: Environmental > Aquatic > Marine > Oceanic | place: Arctic Ocean: Canada Basin | collected...
AAGGGTTATGATAAAAAAAAATTAGTATTAATTCAAAATGGATATGATTTATCAATTTTAAAGCCCAGTAAGTTTCAAAAAATATTATTTAAAAAAAAATTAAAAATTAAAAAAGTAATACCTGTGATAGGGAATGTTGCACGTTATGATCCAAAAAAAGATCATTCAAATTTACTTAGAGCACTTTCGCTAATTAAATCGAAAAATATAGATTTTTTATGTGTTCTTGTTGGATCTAGAATTGATAGTTCAAATGTTGATTTAATCTCTGAAATAAAAAAATTTCAATTATCCAATCATGTAAAATTATTAGGTCAAAATAGTAATATTTCAGAAGTGATGAATGGATTAGACATTTATATTCAAAGTAGTAGTTACGGTGAAGGGTTCCCTAATGTTGTGGCAGAGTCTATGGCTTGCGGGACACCATGTATAGTAACAGATGTTGGTGACGCGTCTGATATCGTAGGTAAAACTGGTTGGACAGTTCCACCAAATAAATCAATTAGATTATCAAAAATAATCAATGTAGCACTTAATGAAATTAGAGAAAAAAAATGGAGCAAAAGATGTAATCAAGCAAGATCAAGAATTAAGAAAAATTTTTATTTAGAAAAAATGTTGGAATCTTACTATGAAACATGGAATAAAATTCAGAAAGAAAATAAAAATTTGTTATTTGATCTAAACGCAACACAACCTCAAAATACAATTGAAAAAAAACATGGTGGCTCTGAATATACAAAAGTAGTTTTTAAATCTTTAGTTAAATCAGCTGCTAAAAAGAATGTTATAATTGATGCTGTATATAACCCAGGAGTAGAATTAGATAAAAATATTTTAGATGACTGTAAAAAATATCGTATCAACTTGTTACCAATTAACGATAAAAAAGAAATTGAAAATGTGTTACAGAAAAATAATTATGAAAAGTTTTTTTCAGGCCTGGGATATGGTTTAAGAAATGTAAATGTACCAAAAAATACTAAATTTTTACCTGTTGTTCATGGATTAAGGCCTGTTGAAATGCCGTTAGATAAATATGAAAAATACTATTCAATTGATCTAAAACAAAAAATTATTATATTAATTAAGCATTTATTCTCAAATTATTATTTTGAGTATAGGAAAAAAAATTATTATGATTTTATAAAAAAATACATAGATAATTTAATTGTTGTTTCAAATCATACTAAAAATTCGATTATTTCTTTCTACCCAAAATTAAATACAAATAAAATAAAAATTTTATATTCACCAGAGAAGTTATCAAATAAAGTTAGACCCAAAAAAACTAATCTAAAATATATACTTATGATTAGTGCGTCTGTCTGGATAAAAAATTCTTATCGAGGAATTTTAGCTTTAGATGAATTTTTTGATCATAAAGAATTCAGTGGTATTAAAGCCATAGTATTAGGGGGCCTCCCTAGTAAAATTTTTAATCAAATTAGAAATAAAAAAAATTTTGAAATACATGATTATGTTACTACAAAACAACTTGAAGAGTATTATGCTAATGCTCATTTATTTTTCTACCCTACTTTAAATGAGGGATTTGGATATCCTCCATTAGAGGCCATGAAATATGGCACACCTGTAATAGCCTCATCAATTTCAGCAGTGAAAGAGGTTTGTGAGCACTCCGTATTATATTTCAACCCTTATTCAATCGAAGAAATGACCGCTAAACTAATACAGTTTCAATCCTTAGATTACAAAAGACAAAAACAAAAAGCTATTAAGCAATACTTTAAAATAAAGAAAAAACAAATTAAAGACTTAGAAAAGATCACAAAATTAATTCTTAGATAAAGATAAAATTTATCCAATAGATTTATATACTATTGTTAGTTATTAAGAATAAAAGATAATATTATTTTAGGTAAATTTTTTAAATTTATAAGTTAAAATCTTAACAAAATCCCATTAAACCAATTACAAGAAACATCAATATAATGATAAATATGCTTAATAATGTATAATATACTTAAAAAAATTAATTAGACTTAAATTAATAGTTAAATAAGTGTGTTAAAAAAAGCTCAAATAGAATTTTAGAAAGATCAAATAATGTTTAAATAGATTTTAATTATTCTAAGAGGAAAGATTAGAAAGTAGAAGTGAAATTATTAAAAAGTATAAATAAATATTGGCTTGGTTATTTCGTTGTTAAGATATTTTATATGTTTTTTGCTTTATTCGTCTATCAAAAGTTTATAAATCCAGATCGACCAGTAGGCGATACAGCCCTATATTTAGGAATAACGAGCCTTGATAATAATGACAACTTTGATCTGATATTTCAGGACCCAACTATCATGTTGGAATATTTCGGTAGATTGAGTTCCTCATTTTTAGGCCCTGTATTTGGAAACTTACCATTTATGCTTATAGCTTTTTATGGAGTTTACTATTCTGTTTCAAGACTACAACTAGGTAATAATCAATTATTATGGATTTTGTTTTTGTTGTCTTTTCCAACATTTGGTATTTATAGTTCAATAGTTGGTAAAGAGGCCGTGAGTATTTTTTATTTGGGGATTATTGCTGGTTACCTCTTTGATGTCTTGGACAAAACTAGAGCAAAACCTAAACTGATAGAATTGTTAGCTTTTTACCTTCTGTTTTTTTTCACTCCTACTTTTTCTATGGCTATAATTTCCGTTTTTATCTTTATTTTTATACATAATAAGCTTCATCTTAAAGGATATGGAACACTAATTTTATTTATTCTTCATATCCTTTTAACTATTTTTCTGTTTTATATTTATAGAGATGTTCTCAATGATATGAGCTTTGAAATTGCTAAACATTTTTCACTAGATGTAGGAAGCACAAGAGAGAACACAATATTTGTAAATGACTATGATATATTTTGGAATGCTCCATATGGAATGTTGGTAGCTTTTTGGGGGCCAACATTTGGAGAAATATTACAAAAACCAATTCAATCAATAGCATTCATTGAGAGTTTAATTATATTTTATTTTTTTATTTTGTTTATATGGAGGTTCTTGAGCAAAACTATAAAAACGTCTCACTTAAATTTTTATATTTTTACTTTAACATTTATAGTACTTTTTTGGATATTGTTTGCACACTATCCTACAGGTGTGCTGAATCCAGGAAGTGCCTTAAGATATCGTGAGAGATTTTATGCATTTTTAGTTGTGTTTTTGTTTTATTTTTATTCAAAATACTTAAAAAAAGGTAAAGACTTGAAATTTAAACAAATTCAAAAATATTCACCTAAAGAGCCATGAGATAAACTAAAATCAAGATTATAAATTTTTTTGATGAATGATAAAGTAATTAACTTAGATCTATCCGAAGAGTTGTATTAATGTAGAGAAATTAGATACTAAAATATTTTTATAGATGAAGTGCTAAGAAAAAAGATATATTTATAATGATGAAAATTTAGGTACTTAAATATGTCTTATTAGAATGTATTAAATATTGAAAGAAAAGCAGCTTGATTAGAAAAAAAATAGCAATAGTAGTTAACAATTCATGGTCTGCATGGAATTTTAGAGCAAATCTTGGCTTTGCTTTTCAAAAGCTTGGGCATGAGGTTATCTTTATTTCACCTTATGATGAATATAGTGAAAATATAAAAGAATATTTCAAGCATCAAGATATTGCCATTAACTCAAAAGGAATAAATCCTATAGAAGATTTAAGATTAATTTATAATTTTTATAAAGTGTATAAAAATGTGCAGCCAGATATTATTTGTCATTATAATATAAAGCCAAATATATATGGCACTATAGCAGCAAGCATACTAAAAATACCAACTATAAACAATATAGCAGGACTAGGTACACTTTTTATAAATCAAAATTTTATAACAAAAATTGCTAAGTGGCTTTATAAATTTTCTCAAAAAAAAGCTAAAAAAATATTTTTTCAAAATCAGAATGACTTTAAAATGTTTGTAGATGAAGACTTGGTACAGAAAGACAAATGTGATGTACTTCCAGGAAGTGGTGTAGATATTGAAAAATTTAAACCTGTAGAAAAAGAAGATGATGGTATGTTTAGATTTTTAGTTGTATCTAGAATGCTTTGGACAAAAGGAATACAAGAGTTCATAGATGCAGCTAAGATTATAAAACAAAAGCATCAAGATGTAGAATTTCAATTATTAGGTTATCTAGATATGAAAAGTCCAACAGCTATCTCAAAAAAGCAAATGGATATATGGGTGAAAGATGGATGTATAAATTATTTAGGAGGCAGTGGTGATGTAAGAGTAGAAATAGCAAAAGCTGACATTATAGTGCTTCCTTCATTTTATAGAGAAGGAACACCTAGAGCACTTCTTGAAAGTGCAAGTATGCAAAAGCCAATTATTACCACTGATAATGTTGGCTGTCGAGACGTCGTAAATGACGGGGTTAATGGGTACTTGTGTGAAGTGAAAAATGCTGTGGATTTGGCAGATAAAATGGAAAAGATGTTAAGGCTAACAAATGAACAAAGAAATGTTATGGGAAAAGCTGGAAGAAGAAAAATAGTAAAAGAATTTGATGAAACAATAGTAATACGTAAATATATTGATGCTATTGAGGCTGTAAATCTTAATGTATATTCAATACTGTGAAACGGATTATTGATTTATTATTAGTAGTTTTTTTATTTTTTATTTTAGCAATGCCTATGATATTAATTGTTATTTCAATTCGTTTATCATCTAAAGGTTCTGCTTTATATTGGTCTGATAGGATTGGAAAAAATAATTTAATCTTTAAAATGCCAAAGTTTAGATCAATGGTAATTGAAACACCTGCACTAGCAACACATCTTTTAAAGAAACCAGATTCTTATTTATCACCAATTGGTAGCTTTTTGCGTCGTTCAAGTCTAGACGAGCTTCCTCAATTGATTTCAGTATTGAAGGGTGATATGAGCCTTGTTGGCCCACGACCTGCACTTTTTAATCAAAATGATTTAATTAATTTACGTACTAAAAATGGTGTGGATAAATTGTTGCCTGGCATTACTGGCTGGGCGCAAGTGAATGGTAGGGATAAACTATCAATTCCTGATAAAGTATTATTAGATATTGAGTATTTAAAACATCAATCAATTTTGTTTGATATAAAAATTTTATGGATAACTTTTTTGAAGGTCATTAAAAGAGACGGGTTACATCACTAATTTAGTCCATAATCAAAGTAAATTTTTAATTTAGGAAAATTTTGAATATTGATTAAAAGGATAGTTAGTACATTATTATGATTAGTTTAAGAGTTTTAATATATCTTAATTCTATGATGTTAAATTTAAATGTTGTAATATTCTATAAATATATTTCGTACTAAAACTTTATTAGTAATTAAATCTTATGAGCAATTATATTGGAGAATTTTCAAAAAGTACTTTATCTCTTCCCCGTTATGCAAAGAGGTTAATTGCCGTTATTGTAGATATAGGTTTATGCATTCTATTTACTTGGATAGCATTTTATTTAAGACTAGAGGAATTTATTAAAATTAATGATATAACAATTTTATCAGTATTAATTTCAACTTCTTTAGCAATCCCTATATTTTGGTTGTCAGGCTTGTATAAAACGATGTTTCGGTTTGCAGATTCATCTATAATTTTAACTGTAGCAGTTGCTTCACTAGCTTATGGATTATTATATTTTGCAGTTATAGGAATTTATGGAATTCAAGGTATTCCAAGATCTATTGGTGTTATTCAGCCCGTGTTGTTATTCTTAGGAATTTCAAGCTCAAGAGTAATTATTAGATATTTATTTATTAATTCTCTAAATAACAATTCTAAAAATAAAAAGCAGGTATTAATTTATGGAGCAGGCAGTGCTGGAAGGCAGCTATTAACTAGTTTAGAAAATAATCCTGAAATGAAAGTAGTTGGTTTTTTAGATGATAATCAACAATTTCATAATCAAACGTTATTAGGTCAAACTATTTATAACCCATTAAAGATAGATAATTTAATTAACTTAAAAAATATTAATCTAGTTTTACTGGCCCTTCCATCAATTAATAGAATAAAGAGAAATCAAATTATTGATGATTTAAATAGGTATAAAGTAATTGTTAAAACATTACCAAGTGTTCAAGATATTGTTAATGGTAAAATTTCAGTATCAGATATTAAAGATCTAGCTATTGAAGACCTGCTAAATAGAGATCAAGTGCAGCCAAATTTAGAATTATTATCTAAAAATATTAACTCAAAAGTTGTATTAGTGACAGGCGCGGGAGGATCAATTGGCTCAGAAATATCTCGTCAAATTATAAAATTAAATCCTAAAAAATTATTACTTTTAGAATTAAATGAATTTGCACTTTATAAAATTAGTGAAGAGTTAAGCAATATAATACCAAATTTAAAAATTATTCCTTTACTTGCAAATGTTCAAAATACATCAAGAGTGAATGAAGTGTTTCAAACTTTTAAAGTAGATACAGTTTATCATACCGCAGCTTATAAGCACGTACCTTTAGTTGAAGAAAATATTTGTGAAAGTGTTAAAAATAATGTCTTTGGAACTTTCTTAATTGCAAAGGCTGCAATACAGAATAATGTGTCTAATTTTGTTCTAATTTCAAGTGATAAAGCTGTAAGAGCAACTAATGTTATGGGAGCAAGTAAACGACTTGCTGAAATTTGTATACAAGCACTTTATAGCAGTCAGAACAAACACACCAAATTTGCAATTGTTCGTTTTGGCAATGTTTTACAATCATCAGGCTCTGTAATTCCTAAATTTAAGAAGCAAATTAAAGAAGGAGGCCCAGTAACCTTAACTCATCCTGAAGTTACTCGTTATTTTATGACTATAATTGAGGCTTCTCAATTAGTCATTCAAGCAGGAGCGATGTCTGAGAATTGCGAGGTATTTATTTTAGACATGGGTGAAAGTATAAAAATTAAAGATTTAATTTATAAAATGATAAAACTTTCTGGGCTAACAACTAAAGATACTAAAAATTTAGATGGAGATATAGAGGTTAAGATAACAGGTCTTAGACCAGGTGAAAAACTGTATGAAGAGTTATTAATAGGTGATAATCCTCAAAAAACTTATCATGAAAAAATTCAAAAAGCACAAGATCCTTTCATTCCTCTTAATCAACTCAAAATAGATTTAGATAATCTATCAATTTTATTGCAAGAAAATAGAGCAGCAGATGTTAAAGATATGCTTGGTAAATTGATTCCATCCTATCAATCAAACTCAAAAATTGTTGATCATGTTTATAAAGAAAAATTAAATTTTAAAAATGATTTAAAATCACCTTCAATACTTAACAATCAAGAAAATAAAGTTATAAGGATTAAGACTAAATAATTTAATATAACTTTTAATTTAAATTTTTTATGAATAATTTAAGACACTCAAATACAGTTATAGTTAATTTAATAATAGCATCCATTATTCCTTTTTTAATTTGGGGTCCTTTTTTTCCAGATTTAATTATAAGCATATCAGCTTTATTTTTTTTATATTATGTTTTTAAAAATAATAATTTTAATTATTTTTTTAATATACCTTTAATTATTTTTTTTATTTTTTGTGTATATTGTATCTTAATTAGTATCTTTGTAGCCGAAGATACGATGCTCAGTTTAGAAAGTTCTTTATTTTATTTTAGAATAGGGGTGTTTAGTTGTTTTATTTGGTACTTAATTGATAAAGATAAAAGTATTTTAATTTATTTTTATTATGCGTTAATTTTATGTTTTTTAGCTTTAGTTATTGATGGTTATATTCAGCATTTTACTGGAGAAAATTTATTAGGATTTAAAATCAGTGCTAAAACTAGAGTCTCATCTTTTTTTAGAGACGAGCTTGTCATGGGCTCTTATTTATCAAGATTATTTCCTTTATTATTTGCTTTATATTTAGTTAAACAAAAACAGAAATTTGAAATTTATTTTATAGGACTTTTATTTATTTTAGTTGATATATTAATTTATATGTCAGGTGAACGATCTGCCTTCTTCTTTTTAAATTTATCAACGGTGTTCATTATTATTCTAATTAAAGAGCATCAAAAATTTAGATTTGTTACATTTATTATAGCAGTTATTTGTATTATTATTTTAAGTCTAAATTCATCACAAATGAGTGAAAGAATGTTTAAAGGCCCTGCTAAAAGTATGGGGCTTATTAAAAGCTCAAATGATGTAACTATTTTTACTCCAGCCCATGATATATTAATTAGAACTGCATATAACATGTTTAAAGATCAGCCTTTATTTGGACATGGTCCAAAGATGTTTAGAGTAAAATGTAAAGATGAGAAATATGCAGCAGGTAACAGATCTTGCATGACACACCCTCATAATTTCTATGTACAATTATTAGCTGAAACTGGGATTATAGGATTTTTATTTTTATTTAGTGCTTTAAGCTATGTTTTATATTCAGCTTTAAGGCAATTTAAATCTATAATTTTTAGACAAAAAAGACCTCTAACGGACTATCAAGTTTGTCTATTGGCAGGAATTTTAATATCTGTTTGGCCATTTTCCCCAAATGGCAATTTTTTTAACAATTGGCTAATGATAACTTATAGTTTATCAGCAGGTTTTTATCTTCAATCAATTTATACTATTAAAAAAAAATAATATTTATTTTAAAATTGTTGGTTAATAATTATTTTTGTTTTATTAATTTTTCAAATTCTGCTATAGTTGGACTACTGTATAAAATAATCTTATGATAAAAAATATTCAAATAGATAGTGATGAAATCAATTTGGTTGAGTTGATACAAATAATTTGGAAAGGTAAGTGGAGGATAATTGCAGTCACAGTCATTATGGTCATACTTGTATTTGGTTACGAAACCAGCCAGACAAAAATTTTTGAAGCTACAACTGCTGTTGAGCCCATAAATATATCTGAAGAAAGTAGATACATTTCATTATATGAACTTTATAATCAGATGAACTCAGAATCGACTGAAAACTACAATGAAAATGAAATCAGTAATATGAATATGAAAGATAGGCAAAGCTTCTCTCTTCAGACTTTCCAAATATCAAGGAATGGCCTTCATAGTTTTTTTATTGAAATACTTAAAGAAAAATCATTGTTTGAAGAAGCGATACGTAAAAATAATTTATTGAATGTTAGCAAATATAGTAGTGAAGAAAAATATAATGAAGCTGTCACTAAACTTGCTTCAAAAATAAAAATTGTCACAACAGTTTTGCCTAGTGAAACTGAATTTGGTCCTGAAATTTCCTTTACTGAAATTAAATTTTCATATCATAATGCTCAAGCGTGGACAAATGTTTTGAGATATGTTTCTGAAAATGCAAATAAAGTTGTAAAAAAAAAATTACATGATCATTTTGACAGATTATTATTAGTTAAAAAAATTAAAAGAGATAACAGACTTGAAGATTATGAACAAAAAATTAAAAACCTAATAGATGATTATGATCGTGTAACTTTTGATGAAATATTATACTTAAAAGAGCAATCAGAAATAGCTAGAAAATTAGGAATTGCCAAAAATACAATTGAAGTACTGACATTTGGCACTCAAAATGCATTACTATCGAATGTTAACACTGATTCACCATTTTATTTAAGAGGTTATGAAGCGATTGAAAAAGAAATATCTTTAATAACTTCTCGTATTAATAAAAAAGCATTTATTGAAGGATTGTATGAAACTGAAAAAGAAATAAGATCAATTAAACAAGATAAATTTTTAGAAAGAATGGCTTCAGATATTGAATTAACCCCTTTAGCTGATAATCAAAATTTTACTGCTTCATCAATTAAATTTTTAACTACTCAATATAAACATGAAAATAAAATAAAAAAATTATTGTTTGCTATGTTAATTGGTTTAATAATTGGACTATTTATTGTCCTTATCGCCCACTCATTGGAATCTTCAAAAACCGTTAGAAATAATTAACCAATCATAATTACTCTTAATTGTTAAATTCACAGTTTTTTGTATTTAAAAAAACATAGATTAATCTTTACATTGTGGTTTATTTTTAGTAATAAACACTGCCTGGTGATTATTGCGAAGGGGCAATACCCGATCCCATTCCGAACTCGGAAGTCAAGCCCTTCAGCGCCAATGGTACTTTGTCTTAAGACACGGAAGAGTAGGACATTGCCAGG
>Ga0114998_10004502_pt1 | contig 10141 bp, 8 predicted proteins | sample ArcticOcean_MG_C_5_FD_87044 | JGI IMG/M metagenome (GOLD analysis project Ga0114998, IMG submission 87044) | Marine microbial communities from western Arctic Ocean - ArcticOcean_MG_CB4_138 | ecosystem: Environmental > Aquatic > Marine > Oceanic | place: Arctic Ocean: Canada Basin | collected...
CCAATTTTTTAATAATTATAAAAACTAAGTTTGGACTTACTGCGGCCTATGCCTATGACTTTGGTATCCCAAATGGAGAATCTGCAGTTACTAGGAGTGGGAATGAGATTTTTGTGAAGTTTAAGTTTTAAACCACAAGCATATCAGGCTTTTGCATCTGTAACTGCTGATTCATTTTTATTTGATAACAGCCAAGTGTCAATTTCATCTTTATCGAAAAAAATTATTTTTCCAGTAGGGGAGTTGCAAGGTATTTTACCAGTAGAGGTGAGCTTGTAAATAGTACTCTTAGATAGTCCAGTATATCTATGAACGTCAGTTGTGTTAAAAACCTTCTTTTGGAGTCTTAGACCCTCTTCAATTGCCTTTAAACGTTCTGCTATTAATGTATTGTCCATATTATCTTGTGGTTAAATGATTATATGGGCAAATATTGTACCTATCAGACACTAAAACATGCGACAGTTAGAAGTACTCCTTGTTTTATTTTTTTTAACTAAATTTAAATATCTAAAAATCAACACAATGAAAAAACTGCTTCTTATTTTACTATTCGTTCCTTTAGTTTCTTTTGGTCAATCTCAAAAAAAAATCAAAAAAATTGCTGATAAAACAATTAAAATTTATCTAGAAAAAGAAATTATTAACGAGTCAAGGAATAATTGCAGCTCTTGTTCTTTGAGCTTTGTTAAGAACAGGGATGATGAATTAGATTTTCATTCTAAATTCAGCTTTGCTTTAAGAAATATGGGCCTGTTAGATCTATTATTCCAAGTGGAGAATTACATTTTGGTTGTTTACTAGGAATAGAAATGACAGCAATTTTAAATAAATAAAATATGTACAAAGAAAATCTTATAGAAGTTCATCAAAAAATTAAACCATACATCCATAATACTCCTGTATTAAGTTCAAAACTTCTAAATGAGATAGTCGGTGCTAAGCTCTATTTTAAATGTGAAAATTTTCAAAAAATGGGAGCTTTTAAAATGCGTGGTGCTACTAACGCAATTTTGAAATTGTCAAAATTTCAGCGTTCAAAAGGTGTTGTGACTCATTCATCTGGGAATTTTGCTCAAGCACTATCGCTTGCCGCACAAAGTATAGGTATAAAGGCTTATATAGTGATGCCTTCGAATGCCGCAAAGATAAAAAAAGAAGGTGTGATTGGCTATGGAGGTATATTAATAGAATGTCCTCCAACATTAAAAGCCAGAGAAGCTGCTGCAAATAATATTAAAGATACAATTGGGGCAACTTTTTTGCATCCGTCAAATGACATAGATGTTATTTTAGGACAAGGAACAGCTGCCAAAGAATTACTAGAGGAGCAACCAAATTTAGATGCAATATTTGCACCTGTTGGTGGAGGTGGACTAATCGCTGGAACAGCACTCGCAGCTAACTATTTTGGGGAAAATTGTAAAGTCTATGGAGGTGAACCATTTGAGGTAGATGATGCATACAGGTCTTTAAAAAGTGGCTTTATTGAGTCTAACAAAACTAATAACACCATTGCTGACGGTCTAAAAACTCAATTGGGAGATAAAAATTTTCCGATAATTCAAGAAGGGGTAGATAGAATAATTAGGGTAACAGAAAAAGAAATTGTAGAGGCTATGAGATTAATTTGGGAACGCTTAAAGATTGTCTGTGAGTCATCATGCGCAGTTGCCTTAGCTGCATTAATAAAAGAGAAAGAATCATTTTATGGCCTGGAAGTAGGAATTATTATTTCTGGTGGAAATGTAGATTTAAATAATTTACCTTTTGATCTATTTTAATTAACTCAACTATTTTTTTCATAAATTATGTCTATAAATTATAAATAGACTGCTTATGGATATGATTGAAAACAGCAAACATCGATAAAAACATTAAGGTTTGATCCTAATTAATTTATTTAAAATGAAAAACTTAATCATCATTACTTTTTTAATTTTTTTATTTTTAATCAGTTGTACACCAAAAACAGAAGTTTCAATAAATAGTTCTGATATAACAAATTATGATGTTGTCTTTCGAGAAAGTTTAGCTGGAAATTATAAAAAATGGGTTCTAGGAGAAAATAGCTTTGGCTTTTCATATCAATATACCGATAGAGGACGTGGACCAAATTTCCAGGAAGAAATCACTTTAAATAAAAAAAAATATATTGTAAAGCATTCTACTATAGGGGTTAATTACCTTAAGGATTCTATTCATGAAAATTTCACAAGCAATGAGAAAACAGCTTTATGGATGAATCCAGGTGGAGAAAATAAAGACATCTTTAATGGCAATGAATTATACTTTCGTTACGACGGGTCTCCTGCTATTTATGAAATTCTTGCTAATCTTTTGTTAACATCAAATACTAAAAAAATTAACTTATATCCTGAGGGTAATGTACAGTTAATTAAAAAGGTTTCTCTAAATATAGGAAATAATGTCCCAGCCAATCTTTTAATGATAAAAGGATTGGACATTAAACCTACTTACATATGGATGAATGATGATCAAATGATTTGTAGAATAAACGGAAATTTACATGTTGTTAGAGAGGATATGAAAACCCATCGCCTCCAAATGAAAGTACTTCAGGATAGTATTGAAGATGATTACTTATTTAATCTTTCTAAAAAGCTTTCGCATAATTTTAAAAAAGTGGTAATTAAAAATGTAAATGTTTTTACAAAACAAGGGACATTAATTTTAAATCAGGATGTTTTTATAGAAGAAAATACAATTAAAGAAATTAGGTCTAACGATCAAAAGAATTTGATTAATGGTATTAAAATAATTGATGGAACTGGAAAAACGTTAATGCCAGGAATGTTTGATTCGCATACGCATAATAATAAATTCAGAGGAGCACTGCATCTAGCCGGAGGAGTAACCTCTGTTAGAGATTTGGCTAATAATAAACAATTAAAAAAGTTAAGCAATCGATTTAATAATAATAAAATTATTGGCCCTCGTATTGTTACTTTCTCAGGAATTATTGATGGTCCAGGCCCTTTTGCAAATCAACGGAATGTTGTCAATAACCTTGAGGAAGGCTTAAGGGAGATTCAAGAGTATAAAAAATTGGGGTATCAACAAATAAAATTATATAGTTCTATCAAACCTGAATGGGTTCGCCCATTGATTGAAGAAGCTCATAACATAGGTATGAAGGTCAGTGGGCATATACCCGCTTATATGACTGCTTCAAAAGCCATCGAAAGTGGTTATGATGAAATACAACATATGAACATGCTGTTTTTAAATTTTTTATCCGACACTATCGACACTCGAACTCCGTTAAGGTTTACAATGGTTGCAAAACACGGATCAAATCTTGATTTAAAATCTGTTGAATATCTTGATTTTATTGAACTATTAAAATCAAATGAAACTCTAATTGATCCAACAGTATCTATTTTTGAAAACATGTTTGTTTCAAAAAAAGGAGAGCCAAGCCCAACATTTAAAAAAATAATAAATAGACTCCCTTTAATTAATCAGCGTAGATATTACAGTGGAGGTTTACCTAAACCTAGAGGACAAGAAGAAAATTATATTAAATCATTTGATAAAATGTTGGATGTAATTTTTGATTTATATCAAAAAGGAGTTGGTATTGTGCCTGGAACTGATGGACTACCTGGATTCTTGTTTCACCGTGAGTTAGAACTTTATGAAAAATCAGGGATACCTTCAGCAGAAGTTCTAAAACTGGCGACTATAAAAGCTGCTGAAATTATTGGTGTTTCAAATTTATTCGGATCTATTGAAGTCGGCAAACAAGCTGATCTCATTTTAATTGATGGGAATCCAATAAAAGACATTAGTGAATTAAGAAATATTGAGTGGACGATGAAAGGAGGCAATATCTATTATTCCAAAGAATTATATGCCTCAATGGGAATAAAACATTACAAGTAGTAAAACTGATGAAACTGAAAAATATTTTTTTCTTTTTTAGCAGCTTAATTATATAATTAATTATAAATATATTCATTAATATGAACCGTAGAAATTTAATGAAAATGATCCCTCCAGGACTACTTTTACCTGGACAAATTTTAAGTGATTTTTCATGGGAACATGGATTTTTTAACGAATCACTTAGATCAAGTTTTCAACAGCAGAAAATTGCGGAACTATTTAAAAAAGCAATAATTATAGACGGGCTAGTAATTTCTCGTGATTGGAATGAAGAGTCTTTCGATGCATTAACTAAATCAGGATATACAGGTTTTGGAACTTCACTGGCATCAGGAAGCCTAAAGTCGGCATTAAAGTCATTGACTGAATGGCAAAAGCGTATAGAAATTAACTCAGATAAATTAATTTTTGCTAAAACTGCTGATGATTTTACTCGTGCAAAAAAAGAAAACAAAGTTGCTATATTGTTTGGTTTTCAAAATGCAACAATGATTGAGAAATCAATTGATAATATAGATGTACTATACCAAGCAGGTACTCGCTGGATTCAATTAACATATAACCAACGAAATCTACTGGGAGATGGATGCACAGAACGAACCAATGCTGGATTATCTGATTTTGGAATTGAAGCTGTTGAGCGAATGAATGAACGAGGTATTATTGTAGATTTATCACACTGCGGCCATCAAACAACAAATGATGGTATACGATTCAGTAATACTGGACCTTGTTTTAACCATACTATGTGTGAATCTTTATACAAAAAACATCCACGCTCAAAAACTGATAAGCAAATTCGAGCCATGGCAAATAAAGGAGGAATTATGGGAGTAATTTGTCTTGGTTATATGATTGGCCCTAGTCTAGGTACTAAAACAACATTAGAAACCTATGTTGATCATATTGATCATGCAGTTAAAGTCGGTGGAATAGATCATGTTGGTGTTGCTGCAGATTTTGCAATTCAAGGGCTTGAAAAAGCAGGTGCAACTCGAGAAAATTGGTACATACCGCGTTTAACCCGATTTAAACCTTCTTATAAAGTACAATGGCCTCCATGGATACCTGAGCTCGACAAAGCTGAACGTTACAAATATGTAGCTCAAATTTTAGACAAAAGAGGATATAGCTCTGGTGATATTGAAAAAATATTAGGCCTTAATTGGCTAAGATATTTCAAAGAGGTGTTGAGTGAATAATATTTTTAAAAAAATGAAAATATCTCTTTTAAACAAAAAAATATTTTATTTCCTTACAATATTGATCTTAATTTTATTATCATTTAATAGTTGTTCGAAAAATTCAAAAGAAGATAATCTTTTTAAAATAGTTGAAAATAATCTAGAAAGATCAATTATTGAATTAAATTTAAGAATTCACATAATGTCAGATATAATTATGATACATCCTTCAGGATTGAATATGCCTAGTTGGATAAGTAATGAAGATGTGTCAGAAATTATTTTACCAGAAATTAATTCAATTTGGGAGCAAGCAGATATTAAATGGAAAATTGAATCAGTTATTAAAGAAGATGTTGTGAAAAGTGAATTATACGAAGAGTCAATTGCATTTATATCAAGCACAAAAAGAGATTCACAAGGGCGATCAAATCCTGAACGACTTCCACATTTATTTTCATTAATGCAGCCAAGCTACATGAGTAATGATAATGAATTAGAAAAAAATTTATTTCATATTTATATATTCCCATTTATTGGAAATACCTCTCAGGGAAATGCGATGAGGGACTTTAATTTTCACAGTGTTGTAGGTACTTGGACAAACAAACATAATGGAGGTGGTATTCCTGAAAAAACATTACTTAAAGAAAGTCAAAATTCATTTATAAGAGGATCACTTTCAAGAACAATTTCACATGAAATAGGGCATGTATTGGGTTTAAATCATAATGAATGTAACTCAAAGTGTTTAATGGGTGGTGGATCAAATGGATATTCATTAACAAAAGCTCAAATAAATACAGCTAGACTATCCGCTTTAGATCGTTTTTAGATTAATATTTATTCATTATTCAAAGTCATAAAACTTTCAATTAATTTTCGTTTAAAATATCATATATTTATGAAAAGCATGTTTATTTTGTCTATATAGGCTAAATTGTTTGCTTATAGTATATGATATCCTGTTATAATGTTTAATAGATATTAATATCATAAATCAATATGGAAGATCAAAAAAAAATGTTTTTGGCACCAAAAAATAAGATTGAAAAAAAAGCTATAAATAAACTAAAAACTCCTGTAGTTGGTTTTGATACATTATTTATTGTAAAAGATTCACATTCAAAAATCTGGACGAATTTAAAGAATGGTGATAGAGCTGCACTAGGAGAACTTTACGATGAATATATCGAATTATTATATTCATATGGAATGAATATATCAAAAGATAGGGCACATGTTATGGATTGTATTCAGGATTTGTTCATTGATTTATTTAAATACAGGAGAAATTTAGCAATGACAGATAACATTAAATATTATCTTTTTAAATCATTAAAAAGAAAAATAAACCGAAAATATTTTCGGAAAATTATCCCTCTATCTATGGAGGTTCAAGACTCAAAAAATTATAAAAATAAAAATTATTCTAAATCGCATGAGGAAACTATTATTGCAAATGAAGTTACATCAAGAAGAACTAATAACTTAATGGTGGGAATAAATTCTTTAACTAAAAAACAAAGAAAAATATTGTACTTGAGATTCAATAAGGAAAAAAATTATAACGAAATATCTGAAATTATGGAAGTTTCATTGGAAACATCAAGAACAACGTTATACAGAGCAATAAAAAAATTGAGAAAAAACGTCTCTTACTTTTAGCATTTCATTAAATGTTTAAAAATATTGTCTATGATAATAGAAAATCCTCCTTATTATATTTGAGTGACTAAAATTTAAGTTTTTATTTTTTTTACTACACTCCATTAAATAAATTATGAAAGAAAAAAGTACTCATCTGAATAGCAAAATGTCTATAAGTAAATTAGAAAAAGAGCTCTTTAAAAATTTTATTTTCAAATCTGTTGACAAACATATACTTAAAATAAACCGCAGAAAATATGTGATTGGAATGGTTGCTTCAATCACTATTCTAATTGGATTAACCCATTACAATAATAAACATTCTAATGAATCAATTAATGATTTCATTAAATCTACAGAAAAAATTGATTACGATAATTTTGACAAAGTATTACTCATACTAGGAGAGGGTAAAAATCTTAAAATTAATGAAGAAACCACAACTATTAATTATTCTAGTAGTGGAAAAAAGGTGACAATAGGTGATAAAAAAGAAGTTATTCAACAAGTTAATGAAAATAATAAAACTGTCTATAATACAATAATGGTTCCCTTCGGAAAAAGATCAAAAATTTACCTTTCAGATGGGAGTAAAGTATGGCTTAACTCTGGTTCAAAGTTAGTTTACCCTGCTGTTTTTAAAAATACTAAAAGAGAGGTTTATTTAGAAGGTGAAGCAATTTTTGATGTAAAACACAATAAGCAAAAACCGTTTTTTGTAATTTCTAACAATCAAGAAATAGAAGTTTTGGGTACTGTTTTTGGAGTTACAAACTATTTGAATGAAAACTCAGTTAATACAGTTCTTAAAAGCGGTAGCGTTCAGATTAGCTATAAAAATAATTCACAACTCATAAATACTGATAAGTTGAAGATTTCTCCTGGTACTCTAGCCCAGTATAACAAGGAGGATAAAAGTATTGTATCAAGCAAAGTTGATGTAAGTAATTATTTCTCGTGGAGAGATGGAATTCTGATTTTTAAAAATAATAGCCTAGAATATATAATGAATCGATTGTCGCGATTCTATAAAGTGAATATTATTATTAATAACGAAAACCTAATGAAAGAAACCTATTCTGGATATCTTGACTTGAATGATAATATCAATACAGTAATTAAAAACATACAAAAGAGTACTAATATGAATTATACATTAAATAAAAGTGAAATAATTATAAGTAGTTAAAAAACTATTGAATGGAATGATTAATTATTTGATTAAAAAAACCGGAAAATACTAGAATATTTTCCGGCTATTAAATTAGCATCGCTGAAAATTTACAGCAACATTAAATAAAAAATAAAAATATGAAAAAAATACATAACGGAATATTAGCTATTATGAAAATTTTTATAATATCTGTTTGTATCGGTCTTAGCTCGATTTATGCAAACCCAACATTAGCTGAACCAAAAATTGACATTGATGTAGAAAATGTAACTTTAGAAAATTTCTTTAAAGAAATTCAAAACTCTGGTGAATATGTCTTTTTCTATAAAGATAATGTCTTAGAAACTAATAAGACGATATCTATAAATATGAAAAATTCAGAATTGTCCAATATTTTGGATAAAGCATTCTTGAATACATCTTTAACTTATATTATTAACGGTAAGCAGGTTATTGTTAGAAAAATACCCAAACAAAGCGTCAAAAGTAATTTAGAAAAAAGTGAAGTAGTTATCCAACAAATTACAGTAACTGGAAATATTGTTGACGATACTGGTCTACCTTTAATTGGAGTTAATATTCTTATTCAGGGAACTTTATCTGGAGCTCAAACAGATTTTGATGGAAACTACACTATCAATATTGATGAAGGCGCTATTTTAGAATTCTCTTATATAGGCATGCTAACACAAACAATTGCTGTAGAAAACAAAACAGTAATTAATGTCATAATGCAACAAGATGCTTCTTCTTTAGATGAAGTTCTCGTAACAGGGTATGGTATACAAACTAAAGAATCTTTAACCGGTTCAGTAGGTTTAGTAACAAGTAAAACTTTAGAACAAGTGCCAACATCAACTTTCGAACAATCATTAAGAGGAAGTATGGCGGGGCTTCAAGCAACAGCTATAGATGGTGGCCCGGGTGCTAATACGCAAATTCGTATTAGGGGTATTGGATCAATAACCGCATCAAGTGAACCTTTATATGTTATTGACGGAATTCCAGTTCAGTCAGGAAGTATAGCAACGAATGACAATGATGGTAGAAGTACTAATGTCATGTCTGCCATTAATCCTAACGATATCGAATCTATAACAGTATTAAAAGATGCTGCATCGACAGCAATTTATGGTTCAAGAGGGGCTAATGGAGTTATTTTAATTAATACAAAATCTGGAAAAGCTGGAGAGGCAATAATTACTTTTAAATCTTTAACAGGATTTAACTCTGTGGCATCACAAAATATTCTTAAGCCAATAAATGCTCAACAATATACCCAGCTATTTCTTGAAGGCTATATGAATAGAGGAGACACTGCTGCTCAAGCCCAAAACAAATTTGACGATAGATTTCAACAACTAATTGATCCTTCAACAGGTAAACCAACGGACACAGACTGGTTAGAATCAATTACTCGTGTTGGTATCACTCAAAGTTATGATTTAAGTGCAAGAGGTGGAGATGAAAACCTTAAGTACTTTGCTTCTGCAGCATATTATGACCAAGAAAGTTTTATACTTGGTTCAGATTTTCAAAGAATGAGTGCACGTGCTAACCTCGAATTTAAAGTTAATGATCGTATAACTATCGAAAATAATATAACAATCGCCGATCTTAAATCTAATACTTTTAATGATGGTGGTTCATGGGATAATCCTTTAAAGGCTGCCTTAGAATTATCACCGTTAATTCCAATTTATGATGAACAAGGACGATTTAATGGAGAGCACAAAAATTATTTTCCTATGGCAGGATCTAATCCTGTTGGTATGTTAAGTGGTGACGATTTAAGAGAAACTAAACAAATTAGAATTATTGATAATTTTGCTGTTTCAATCAAACTTATAAATAACTTAACATTTCGCTCTCAATGGAATTTTGATGTAATCAGTTTAGATGAATCAGAATATAAAAATCCAAGATATGGTGGTGGATCTAGGGGAAAAGGAGGTATTGCTTATAATTCAACTATTTTAAATAAAAATTGGGTAGGAACACAAACATTAAATTATGATTTCAATTTAGGCTCGGATCATAATTTAAATCTTTTGGCAGGTTATGAAGCACAAGAATCTACGCGACAATCACACAGCGCATATGGAACACAATTTCCTAACGATAAGTTGCAAACACTTAACAGTTCTTCAGCTGAATTTGCTGTAAGAGGGGCTAGATCCGAATTCACATTTGCTTCAATTTTTTCAAGAGCGAATTATAA
>Ga0114998_10004514_pt1 | contig 10126 bp, 5 predicted proteins | sample ArcticOcean_MG_C_5_FD_87044 | JGI IMG/M metagenome (GOLD analysis project Ga0114998, IMG submission 87044) | Marine microbial communities from western Arctic Ocean - ArcticOcean_MG_CB4_138 | ecosystem: Environmental > Aquatic > Marine > Oceanic | place: Arctic Ocean: Canada Basin | collected...
AACAACAACAACAACAACAACAACAACAACAACAAAATAATGATCGAGATCAAATGATGGTAAATGATAACGATACCGATGATTTGCGAATGAATAGTTCTGGTTTAGAGCGCGATAATACTCTTCAGCAACAGAGACGGCCTCAACAACAGAGACAACGACAAGGCCAAGCTGGGGGAAGGGGAGCGTATAGTACTAATACCATGGGAAGACAACAGCAAGGGAGAGTGAATCATAACCAACGAGGGAATACTACTACTACTACTACTAATGCTAACAACGCGTATCACACGAATCAGAATGGACGAGGTATTGGTGGCCACGCCGGCGCGTATGATAGTTATAGTAGGGGGCTACCCCCGCTACAACAACAACAACAACACGGTGGGGACGGCCGATATGCTCATCATCATAATCAACAACAAAAACAGCAAGGCGGTTACGGAGGAGACGCGAGGTATGACGATAGGTATGATAGAGGAGGGTATGGATACGATAGGCCGCCAGCAGCAGCGACCATTTCTCAAGGAAGAGGTGGAGGCTATGGTGGATACGACGCTAGAGGACCGCCGCCGCCGCAACAACAACAACGCGCGTCTGGGTACGACTCGAGATACGACGATCGATACGATGCGAGGTATAATCCGCCACCAGCTGAATATGGGAGAGGCGGTGGTGGTGGCAGAGGAGGTCGAGGTGCACTTCCTCCCGCTGCGGCGTATTACCCGCCGCCAGTAGATGATCGTTACGCAGATCATCTTTCGCCTAGAGCGTTGATGGATAGTGGGGTTTTACCGCCTCCGTTACCTGTTGGCGGTAAGCCTCCGCTCGGTGGATACGAGGATAGACGCGCGCAGCCTCCGCCAGTGATTGCGGACGATTACGACGTTTATTTAATGAACACGGAAGGTAATAACGGCCTAGTCGTCGGCTCAAAAGGATCAAACGTGAAAAAACTCGAGCAAATGTCTGGGTGCAAAATTCATTGTAATCAGGACAAGACGACTGTTGAGATTTCTGGGCCGCCGCGAGGGATTCAAATGGCCATCGAAGCCATTAACGATTTGATCGATTCAAGACAAGGCGAAATGCAACAAGGTGTTGATAATAGCAGCAGAGATTTGAGGCACACGATTCAAACTACAGGTGGTAAACGGGGTAGAGACGATCAAAGATACGATAACGAGTACGCCATGAATGGAGGAGATCATCACCGAGGACCAAATTCGGCGGGAAAACGATCGAAATCAGTCGTCGAGCGCATCAGCATCGTAGATAAGCTCAAAGAAGAAGCCGCGAAAAGAAATATTCCTCCATACGTTCCAATTCAAACCGATTTCATCATGCAATTACCGACGGACGATAACGGAAAAGTAGTCTACGAAGAAAGCATGGGTGAGAATCTCGGCTTAATAATCGGGAAAAAGTTTGCCACTCATAAAGAGTTGCAAACAACAATGGATTGTTCGTTTAAGATTTTGGATGAAACGAAATCTGTATCATATCACGGTTTCCCGGATAAAGTCGTCGAAGCAGTTTTGTTAGTAGGCGAGTTATGTTACTTAGGTCAAGCGACGAAGCGTGCTCGCATGGAAGAAGGAGATCCTTTGCCGATTAATAATAACAATAACAATAATAATAATAATAATAATAATAAACAGCGGCCAGTCGTACAAGAGAAGAAATCGCACAACTCAAAGGATGAAGATTACGTACCAAAAGAGGGTGAAATAGTGCAGACTTTGGAATGTCCTGGAAAAATTGGCGCAGTTCTCGGTAAGAGAGGTGTGAACATCACGCGCATTCGGAAACAATCGGATTGTATCGTACATTGCGATAATCCTTCGCAAACTATTCGGATCACCGGTACGCCTGAAAATGTTCAGAAATGCTTAAGTTTAATCAATGAATCGATCGAGCGCGTTTCAAACAAAGGGCGAGCATCAGAAAAAAAACCAGCCGCCGTTGCTTTACAATCAGGTGCGAACAACAACGTCAATATTAACGAACCAGTTGACGCGTCGATGAAAACTGAAAACACTGAAACGGGAGAAGAAGATGATGTATTAATCGCCGACGCAGACGCCGATGCTCAGCAACAAAAACAACAGGAACATCAACAAGAAAAAGAAGAAGAAGAAGAAGGTGAACAAAAACTACCATCATCCGAACCTACAGTTACCGCGGACGAAGAAGTAGCAGTAGTCGAAGAGTGGGACTGAACGCTCAGCAAGGCACTCCCTGACACCTGAGACTTAACTTTGTTAACTACCTTATTACAAAAAAAACTCTTCAAAGACATAAAAACTTCATTAATTAACATCACGATTAATCCATCGAATTCACTCTAAAAATCAATCACTATACAATCAATTATCATAATTTCACGTGAATTAATTAAGTTATGCTTCGAAAGTAAATCGCGCATACATTTTCTTAAGCAGTTTCCGCGCAAATGCGCATCGTGTTTTTTAGGTAAAAAGTTCTCCGCCATATTAAAAAAAGATGAGTGGTAACGTATGGTTATGTTGTTCGTTCTATTTCATTTTTTGTGGAGGCCTAGCCGTGCTCGTGCCGTACTTACCGATCATATTCAAATCATGGGGGTTAAGCGCATCAGAAATCGGGATAATCGCCGCGTGTAAGCCCTTGATTGGGTTTAGTGTGCAACCAATTTATGGGCAGTTAGCAGATTATTCAAGGCGGCACAGTGGTATACATTCGTTGTGCTTGTTCATGAGCGCGATCGGGTATGGGAGTTTATATTTCGAACGCGAGAGAGGTTTCGGTGCAGTGCTCGTGCACGTGTTAGTGACCGAGATGTTTGGTTCAGGTGGCTTCTTCTTGGCGGATAACGCGACGAATTATATGGTTCAGAAACATTTGACTGTGAACGCGGGTTCGGGTTCGAGGATGAGTTATGGGAAGGTGCGGTTATGGGGCGCAGTTGGATGGGGGTTCGTTTTTGCTCCTTTGATGGGGTTAGTGTTGACCGAGGAGAAGGATGCGAAGTATGCTCCGTTTTTAGCGTACGTTATTTTGTTCGTTATTTCGAGCTTGATCGCTTCAAAAATGGAACATTTCGATAAAGCAGTTGTAGAAGTAAACGTAGGAGAGGTAGGGGGAGATATTAGTGGGGGCGGTGGTGATGATGATGATGTTATTACTTTAGACGATGAAGAAAATGAGCATCGATCGATGATTATGACATCAATAACAAGGAGTAATAATGTTAATAATGTTAATAATAGTAATAAGATGAAACGCACGGCATCTTTTGCCGATTTCAACGACGTTTCGAAGCGCACGTTTAAAATCGTGACCGAGCCGAGTGCTTTCCTGGTCTTTTTATTATTTTTATTGATGGCGTTGAGTATGGCATTAACGGATACGTATTTGTTTTTACATTTAGAATCGTTAGGTGCGCCGCCAATTTTAATGGGTTTAGCTTTGTTCTTCACGTGCGTAGCGGAAGTGCCAGTTTTCTTTTACGAAAAGAAGATTAAAGATTGGCTCGGGATTGATAAATCGATGCTATTAATTCTAGTTTGCTACGTTTTCAGGCAACTCGGATACGCATCTCTGAAATCGTTTGGATCGCCTTGGTTCGTTTTACCTTTGCAATTATTCCACGGAGTCACTTTTGGTTTGTATTGGTCAGTTGGAGTAGAATATTCGCGTTTACTCGCACCTACTGATTTAAGAGCGGCCGTGATGGGATTTTTTTCTGGCATGAATAGTCTTGGCGCCTTCTGCGGAGCTGTGTTCGGTGGTCGCGTGTACGATAAAGTCGGTGGCGCAGGATTGTTCTTAATCGCGGCCGTTGGAAATACGTTCTTAGCGTTTGCGTTTGCGACGAAAATGGCCTTTGTAAATCATAATAAGAAAAATAACAACATCAACTACGACTTGAGAACGTCGTCTCCTTCTGAAATAAACATGGTTGGATTTGTCGCTTTAGATAATAGGGAAGAAATAGTAGATGATTATGAGTGAGTATTAGTATACATTGCAAAATTTGATTAGTATTTAACCTCCTCATTATTACCATTTATTTAGCCGTCTTTTAATAGTCTATCCGCTTGTCGTGTAATCGTACTCAATCGTCGGCATCGCTGATTGCATGAACTTCAAAAATACGATCAAATACCTCTCAACGCTAGGTGTTTCGATTTTCTCTTCTCCACTACCATCAGTATCTTTAGTCGTTTTAGTCATTTGACGAACTAATTTCTTCATCACTGATGCGTGTTTACATGGATGTACGCTCGCACTGGAGACATTGGTATGCGGATGCGGATCGATCGTGACCGTTTTCTTTGCGTGATCTGCGCTAATATCTTCGTACACAGATTTCGGATCTAAAACGTTCTTATGTTCGTCGTAACCGTTTAACCAAACTCTTGGCGTTTGATAATACTTATCCCAAGTTATTGAAATATCATACGTGCGCGTTTTCAACAAATCTTGCGATTCTTTCTTTGGTTGCGCGATGATAATCGCGTCATCGTCCTCGACATCTTCCATATCCGGAATCGACTCGTCATCGTCATCGATATCATTATTATCCTCTAAACTTACTGCGCCTATATCTGGAATCTCATCTTCTTTCTCCTCCTCTACTACGATCGTTTGCGTCTGTTGAATATTTTTTTCTGTAGCATTAGCAGTAGTCGCAACAGTAGTCGTCTTCCCCGCCGCTACCCATCCTTCGTCCTCGCCTTCTAACGCCTCCTCGCCGCCGGCGAACTCCTCCATGGCCTTTGCTCGCTTCAAACACGGCACGTTCCTCGTCACTAAGTACTGTTTCTGTTCAGGTAAGAATTTCACTTCGTATCTCTTCTCCTTCGCGCTTTGCCATTGCCAAGTAGGGCACGTTTCGCACAAAAAATCTCCAGCTTTAACGAACTCTTCCGGCGTAATAAATCCTTTCTCCACGAATTTCGATTCGTTCGATGTTTCCGTGATCGATTCGATCGTTCGTTTGAACGCCGTGTGCACCTGATGTCTCACCGAGTGCGGTATGAAGTTCGTCATTATTATTATTATTATTATTATTATTATTAGTAGTAGTAGTATATAAACAACTCTCTCAAAGAATACTTCTTCTTCTTCGCTCTCCCTCGTTTTTAACGAACTTTGTTCTTATTCCATTCCTATGATCGACGTGTTTACGCAAAGAATACTTATTATTATTATTATTATTAGTAGTAGTAGTAGTAGTAGCAGTAGTAGTAGTTATATTAAACAACTCTCTCAAAGAATACTTCTTCCTCTCTCTCTTCTTCTGAAACAATACGCGCGTTTACTACTATTCAGAACATAAAAAAGAACAACTTTCTGATGTGCTCGTATTAATAATAACAAGAAAGGTTTGCTTTTTGCGAAAAAAACGGAAAAAAAAGGAGAAAAAAGAAAAAATTCAAAAAAATTCAAATTCCTTTTTTTCCTCCTTTTGACTCAAAAAAGTATTCGCGCCGTGTTTTCGAAACAAAATAGAGAGAGCCATACGGAGATCATAAGAGATCATAAGAGATGTCCTGCTCGCAAAAGACAATCGATCGTGTAACTAACGTGCAAACGACGCCTGTTCGATCGCAGAAGATCCAAGCTCGCCTACGAACGCCGTTTGCAAAATCAACGTCATCGAAATCGAAATCAAAGTCATCAAAGGTGGTTTTGGAGGCTTCGAAGTTCCAAACGAGGAAAACTTCGGCGCGAGCTTTTGCGACCGATACTGCCATCGCTCGAGCGAATGATGCTACGAAATCGCGCGTGATTAGATTATTCAGGGAACCTTACTTATCGGAAGAAGCCGCGGAGACTTTGATAAAGAAAGTGAACGCGAAGATATCAGTTTTGTTAAGGACGAGTCAGAGTAAGAACGATTTGAGCGAGATTAAATCGATAAAGAGCGAGCAATGTTTCAACGTCGAGATAGACGTAGATGGCAAAGAGTGCTTGAGCGAGGAGAAAATGGGCGTGCTCGAATGGTTATTGCGGGAAACGTACGAACCGGAGAAGTTCAGTGCACGAACGAGATTAGGCGAGGATCGAGCGGACTCCATCGTCGAGGTCGGGCCAAGGTTGGCGTTTCAGTCCGCGTGGTCCACGAACGCCGTAGCGATTTGTAAGAGCTGCGGCGTCGAAGAAGTGAAGAGATTGGAGAGGTCGAGGAGGTTTGAGTTGTTCGGTGAAAATGGGAACGTGATTGAGAGTAAGGAGGTGAAGATGATTTTCGCGAGGGAGGTGCACGATCGAATGACCGAGTGCGTTTTTGATTCGCCTTTGAGTTCGTTCAAGTTATCCGCGGATATACCAGAGGTATACGAAGTACCTATTTTAACCGAAGGCCGTAAAGCGCTCGAGAAGGTTGATAAAGAGCTCGGGTTAGCGTTTGATGATCAGGATTTTGATTTCTATATGCGCTTGTTCGGTGAAGATATTAAGAGGAATCCAACGAACGTTGAGTTGTTCGATATGGCGCAATCGAATTCTGAACATTCAAGACATTGGTTCTTCTCTGGAATCTTAACCGTCGACGGCGAACGAATTGAAAAATCGTTGTTTAAGATGGTCAAGGAAACGATCGAAGGCGCTCCTATGCATAACTCGTCGATTTCGTTCAAAGATAACTCGTCGGCCATTCGTGGCTACGAATGCACTCCTTTGCGACCAGTAAACGCCGGTGAATCTACGTCTATGATACCGAAAAAAGTTGATTACGATTTATTACTCACGGCGGAGACTCATAACTTCCCATCAGGTGTTGCGCCATACCCGGGAGCGGAAACTGGAACTGGTGGACGTATTCGCGATACGCACGCAACTGGTGTTGGGTCAACTTTAGTTGCCGGTACTGCTGGATACGTCGTCGGTAATCTTCAAATGCCAGGAAACGAGTTACCGCACGAAGACAAATCGTTCGTATACCCGTCAAACTTAGCGTCGCCGTTACAAATTTTAATCGACGCCTCTAATGGTGCGAGCGATTATGGGAATAAATTCGGTGAACCAGTGATTGCTGGGTATTGTCGTACGTTTGGTCACCGTTTGCCGAACGGCGAACGACGCGAATATATCAAGCCAATCATGTTCTCTGCCGGATTTGGTCAAATCGATCATACAAACTTGGAGAAGACAGAGGGTGATATTGGGATGTTAGTCGTGAAAATTGGTGGACCGGCGTACAGAATTGGTATGGGTGGTGGTGCCGCGAGTTCTAAAGCTGGAGGAGAAGACGAAGCGAATGCCAGTCTCGATTTCAACGCCGTTCAAAGAGGCGACGCGGAAATGTCCAACAAATTGAACCGAGTCGTCAAAGCGTGCGTAGAATTGATGGACAAAAATCCAATCCTTTCCATTCACGATCAAGGTGCGGGTGGTAACTGCAACGTCGTCAAAGAATTAATTTACCCGAAAGGCGGTGAAATTAACATTCGCGCGGTTAAGCTCGGTGACGAGACTATGTCCGTTTTAGAAATCTGGGGCGCAGAGTACCAAGAAAATTCAGCCATGCTCATAAAACCAGAATCGTTACCAATAATTGAAAAGATTTGTGCTCGCGAGAGATGTCCGTTCAGCGTTCTTGGATCAATTAATGGTAGCGGTAGAGTAACGTTGAAAGATCCTTTAGCGAAACCAGGAACGCCAGGGGAATTCCCGGAAGATTTGGATCTCGAAAAAGTTCTCGGCGACGTTCCGAAGAAGAAGTACGATTTGAGACGAGCGAAGCGCCAGCTTCAACCACTCTCAATTTCGGATTCTCCGAAAGATATTTTGGCTAGAGTGTTAAAATTGCCATCAGTGTGCAGTAAGCGTTTCCTGACGACGAAAGTCGATCGTTCGGTTACTGGTTTAATCGTCCAGCAGCAATGTGCGGGTGAACTTCAAATTCCGGTGAACGATTGCGCGGTGATTTCTCAAACGCACTTTGGTAAAACTGGCGGTGCTACATCAATCGGCGAAGCACCGATTAAAGGTTTAATCGATCCATGCGCCATGGCTAGAATTTCTTTAGGTGAATCCTTGACGAACCTCGCGTTTGCCAACACCACCGGTTTGAAAGACATTAAATATTCTGGAAACTGGATGTACGCCGCGAAACTCGAAGGCGAAGGGGCGCATATGTACGACGCCTGTGATGCGTTATGCAAGACTATGATTGAACTCGGCGTTGCAATTGATGGGGGTAAAGATTCTCTATCCATGGCAGCACGCGCTGGTGGCGAAGTCGTGAAAGCGCCCGGGACGCTCGTCATGTCTTCTTACGTGACGGTTCCCGACGTAACGAAATGCGTCACGGCGGATGCAAAATTACCTGGTTCTGGAAAATTGATTTTAGTCGAATTTGGCTCAAAAGACGGTTCGAAAAAGCGATGCGGTGCTTCTGCAATGGCGCAAGCTTACAATCAAATTGGTGATGATGTTCCAGATATGGACGATATCGGTACGTTTAGAAACGCGTGGGAGACTACGCAAGCGCTCGTGCGAGAAGGCAAAATTTCTGCCGGCCACGACGTCTCTGATGGTGGCGCAGTTGTTTCGGCACTCGAAATGGCGTTCCCATCGACGACGGCGGGTTTGGACATTGAGCTTCCTGGGCCGAACGCGACCGCGGCGTTGTTTGCTGAGGAGCTATCGGTCATCGTCGAAGTTGCGTCTGGAGATGAAGGTGCTGTTTTGAAAGCATACGAAAGCAAAGGCGTTTGTGCGAGATCGATTGGTTCCGTCACAAACGACGGTAAAGTTTCCATAAAGTTTGCTGGTAAGAAAGTCATCGATGATACAGTGGCTAATTTAAGAGACGCATGGGAATTTACCTCGTTTGAGCTGGAAAAATTGCAGTCGTCGAACAAAACGGTTGCGGTTGAAAAAGCTGGTTTAAGAAATCGAAAGGCTCCGACTTGGAAATTTACATATGAACTTAAACCAACCGACCCTTCGAAGCTTTCGCGATCGAATAAACCGAAAGTTGCAATTGTTCGAGAGGAAGGTTCAAACGGTGACCGTGAAATGTCCGCTGCTATTTACAGCGCCGGCATGGATCCCTGGGACGTGACGATGTCAGATTTACTCACTGGTAAGACAAAATTGAGCGATTTTAGAGGCGTTGTATTCGTCGGTGGGTTTTCATACGCTGACGTCATGGACTCTGCGAAAGGATGGGCCGGTGGCATTCGATTCAACGATGATCTGAAGAATCAGTTCAAACAATTTTATGAGCGTAAAGATACGTTTTCGTTGGGTGTTTGCAACGGTTGTCAATTGATGGCGTTGTTAGGATTCGTCCCGTCTCAAACTGGCAAAGTTGCCGAAGCTCCAGATGCTAAACAACCAAGATTTATTCACAACGATTCCGGACGTTTTGAAAGTAGATTCGTCACCGTAGGCATTGACGCGAATACGCCATCGATTATGTTCAAAGATATGGGCGGTTCTAGAATGGGAGTGTGGTGCGCTCACGGCGAAGGCAAAGCGCACTTTCCGGATACATCAATCGTAGCCGATTTATCAAAGAGTGGGCAATGCGCGGTTCGTTACGTCGATTCGACTGGTAAACCGACGACGGAGTATCCGTTGAATCCAAACGGAAGTCCTGAAGGTATTGCCGGTTTATGTTCAAAAGATGGCAGACACTTGGCGATGATGCCGCACCCTGAAAGAGCGTTTTTGGGTTGGCAGTTACCATGGTCTCCAAAAGACGCAAAGATTGAAGATGTTGGACCTTGGTTGAAAATGTTTCAAAACGCTGCAGATTGGTGCGACGCGAATTAAAACCTACTTATTCTTAAAATGAACAAGAGAGAGAGAGGGAGGAAACTTAAGCGAAATTGTTGATAGACTACACATAACTACAAACTACACATAAATAATATATATTACCCGCACTAATGGTACCATTAAAATCTCTCACTATTCCGCCGCGGAGGAAGTGCGTTCAAGAACGTCATCCCAGTTTTTTCTATTTTCGATGGCTTTGTAATCGTTGACGGTGAATCGATTGCATCAATTCCAACGTCCATGAATAAGATGCGATCGAGTTCTTCTTGCATCGACGGAGTATTTTTGTTATAATTAATACCCTCTTCTATACCATCTTCATCCTCTGAAGACGAAAGCGCAT
>Ga0114998_10004521_pt1 | contig 10121 bp, 10 predicted proteins | sample ArcticOcean_MG_C_5_FD_87044 | JGI IMG/M metagenome (GOLD analysis project Ga0114998, IMG submission 87044) | Marine microbial communities from western Arctic Ocean - ArcticOcean_MG_CB4_138 | ecosystem: Environmental > Aquatic > Marine > Oceanic | place: Arctic Ocean: Canada Basin | collected...
ATAAGTAGGCCGCTGCGCTTCATAAATAGGTCGCTGCGCCTCATAACTAGGCGGCAGCGCTTCGTACCCCGTGGCGTCCGTAAACGCCAGCGGGTCTGTGACCTCAACACCAGGCGCGGGCGCCACGGCGTACGGATCCGTGACTTCCACCGAAACCGAAACGTCCAAATCGTAATCCGCATCCGATTCAAACTCCACGTCCTCGAACGCGTTTCGTTTGCTGTTTTTTTGCGAATCCGCCCAACCCTCGGGTCCCGGCGCCGCCGCTTCCTCAACAAAGTTCCACACGGAACTCTGGATAACCAAACTCCCTTCGGAAGGTGCTTCCGCCAGTTCCTCGACGAAGTGCGCGAAGTCTTCAGCATCGCTCGGCGCGTCTGCGAATTCGAGATCTCTAATGACCTCACGCGAGTTCGGGCCGGGCGCCGACGACGCGGGTCGCGTCAACTCTTGATCAACATCTTCCGAATCGGGCGCTTCCTCTTTTCCCTGAACCGCGGATTCATCGTTTTTTTTGTCGGCATCGCTCGCGTCGCAGTGCGCCCACCGAGAGCTGTCGTCCGCGGTGTAGCACCAAATGCTCTCGCCCCCGTCCGGGTTCCGGCAGAAGTTCGAACTCCTGCGGTTGATCAAGAAAAGTGGTTAACGTCTTTCGGGCCATGTGGCCTTCCGTAAACAGTCACCCGTAACCGGGCCTCCACAGTGTGTGGCGGATTTGGGAAAGCCCCAATACGTACGTCGCGCCGAGGGAGTCGTGTTCGTGCTTGTGCGGGTGCTGTTCCGACCAGGGCTGACACTCGACGCCGCTTTTCGTGGTGTGTGTACAACCTAAATACCCCGCGCCATTCGTGCCGTACAGGGTCTCGTCGCATTCGCGTTTCGCGAAGGAAGACCAAGTGGCTAAGGAGGCTGTTTTCTGTTCTTTTTCTTTGGTGGGCTTTTCATGAGACGACCAAGTTTCAGTCCTTGAAACATCATTCGCCTCATCCAGCCTTCGTCGCGGCGCGTCGAGTTCCTCGGTAAGCCCTTCAGTGTTAACCTCTAGTTGGTGCGTTTGCGACTCAGCAGCGCGCTCGCCCGACGCCACTAACCTCTCACCTCGGTCCGCGGTGAGGGAAACCACCGTGCCGCGTAACGACTCGTGTTCCCGCGCGACGGACGCCAAGCGATTTGTCAGCCCTGAGGCGCGCGGTGTCAGCGCCTGAATCTCGTGCCCCATTTGAATCTCTTGCCCCATTTGCACATCCGCGCCGCCGACCCCGAATCGATTGGCACGCATGGAGGCTCCCCATGCGAACGCGTCGCCCAGCGACGACGTGGACCTCGACGAACTGTTTTGAGACGCGTACACCACGAGCGAAAAGCAGCACGCGCCGACCACGGCGAGCTTTGCTTTTCGCGACCACGACCCAATCAATCGCAATCGTGCGCTGTCCGACTCGTGTCGCACCACCAGAGGCGTGCGTTCGTCGCTGCTAGGGGTACCCGCGGGTGACGAGGCGACGCGCATCGGGACCACCACGAAGTGTCCGCCCAGACCACCTCGTTTGCCGCGCGTCGTGGTGTGGCGCGGAGGCGACGAGATGGACAAGTAGAGAAAAATGCGGTTACACCCAGCTGGTTTCCCTGCCCAGAATCAGAGAACCGATTTCGGTGCCGTTTCTTCCTCTTCCCAGATTTGTCTCCGAGGGTCCCTCAGACCGGAGACGCGCGGACACGAGACGGCCACGAGACCGCGGTCGTGCGTCTCGCGCGCCGTCCGATGCATCTCCGGTACATCACCACCGTGCTCCCACCGGATGAGGGCATCAAGAAAGTCACCGCGATGGCGTGGTGCGTCCCTAAATTCGAACGGCACCCAATCGGAACGTTGACTTTCGGCGACGCGCGTGGCATCTCGTTTGACCACCTGTACCGCAGCGGGTACTGATGACTAACCTCCAATATCCACCCACTCCTTGCGAACCGCGAACCCCTGCTGGCTTCTTCTCACTTAACTTCAACTCAACCAAACAGGAGCCCCAACTCCAAGCGCCTCGCCGCGGTGACCACGGACCGGGTGGTTCAGATGTTCGACGAGTCTGGGGTGAAGCGGGACAAATTCAGCGCAAAGCCGGCGACGGCGGACGGTGGGAAGAACTTCATCGTGCGCGGCATGGCGTTCTCGCCGTGCAGCACAAAACTCGCGATCGCGCAGTCGGACAACATCGTGTTCGTGTACAAGCTGGGGGGTGAGTGGGGGGACAAGAAGAGCATGTACGTATTGGGACTTTCCCAAATCCAGGCGCAACGTTTGATGCGGCGTATGGAGTACAGTCTTACCACTACAATGGAGTTGGGTAATGGAGTGCAGTCAGCAAGTCTTACCACTACCATAAGTGCACCAGAGGACATGACTGTTCGGCCCGATTTCGGCCCGACTGTTTACTCATACAAATCACGGTCCCGACTGACCCTTTTCTTGTACACTCGCAGCTGCAACAAGTTTCTGCAGCACCACCCGGTGTCGTCGTTGGTCTGGCCAGCACACCGGCCAAACGAAATCGTGTTCGCCACCGCCGACGGCAAAACGAGGGTGGGTTTGTTGAATACGAACAAAGCGTCCACGCTATACACGCACCCGGAGCAGAGCATGGTGGTTTCCCTGGCGGCTTCGCCCAGCGGTACCGCGGTTTGCAGTGGGCATTTAGACGGCAGCGTTTTCCACTTTTCGTTTTCCACGAAAATTTGCACGAAAATAACCACGCACACGTGCGCGCCGTATGGTTTGGGGTTCGGTGTAGGGGCAGTTAGTCACGAGAACAAGCACCAATCCGGTGGCACTTCGGGTGCGTCAGAAACCATCGTGTGTGCTGGGGCGGATAGGAAAATCATTTTCTACGAAACCAAACCCGACGGCGCGAAAGCCAAGCAGGTTTTTGACCACGGCGCGACTGAAACCGACGCAAGAGAGTTTTCGTGCGCCAAATTCGACGCGGCGGGCGAAACGTGCGCGGTGGGTTCGTTCGACGCTTTTTTTTTGTACAGCAAGGACCCCCGAAGAGGTACTTGGCGGCTTGTTACATCTAAAAAGGTGCCCAACCTGTACACGGTAAGCGCGCTTGAATGGCGGTTCGACTCAGGGCGGTTGGCGGTCGGGGGTCTGCGCGGGAACGTGGATTTGTACGACGGTACGCGTGTAGGGCTTTCCCAAATCCGACACACCGCCCGTTTTACCTCTAACGCTGGTGACTGTTGTCCACACATCGCGACGTACTCGTCCTGCGAAGGGACGGGTATTACCGGATGCCGATTGTCCGCCCGTAATTACCTAGTTGCTACATACATCACATACGCACTGTTTTACCGAAGCTGGTGACTGTTCGGACCGATTACCCTGACTGTTGTCCATACATCGTCCAATACATCGCGATATACATTCTACTTGTACACTCAAGACTGACACTTTGTTTTACCCATGGTAAGCGTTTGTGACGAAAAACTCTTTAAGAACGAAATCCGGAGCTCGGTTCGAAGTGACGCACACGTCGCCCACGTCGCTGACTGTTTGTAGGCTGTCTGACAACGCAAAACTCGCGTTACGCACGAAAACCGGTCTGGAGCTACGGAACGTGCGGGTCAGGAAAGACCAGTACGTGGTGGCGAAAACGGGGCGGAGTTTTGTTGTCGGCGACTGTGAAACCGGGCTATCGAGTGAAGCGCCCGGCGCGACCGACGCCGCTGGCAGATTCGAGAGTGGAGAAACCACCGACGAAACCGTCCTCGATTTCGACGCGGACCACAGGTCGTGCGTCGTGAAGAACACGCAGAACAAAACCTTGAGTATCGTGGAGTACGGCTTGGACGGGTTTTTAGGTACGTGTTTCCCAATCACCAAATTCCGCCTCCCTGATTACCCATACCAGACTGACACTTTTATTTTTATCGTATCAGGGGTCGTGAAACCGAGCGCGCTGAACCCCGAGGTACGCGTTGAACCTTTCCCAAATTAAAGACGACTGTTTCGTGGCCCTCTTTGAGTGCACTACTCGTGATGTATGTAGCATTGCCAGTACTAGTAACGTTTACCAGTACTGGCAACTCTTACGAATATATCACAAGTGCACTGTTCGGCCCGATTACTGCGACTGTGCGGCCTGAATCCCAAGACTGTTTACTCACACGAGGCACGGGAAGACTGACACTTTTCTGTTACAAAAACAGTTGGTGTCGCTCGTCGTCTGCGAAACAAGAGACTCCTCGCAAACCCCGGGGGATAAAAAAGTCGCCTACCTGGTGGACGCGACCACCGCGCGCGTGGATTGTTTAGTGTCGGGTGTGGCCAGTTTGCGCGGTGTGTCCGAACGAAGCGACGCCCACCCCAACTCCACGAACTCGCAAAGTTCGCTGACTGTGCCTCACGCGCACAAAATCGACTGGCTCGAATTGAACGCGCGAGGGACGCACCTTTTGTTTCGGGACAAGAAGTGGCGACTGTTTCTGGTGGACCTTTCCAGTTCGCAAAAAACGTGTTTGCTAGAACACGTGAGCTACACCCAATGGGTCCCCGGCGCGGACGTCGTGGTGGCGCAGAGTGGCAAGACGCTTTGTGTGTGGTACGTATTGGGCCTTTCCCAAATCCCGCCGACTGGGTGCGCATACTCGTACCAGAAGGGACTATTACCTCTGCCCTGACTGTTTACTCATACAATTACGAGAGACTGACACTTTCTTTTATTTTCGGAAGGTACGCGTGCGACGCGCCTGAAAAAGTGGAACGGGTGGAGGTAAGCGGCGACGCGACGCAAATCACACGTGAGGACGGGGTTACGTTTGTGTTGGTGACGAACGAAAACGGGGCACCAACCAGAATAACCCTGAACGAGAGCTTGGTGGCGTTTAACTTGTTACTAGAAAAAGGCGATTTCCACGCCGCCGCGGATGCGCTGGAGCCGTCGAGGAAACGCAACGGAGGTTTGGTGACTCAGGAAACGGAAAACATGTGGCGGCAACTCATGGCGTCTTGTTTGCGAAACAAAAGCGTGAAAAGCGTGTACGTCGCGCGGCGGTGCGCGGCGGCGCTTGGGAACGGTACGTGTGGAAACTACCTGGGCTTTCCCAAATCCCGGCCTCCCTGTTTCTGCCGCCCCTCTTTGACGTCCACGGCTGTCATGAAAAGGAAGTGTTCTACATACATCACAAACGCACTGTTTTACCTCTCACCTGGTGACTGTTCAGACCGATTACGGTGACTGTTGTCCATACATCGTCCAATACATGCCCAATACGTTAAGACTCGCGACTGACCCTTTCCTTTCACAATCGCAGTGTGCCTCGCCGACTTTCTCGGCGCCGATACCAACGACGAGGACTTCTTTGGCGTTGGGAATGAAGACGCAGGTGGTGAGGGTGATGAAGGATTCGATAAAAACAACAAGAAGAACGCAAACACGAACTCGAAAGAAACCCGCGCCCGGACTCTTTTGGACGCCAAGCTCGCGATGGTCAACCGGGACTGGGGTGGCGCCGCTGAGGTTTTGTTGTCCTTGGGACGCAGCGCGGGAGCGGTTGCTATGTACCGGAGTCTAGGTAGACTAGACATGGCGGGCGCGTTCGCGTCGTCTCATGGCAACAAAGAGCACGCCGAGTTACTAACAAGAGAGTTCACGGAGTGGCTAAAAAACACGGGCCAGGAGGAACGGTGCGGCGAGATGAAGCAGGCGGAGGGTGACTTTTCAGGCGCGGTGAAGTTTTACCTGAAAGGCGGGTTGCCCGGAAAAGCCGCGGCGTGCGTTATTTCCGCTGTTTCCGGGAGTCACGACTCGTCAATAGACCCACGGGTCATCGACGAGATTGTGGACTCGTTAACTCGAGCCAGGCTTTTCACGACGTGCGGGTCGTTGTTTCTGGCGCTGGGGCGAACCGACGCGGCGATGGACGCGTTCGTGACCGGCGACGCGTTTGGAAAAGCGACGAGCGTTTTGAAAAGTATGCATTGCGCGTTTCCCAAATCCTGACACACTGTTTGCCGATTGTCCAGAGTAATTACTCATACAAGTTACGAACGACTGACACTTTTCGTTCACAATCACAGCGGCGAAGATCTCCACGAAGTATTCCTTGAAATCCCTGGAGTCGGCTTGGGGAAGTTACTTGCTTGCGAAGGGGGGCGCGGAGAACGCCCGGGAGGCGATATCGCACTTCGTTGAGGCTGGTGAGACTTTAGAAGCCACGGAGGCGGCGATCGGGGTTGGGGATTACAAGAAAGCGTGTTCCTTACTTGACGACGACGAAACAGGGTCAAAATCGTCAAAGGCTGCGTGTTACGCAAAGCTCGCCAAGCACTTTGAAAGACTCGGTGAGTTTGAAAACGCGGAGCGGTGTTTTGTCACCGCGAACGACCCCGCCGGGGCGGTGGAGATGCACGGTACGTGTTGCGTGTTTCCCAAATCCGACCGCACTGTAGAGGCCCGATTACTCTGACTGCATGCTCATACATATTACGAAAGACTGACACTTTTCGTGTAACAATCCAGCCCGTCACGACCGGTGGGACGACGCGCGAAGAGTCGCGGCGGTTTCCGGGGACGAAACCGCGGTTACCAGGACGTACGTCGCGAGGGGGAAAAGTTTGGAAGCGGAGCGGGATTTCAAGGGCGCGGAAGCCGCGTTTACCAGGTACGTATTGGGCCTTTCCCAAATCCAAACTAGACTGTTTCCCCATACAGTACACCCATGCCCCAAACGTCGCCCAACTCAAGACTGACACTTTCTTTTATTCACACCAGCGCCGGCGAGGACGACCTTTCGATTCGGATGTACGAAAAGCACCGGTTGTTCGGTGATATGCTCCGAGTTACGGAAAAGCGACACGGCGCCGAGGCTTTGAAAAACGCTCGAAAGAAACTGGCGTTGAAATTCGTGGAGGAAAAGAACCACGGCGAGGCGGAGGCGATGTTTGTGGAAAACGGCGAGTGGAAACTGGCGGTCACGATGTTCCGGGACGCTGGGCTTTGGGAAGACGCGGTAAGGGCGGCGCGGGCGGGCGGCGGCGGGTCCGCATCCAAGCAAGTCGCGTACGCGTGGTAAGTATTTCCCAATCAGCACACACCGCCTCCCTGATTGCCCATAGAAGACTGACACTCTATTTTTTACAATCAGGGCCAAGTCACTTGACGATACTTCAGGCACCGCTTTGCTGAAAAAGTTTGGCCTTTTGGAAAGCGGCGCGGCGCACTTCGTGGATACGGGCGACTTTCCGTGTACGTACCGCGCGTTTCCCAAATCCAGGCACTGTGGAGGCCCGATTATTCTGACGGTTTACTCAGACCACATCACGAAGTACACCCATACTCAAGACTGACACTTTTCTTTCACAATCGCAGACGCCCTGGTGCTGGCGAAACACGGAAAGTTCCCTCCCACCAAAATCGCCGAGATGTACTTGAAACGCGCTTTGTTTCTGGAGGATGAGGGCGATTTCGCGAGCGCTGAGCGCGCGTTCGTGATGGCGGACAAACCCAAAGAAGCCATCGATATGTGGGCGCACTGCGGGGACTGGCAAGCCGCGGTTAGAGTTGCGACGGAAACAGGTACGTGTTTGGACCTGCCTTTCCAAATTCCGCCGACTATTTGATGCCACTGGTCGAGTGCACTACTAGTAACAAGTGCACTGATTAGAATCCAACTCTCTGACTGTTTGCTCATACAAGTTACTGACACTTTTCTTTCACAACAACAGCGCCCGAGTTACTCAACGCCACGCTTTGCGCGCACGCGGCGTTTCTGGAAACTTCTTCTGGAAACGATTCCGTGAGTAACGACCCGACAAAAGAAAGTACTTCCGACGGCACGGCTAAGGTTTTGGACAACAAAACCTTAACCGAAATCGAACGTCTGTTCATCAAAGCCAAAGCCCCGGAAAAGGCGATTGCGTTTTACGTCCGGTACAAGCTGTGGGACCGGGCGATTCAAGTCGCGAACGATTACGCGCCGAACCGCAAGGCGGAGTTGGAACGCGAAAAGAAGTTGGACGCGAACGGCGGGAACTCCGGTTCTGCAAATTCCGACAAGAAGTCCTCCAACGCCTCCGGGTCTGAGCTTTGTTTATCCCTGACCTCCGAGGCGGATAAACTGCGACTCGCGGGTGACTACGCGGGCGCTGTGGATACGCTTCTTCAGATCGACCTGAAAACGTTCAACCTGAAGCTTTTGTCGTCAACCGATAAAGAGAAACTCACCCACGCGTGGCGCGCCGGCGTGAAGCTGGCGAACGAGCGCGTTCCCGGGAAAACCGCCAGCGTCGTGGCCGAGGTTGCTTTTCGTTTAAGATCAATCGGCGAACCATCCGCCGCGGATGACTTGCTTCAAGTGCACGGCGTGGACGCGAATTCCACGGAGAGGTACGTGCCGTCTGTGCGGAGCAAAGGAGACGCCGCGTTTGTGCGGGTACAAAAAAGTGACAAGACTCTCGACAAAGACGAATCCGAAACAGGTACGGCCTCCTGGGCTTTCCCAAATCCAGGCACCGGCCGTTTGCCGATTGTCCAGGGTAGTTACGTAGTTACTACATACATCACAAGTGCACTGTTTTACCGAAGCTGGTGACTGTTTGTCCATACATCGCGACATACATGGCACTTGGTGCCACTCAAGACTGACACTTTTCTTTTCCGAAAAAAGACGCCTTGCGGCGCGCGTCGCACTTGATGAAATCTGGCGACGGCGCGGGCGCTTCTTTGATTTTATCCGAACTGAAAAGCGGACCCCCGGTGGATGCAAATCACTTCGCTCTGTACCAGCAAGTCGCGCAAAGCGCGCTTTCTCACGCCCTTGAGCTGGACGGGGACGACTTGGAAAAAGTCATGGCGGCAAAATCGGCGAAATCTTTTTTGACCAAACTCTGCGACGCGGTCGTAAAGTCGGCGGATGATACTTCGGCAGCACTTTCCGAAACTTCGAAAACTTTCGAGGAACTTAACACGTGCGCGCACCTGGTGTGCGTCATCGCCACCGCCTCCAGTGCTGCGCATTCGCAAAAACAGGGCATGGAGCAATTAGTCACGAAAGCTTTTTCCTCCCTAACTCGGTTCACGGAAAAAATCATCCCCGCCGACGCCGCGTTTTTCGCCGCCGGCGCCGCGTGCCGCAAACGAAAAGGTACGCATTTGGCATTTCCCAAATCCAGGCACTATTTTATCTCTCAGCGGGTGACTGTTTGTCCATACATCGCGATATACACGACTGACACTTTCTTTTCACACACACGAAAAGAAAACCACAACGCCGCGTTCGTGTTTCTTAACCGGTACCTGGATATCGCGGATGCGATTGACGAGGTTTTGGAGCAACGGGGCGGTGATCACGGAGCGGTTAGTCAGAAGTTCGCGTCGAGTCTGGACAACGACGATTTCGAAACGACGGATTTGCCGCCGCCGGGGAAGGTGCGTATTTTTTCCTATTTTTCCCTTATTTCCCATGCACCACGTTCCGCCTCCCTGATCGGCCCGATTACCACGACTGTTTTTTTACTCTTACCAGGGCCCTGTGGTAAATTGACACCGAACTGTGTCAATTTACTGTGTCAATTTACCAGAAGTCACAACACGGTACCCTTTCCAATCCCTCATACACGCGGTCCAAACGACTGACACGGTCGGTTTCTTTTTCATCGTACCAGTTTTTGATCCCTAATCGACACTTCGTACCCGAACCGATTCGCGAGGAGATTAGGGACTGGGTGTTGGCGTTGTCCATGGACAGGCAAATCACGCAGACCCTCCCGACGCGTGTTTGCGGTGGGTGTGGGAAAAACACGTGGACGGGAACGGTGGTTTGTCATTTGTGTTCAAACGCGAGCGACGCGTGTTGCGTCACGGGGTGGCCGGTTGAGGTTTCGGAAAAAATAACCCACGAAGCACTAAATGCTCATACGGTAATCGCGAACCGAACGGAGTGGAACGTCTGGGTCAGCGCGACGGGGGTTTGCCCGGTGGGGGGGGGCAAGGCGGGGGCGAAATAAGGGCGGTTTTGGGGGGAGATGGTGTTGACGATTTGGAGTCGGCGGAGCGACGCGTGTGACTGCCGCGAGCGTCGAGAGTTTCGCCACGGCGGCGGCGGTCGCGGCGGACGCGAACTTCGTG
>Ga0114998_10004527_pt1 | contig 10115 bp, 9 predicted proteins | sample ArcticOcean_MG_C_5_FD_87044 | JGI IMG/M metagenome (GOLD analysis project Ga0114998, IMG submission 87044) | Marine microbial communities from western Arctic Ocean - ArcticOcean_MG_CB4_138 | ecosystem: Environmental > Aquatic > Marine > Oceanic | place: Arctic Ocean: Canada Basin | collected...
AAGAAGAATTAGAAGAACAATAATGTTCTCGAGTGCTACTAAGACTACTTCTCATTCATGGACAAAACTCTGCACTACTCGTTATACTACTGCTGATGATGACGAGAGCCGTAGTACGAGTAATAACAGGAGGAGAAGAAGAAGAAGAACGAAAGCGCTCTTATGCTCGACCGCTTCTTCGTTAAACAGTCAGCAGAATATTGAGCATCGAGCGAAGAAAGTAGTGGATCGAGTGATAGATAGGCAACAAAATAATATGAATAATATCAACAACAAGGTCGGTGTTTTGTTCTCAGCGAATAAGGATAATAAGAACTCTGAATATCATAACGATTATTCGAAAGCTTTAGATAAATTAAGGGCCAGTGGATGCGAGTGCTACGACGTCGGGTCCAGGTTTTTATCAAAAGGAGATCAAGGCGAAGACGTGAAGGCTTTACAGGCTCTGTTAATGGCAGATAACGTGTTATCTAAGAAAGTGGAACCTACTGGTTTCTTCGACGATGCGACTAAGGTAGCGTTAGTGACGTGGCAAACGAAAAGGAACTTACCCGAACACGGCGCATTCGGCGATTTGTGTAGATTGGCCTATTTAGACGAGAAACGATTGGAGCAGAAGTTATTACTGTCGTCGCCGTTACCGCCGGATAGGCAAAAATGGAAACAAGCGACGAGATATCAATCGCAAGCGATTAAAGTCGTTCACGCCGGTAAGTTATATCACACAAATTCGAACTGGTTATCTATGTCGCAAATGATCGTTGCGAGTATGATAGGCGCCGCTTTTTTAGCCGCCGCGTTCGTTTTACCAAACATCGATCAGGACGAACTAGTGAATAGACCGGAAGAATTAACTAAAGAAGAGGAAGAACGAGCGATGAGATATTTGGGGAAACCAACAAAAAATGTACAGAAGAAATCTTCAGACGACGACGACGACGACGACGTTAAATCGACGGCTTAGCTAGTGTAGTTCTCTCATTTATTAAAAAACTTTAGTTTCTGTAAGAGTTTCTCATCCGCGAAATCTCTTATCGTCATATGTACGCCTACTTCTTCTAAATATTTCTCATCTTGCGAAGTCAATATTCCTATAACGTAACATCCAGCGCTCACAGCAGCTGTAGCTCCCGAAGGCGAATCCTCGAATACTACACATTCTTTCGCGTCTATTTTTTCATCTAATCCTAACATACGAATGGCTTTTAAATAGGGATCCGGATACGGTTTCGCTCTCGCGCACTCCTCGCCGAGGACGACGAAATCACCAAACCACTCACTCATCGATAACGCTTTTAACATCATTTGTTGATTCTTCTTAGGCGCGTTCGTTACTGCACATTTCTTAGAGCATGTTTCGTCTATATATCTCATCAATTCAGTTAAACCGTGTACTCTTCGTAGGCTGTTTTCAGCTTTCGAGCGATACTCTCGTTCCTTCTGCGCAGCTAATTCGAGGCGCGCTGCTTTACTCAGTTCTGGGAATATTCGAAGAAATATGTCCTCGTTCGATTTACCTGCTATGTTTTCCCTGAAATAGTGTTCGTCATAAACAATCATCTGAGTACGATCGTTTTCGTTTTCGTTTTCGTTTTCGTTATCATCATCTGCCGATTGCGATCGTGCGTTCATCTTCTCCCTCTTCTCGTTATTCTTCCTTGAGATGAGTTCTTTGAATATCTGAAAATGGATCGGGTCCGAGTCGCAGAGCGTGCCGTCGATATCGAACAAGAAAGCTTTCGCGTTCGTAGGGAATTCCATCATGCTTATTATTTATTATTTAATAATGATTACTCGCGTATTATTATTCATATCGTTATTTCTCTTCTGATGGAGTACTCGTATTCGATTTAATAAATTATGACGACGAGTGCGTATTATCGTTTTATTGATTGCAACGCGGCATCAAAACGCGATAATAATAATAATCGATAATAATAATAGTAAAAAACAGTATTATTAACACGCGCGTTAATTATACATACGTAATAAATGTCACCACGAAGAACACTCGTACCAAGAGAAGAAGAAGAAGATACTACTAATAACTCAATCTCCTGCGCAACGCAGACTCAAGCGCACGTTCTATTCAATGCAAGCTTGAAGTGTACTCATCGTACTACTAATACGAATAACAATACGAATAATAATAATAATAATAGTAATAATAAGAGAGTAAGGAAGGGAAACGTGATCAGAAACAAGCAGGAAGGAGAAGAAGCAGATGACTGCGACGCAGACGATGACGTTGGAGAGAGATTAAAAAAGGCGAGGACGAAAGTATTATTGAGACAAAGAAGGCGTGGGTTAGACTGCGATAGACTCTTCGAAGGTGCGTTCGATAACGATGACGATATAAAAGTTCTTCTATCGAATGCGCAAATAAACAGTAACAATAACGAGCAGCAGCAGAAGAAGAAGAAGAACGAGATAGGAGGGATATCCATTAAGACGACTGCGATGACGAACAAGAATAATAAAAACAACCATGAAAACGGGGAAGATGATCCTCAAATGCAAACGTTCGTTGAACAAGAGTTGGAGAAACATAGACAACAACAAGCGAATGTTAATAACGCTAATAATAATAATGAACGAGAACAAACAACAAAGCTAGGAACGAATGATGATAATAATAATAATGATAATAGCGATAGAGCTCAAAATGTCGACGATTTCGATCAATTACGACGAGCGAAAGAAGACCTATGGAAGACCGAAACGTATTACGCGAACGCGCAGAAGATGCGTAAGGACGAACAGGCTTTGAAAGAAACGAAAGATAGAAACTTAACTGGAATCTGCGAAGTCGAACTCTCGGCGGTTGAACGCGCGAAGACGATTCAGGCTACAGAAGACGCGAAGAAACGAATGTTATTAAAGAACGTTACTACCGATGATGATGAATTTAATAATAATAATAATCAAAGTAGTGAATGGATCGATATGGGTGTTAAAAATGATAACGAAACGACGACGGCGACGTATGTTACTAGTAATAAAGTAGGCGTGCCGAGAAAATTTGGAATGAAGAAACGAAAATAGATGCACTGCGTAGTTTCTGAGCAAATCAAATAGCTTTCGATAAACCTTGGCCAATCGCGCGGCTTTTGAACATCCTTTCGTTGCTCGCAAGGTTTATCACGTTCTTTAGAGATACACGACAGCATATAGAATTTGTACGACAACAACAAACTCTACGTTTAATATTCATGCTGATGCCGCATGCATGCGTGCTTATATTAGCTTCATTATTTAGTATCTGTTGTTACATATATCGTTAGAAATGACATCAAATATACCGATCATTAGCTTTAATAAATTACTACGAATTAATGATCGAACGAGAGAAATAGAAAAGCTCAACGAAGCCTTGACTGGTGAATTCGGGTTCTTCCTGTTATCTTTAGAAGACGTCGACGACGTCGATGGTATCAGTTTTGATGAAGGTTTGTTTGAAATGAAGAAAATGAACGAATTAATAGAAAACGTCTATCGATACGGGAAACTATTCTTCAAAGAAAGGGAAGACGTGAAAATGCAATACTTACACACGCAATACGAGACGTTCCAAACTGGGGGATACATTCCTTTATATGAAGAGTACGCTTATCGAGAGCGCGAGTTCGCTTGTTTAGAGTCCTTTGACACAGTGAGAGATAGTAATAAAACTGATGATGGTGATGATGATAATGATAATGAATCGATTACTTCGTCCGGGGCTAAAGGACAAATCGATTGGCCAATTGAAGTTCTAGAAATGAAACGAAGCTTTACGAAGTTTTACGATACGTGCGACGATGTCGCGAGAGTTTTATTCCTATCGTTCGCGAGAGCGCTCGATTTGAAAGACGAAAGCGTATTCGCGAAGAACTTTTCGAAGGATTCGCATTGCGCGATGCGGTTCATGAGATATCCATCGAAGGAGCATGTAAAACTATTTTCATCCACGACGACGACGACGACAAAGAATGCAAGGAAGAAGAAAAAGAAGAAGAAAAATGACGAAGAAGTAAAAGAGGTTGGAGTGAGCGAGCATACGGATTTTGAAATGTTCACGTTTCTTCATCAGAACGAAAAAGGATTGTTTGTAAAAATGAGAGGAAGGAACGATGGGATAGACGATGGGAAATGGATAGCCGCGCCTTTACTCCGCGAGAACGAAGCGAAATTTTTAGTAATTATAAGCGATGGATTAGAGAAATTCACAAACGGTAGGTTCAAGGCGACGCTGCATAAAGTCGAAAGACCAGAAAAAAACGAACGATGTTCAATTGTGAGATTTAATGGCTTGAACGCAAACGCCGAAGTGTATTGTTTACCAGAGTTCGCGACGACGACGACGACGACGAAAGTCATAAATGAAGACAACGAAGAGACGCATAAAAGACGAAAAACAACGAGAAAAAGAGGAACAACGACAGCGAAAACTGATATAACGACGACGACAACGACGACGACACAACTCGATTTGATTTCATCGAAGGTTGAAAATGCGGACAAGAACTTAAAAGACTTGATAAAAAAGAAGCAACATCCAAAGGCTTCGCTTTCGTTAAATCCGATCCGGTTTGCGCAGTTATTAATCATAGGCAACTTTGAGGCGAGTGAACAAAAGATACTTTTGATGAAACATTCTTTCGGCGAATTTGCTGGAAGATATACTGGATTTATTGGCAAAGTCGAGAACTGGTTCGATTCGAAAGTTTTAGGTGAAACCTGTATCTTTGCGGCTTGCGAAGCAACGAACGTTATATTCCCGTCAGACGCTTCAAAGCGCGTCGTAGAAAAGGGGAGATTTCGCTTTCACGGGTGGGTTTCACCGCAAATGGCGATTGAACACGAATGCGTGCTTGTATTGAATGAACTAGAGACGAAACAATTGCTTTCTGATTGTGATGATGATGATGATGATGATCGTGTGAGTTGGTTTCCTTTTTCCGATATTCCATATGCGGAAATGCCCGAAGACGACATTCATTGGTACCCGCAAATCCTATCTTCTACGTCGTCATCTGCATCGTCGTTTCATAGTGGTTCTTTCACGTTTAACGAAACGAGCGGTGCCTTAGAGTCATACGAAGTCTTTCGTTTATAGAAATCTATAATGTATACTTACTGTAGAAGAAACCTTTTGCTATTTGCTTCGTTGCTTTTCATCGCTTTTCATTGCTTCTTTGCTCGTAACTTCATATCTTCATTCATAAATACTAATAATAAATACTTATAGTAAATAGTAATACGATAGTGATGATATAAAATGGTCCTCATGAACTTGACGCCTCAACAAATACAACAGCAGCAACAACAACGAGGATTCCTATTCTTGTTCTTAATACTCTTCTTCATGTTCACTTCGCATCAACCTCATCACCTTCAGCATAGAAATACTTCTGCGAATAACAGCGCTGGAGGACTCGTGCAGACGGCGAGACAGAGAAGAATCGATTCAATGAACGAAAACGAAATAGATATGGAAATAAAGAAAGAACGCATTAAGGACCAAATCATTATCGATTTATCGAAATCGAACGAATATTTAGAGATTGAGAATACACAACTGAAATCTGCAACGATCGCTTTGTTGAAGATTCTTTCCACTGATGGCACCACAGCTGAAGCCGAGAACGAGAAAGATAAACACCGAAAATATGACATTGCAAAACTTAAAGAGGAGTTTAATTTGACCAAAATCATCGGTAGCGTCGGTCCTAATACTAACACTAAGAATAAGAATACTAATGCGCTCGATACCGTGATGTTGGAACTACCAGGTCGGACGATTGACGACAACAGCATCGGTGACGACGACGATAGAAAAATTTTAGCAGCAAAACCAGTCGTTGGAGAACGGAATAGTAATAATATTAATATTAATAGCGAAAGAAGTAAAGTAGACTCGAAGGATGATTTACTAATGAACAAGCATCCAAGACGCGCTGCCGCTGGCGGAGGAGGAATATAATAATGCTCGTGAGGTGTAAGTTGTAAAAACGTATAAAAATATAAAAATAGGGAGTATTATAATAATAAAAATTGTTTGACTATATGATCGGAAGAAGTTGGTAGGTTTTTAACGGACTTTGAGCACAGAGCGTTGTTGAAGGCTACGTTTCGTCTTCGTCGCTTCTTTTGTAGTATCTTCGTCGTCATTTACAAACTTGCCGTTTGAAATTTTTGTTATGCCGGTTGGTAATCGGCTCGGTGAATGCTGTCTCGTTATATCTGATAAGATTACTCTTTTCGTTTGTGGTAATGAAGAGTATAATTTCGCGACGAACGCTCCTTTCTCACTGTTTTCAATGAGTCGCAAATGCACTTTTTCTAATTGATTCCGTGCAGTAAAAATGTTATCATCTTCTTCTTCTTCTTCTTCTTTTCTTGCCGATGCTGATGGTTTTTGTTGCTGTTGAGCACCAGCAGGTGCTGATTTCAAATCTTTATTAGGATTTCTATTTTCTTTATCTCCATCGAATAATTCGTCCTCGTATACGGCCCATTTGTCATCGTTACTTACTCCTCCTTCCTCTGCCGTAGCTTTTTTCTTGGTCATCTCGTCGTTAGCATCGTCGTCGTCGTCGTTCAAGGTTGAAATATTTGAAAATTTCCTTTTGATGATGTGCACGGTCGTCTGTTCTTGTCGATTAGTACTTATACTGTTTAAATGGTTCATCATGATTTCCTTCTCTCTCTATAAATATATATCTATATATATGTCTGTCTGTGTGTGGTTAGTCCGTCTGTGATAATACTTTTATTGAGTACGCGCGCTCGGTCCGCTGATTGTTTGGAGCGCGAAGAAGACAATGTTGTTGAGAAATTTCAAAAATATTGAACAGTGCTGGAAACAAAAAGGCACCATCAGTAGAGGTAGTATCGCATGTGTCTCTTTTTAGACACACAGTGCAGAGTGCACTGTGCAGTCACACTTATTGTAGTAACTGACAACTGATACGACACTTCTTCACACAGGTGAACCGATATAATAATAATAATGCTCGCTACGTCTTCCACTACTACGTCGTTCGTGGCGAAGGTCCCATCCTTGCGTGCGCAAACAAAACGCACCGCTAAAAAGAAATCCATTGAAATCAGAGCAGCCGCAGTGAGCGGAGAAGTACCGGTACGCGTCTGTGATTAGTTACTATATTTATTTAAATTCTCGTTCGCGCGCCTGTTTGCGCACTGTGTCATGTTTTTGTTGAAAACGCGAGGAGCGAAAATCGCGCCGCGCGCTATTCAGAAAACTCACGATTTTTCATACGTTCATGAATTGAACGTATCATAAACGAATCGATATAAACATTTCTTACGTTAATAGCACGTTCTTGAGTGCACTAGTAATTCGCGAGATTGATATATTTAGAATAAGCGCGATGTTTCAGATTTTGATTATTCGTCGATCAGTCTCGTCGCAGCGTTATCTCCAAACACGTTTTTAGGGAGAACTCGGTTTGGATAATCTATCCAATCTCTCTCTCTCCTTTCTTCAGAACTCTTCTTCGGCTCATAATATATGTATATTGTTCTGACAATCATCATCTTCTTATTATAATCATGACTTATATTGATCAACGAAAAATAATATAATAACCAGGATATGGCCAAGAGAAACGTCATGAACTTGTTGCTCGTCGGCGCGCTCGGTCTCCCGGGGACGTCGTTGTTGGGCGGCTTTGCGTACTACTTCGTGCCGCCATCGGCCGGAGGCGGCGGCGCCGGCCAAGCCGCGAAAGATGCCCTTGGTAACGAAGTTAAACAAGCGGGATGGTTGAAGACTCACTTACCTGGGGATTACACTTTGTCGCAAGGTTTGAAAGGCGACGCGACGTATATTATGGTCGACGCGGGGGGTAAAATTCGTGATTTTGGTATCAACGCCGTATGCACGCACTTAGGTTGCGTCGTTCCATGGAACAAGGCTGAAAACAAATTCAAATGCCCATGCCACGGCTCTCAATACAACGCTGACGGTATGGTCATCCGTGGCCCGGCTCCGTTGTCCTTGGCTTTAGCGCACCTTACGATCGACGCTGCTGATACTGTTATCTTCGCTCCATGGACTGAGACTGATTTCAGAACTGGATTGGCTCCGTGGTGGAAGTAGTAGAAAAAAGAGCGCGAGAGCTTAAATAATAGGAAAATAATGTAAGACGAGTGAAAACAAAAACAGAAGAGAAGAAGAAGAAGAAGAAGAAGAAAAGTATAACGAATAATAATAATAATAAATATTAGCAAGCAATATTAGCGTTTTTAAATTTCTCTAAAATATATAAAACTACACACATACCACGACGCGCGCACGCACAATTAAAGACAGATAGATTATTGTTCGTCTGGTCGTTCTTTTTTCAACAACCAAATAGTTCTCGCTCTCACGACTTCGGTCTGTTTTCCATCTTTCTGCTTCAGCAAAGAATGCGCGAGAGCGGTTTTCTCGCTCGGCATATTACTTTTACCATCAGCGGTAGCGGTAGCGGTTACGTCCTCGCAGCACACGGCTTCGATGATGTCTCCGAAATTACACTCTGCTTTGAACTCAATCACTAACTCTTTCAACTCATACTCTTGCCAATATGATTTCGGAACCGATTCTAATAACCATTCGGTGTAAATACAATTATTCACGTGTCCATTCATGTCTAAGTCACTTCTTCTCGTATAATGCACGACTGGAAGAGAACACTCGGAACCTTCCATTTGTCCAATTTCTCTCGCGTCTGGCAATTTTTCTACTTCATAATCCTTCCCCATAACAGGTTCCGCTAGCCATTGCTGCAATTCAAAATCCTCGACGACTTGCGACGGGATTCGACCCATTCTTCTCGTCTTCAAGTTGAACGCAATCCATTGACTCGTCGCCTTCCCTATGCGTTTATTCGTTTCGTTATTAACGAGATCCCAATCTCTCCTAGCAGCGACTCGCCCTTGCGATTCGAACCAAGTCTTTACCATGACTTGATCTCCCCATTTCGGATATTCGTCGATATCTAAATGCAAACGCGTACATACCCACGCCATGTCGACTTTGCGCATATCCTCGGGCATCGATTGCGACCTTCCCCATAAGCCTTGAGCGTGATTACACGCGCATTCTTGCGAAATTCTCGCCATCGTTCCCATATCGGCCAACTTATTCGGTCCAACTTCATCGAATCTAATCGGAAACGTCTCGGTGAACACTCTTCCTTCTTGGGTGAACTCGCGAGCGTCCCATTTTGCGTCCCATTTACCACAGTCATATTTATTCTCTTCTTCCTCTTCTTTAGTGTTTTCTTTTTTTATAGCGCTCTCTCTCGTTGTCGTCGTTGAAGCCGTTGAAGCCTTTAAAGTCGTCGTCAAAGTCGAATCATCTGCCGCCGCTGCTCGTGCTCTTACTCGTTGCGCAGAACGATGAGAGGGCAGAGTAGGGTGCCAAAGTGAAACTGATGATAATGATGTCCCTCTTCTTCTTCTTCTTCTGCTGCTACAACGACTACTATTATTACTATTATTATTGTTATTATTATTATTATTCTTGTCTTTGTTCAAAGCAGATGATGTGGTACTACTGTACTGCATCATCTTCATCATAATCATCATAATCTTTCAAAACACAGTCGCGCGTGTCTCTATGTATAGTGTTATCCCTTCGACTTCCCTCCTACTGATGTGTGAAGTGAACAAAAACAGACACGGCAGAATAGAAGTATTCTCACAGGTTCTCTCTCAATCAATCAATCAATCAATCAAACAATCACGCACGCACGCACGCACACGCACTGTCTGTCTCTCTGTGTGTGTGTGTTACGAACTACTACTACTACTACTACTAACGATTTTGCTCTTTTCTGATGATGAGGAGGAGGAGGAGGAGGAGGAGGATGGAACTTCTTTTAGGTTGTTTTTGCAGCAATTTCTGCTTGCTGATGGTCGCCCAATCATCACGTAATAAAATCTTCAATCAGCAGCAGCAGCAGGAGCGCGGAACATAATAATAATAAGAATAACATAATGGTCGCTTCTGATGAGAACTTACAGTACGAAGCGCTGCCGCAACGCGACAGTCGAACGAGAGATGGGAGGATTAAGACAGAGAAATTGAAGAGACAAAAAGTAGAAGCAAAACACGCAGT
>Ga0114998_10004529_pt1 | contig 10114 bp, 5 predicted proteins | sample ArcticOcean_MG_C_5_FD_87044 | JGI IMG/M metagenome (GOLD analysis project Ga0114998, IMG submission 87044) | Marine microbial communities from western Arctic Ocean - ArcticOcean_MG_CB4_138 | ecosystem: Environmental > Aquatic > Marine > Oceanic | place: Arctic Ocean: Canada Basin | collected...
CGGATAAGTTGAAAATATTCGCGAGAGAGGCGGCTTTGGAAGCGCAAGCGGTGACGGGTCTGAAGCCGAAAAAGATAGGCGGCGGCGGCGGCTGGAGAGGAAGAGGAAGAGGCGGGAGAATTGGAGGAGGGAGAGGACGGTAGTCTTCGGTGTTCGTAGTGGTGAGTAGTTAACGCGCGAATTATAATAAGATTGCTGCGTGTTACGCTTGTATTCTTCGTCTAAACTTTTTCTATGTATGCGTAGTAGCTAAGCTAAATTTTTCTCTCGTCGTCGTAAAATTATCAGTCGTAATCAGAACGCGCTTTATATCATAACTCTCCGCTCCCGTATTGTCTTTGACCACCGCTGCCCGAATCGCTGCTTACACCTCCCGAAGAACGATGGTGACGATTGTCACCAGAACCAACGCCTTCGGCTTCGGTCGTGAAATCGCTCGTTTCGCTGAAATAGGTCGATTGCATGCCGCCGCGCTTTGGCGTGATATCCGGAAGTCGTAACGTCACGCCGCCGACGTTCTTGGTCTCCTTTTGCATCTTTGGTTGCTTGGAGTATTTACGGTAACTGTCGTCTTCCATACCTTCGGTGGCACCATTATGTATCGCGCCTTCGTCCTTAAACGCGCGCTCGACTCTTGCTTTCGCGATTTCCTCTTTCTCGTGTAAGATTTTCGTCAACAAAGGTTCGGTGGTGCCGACGGTGATTGAATCGACGACGCCCATCTCGCGTTTGAGTTTGCGCAACAAGCGACGGCGTCGTCGCTTTTCATCCGATAAGGATTCAAATGCGACGCCTTTTACTTTACCGCTCATGCCGAGATGATGATCGCCGTTACCGCCAGATTCCATCGAATTACCGCCGCCTACGTTCGACGAACCGTCGCCAAAGTTACCAGATCCTTTTTCGTCAGCCCCGAACAAATCTTCGCGAATGACTTGTCGAATCAAATACTTTGCCGAGCAGTACATGGTTGCTAACGTCGGCAATACAATTACCGCGAACAACCAGAAGAAGTACACTTCGTTGTTGATGACCTCGTGCGGAGATTTCTTTGAGTACACGCGAACGTAATCGATGATGGCAAACTGATCGTCTTGCTCACAGTTTTTGAGCGCTTCCAAGACACCGTACGGAGATACAGACGTTCCAATCCCAACGAAGAACGGCCATCGAGGAATCATCGGAGCCGAATACGCGTTGACTTCGTGCGTGAAGACGTCGTCGATAAAGAACCGTAAAGACTCTTTATCCCATTCGACCGCAAAAACGTGGAACTCTCTCGCCCAATCCGCGTTGAACTTGATCTTCTCCTCTTCGCCTAATCTTGACGATGTGGTCCCAGATGCCGACGAGGATACCGACGAATTCATCGCTAAATACTCGCTCTTTTCCACTTGATTCATCAACTCGAACGGTCGAGTGCGATCGACGACGTACCCGTCCACCCCGCACGTCGCTCCCGAAGGCATGAAGTGAAACCCAGACTCTACCGCGCCAATCTTCGCACCTGGACCGCCTCGACCTTGTCCAAACGCCTGCGCGACGCGAATATCGCCACCTCTCGGCCAACACGCGTCCTTCGGAACCGTTTTATCTGGATCTGGAAGTAATTCAATTCTCGGAAACACTCCGGCGCACGTGTCTTTATCGTTCGGGTCGTACGACAATCCCGGAAGTCTCGCTCTCACCTCGTATCGACCATAGACCTGACTAAACGCTTTAGACGAATCAATATAACACGACTCAAACGGAAACTCAGATTCAGAGAACTTTTGCGCTCCGGGAATGTCCAAGAAGACTCCGTTATCGTCGTTATCGTCGTCAAAGTTGTTCGGTTTGTCGTACTTTCCAACCGTTTTCCTCGAGGCGATGACCAAAGCCCCATCGACAACTTTGCAGTTTCTCTCGTGAAACCACGTCTCCTTGTCGACGGTTTCTTCCTCTTGCTCGCCTAGAAACGATCCTTTTCCACTCGTCGACGCCGCTGCTCGAGACTTTTGGCCATTTCGTCTTCTCTCGCCCCCGCTAATAATATCACTACTCTCGCCGCTTCTACTACTATCGCTATTCCCGCCCCCTCCACTATTACTACCGTGATGACTCTTAGATGCTCCTAATTGCGACATCGCGTTGAATTCGTTTGCACTGTTATCTACGCCTGGCTTTCCAACGACACCACCAACACCTCTTCGGCTCGTCGGCGCGCCGTTCCTCGGCGTCCACTTCTCCAAATCTAAATAATCCAAATCAAACTCATCGCTGAACGTCAGCTCCCACCCATCTCTGGTCTTTTGGTTCTTCTCCACGTTCCTGGTCGCCCCAAACACGTGCTCGGGAAACCTAGACTTCCTCTCGATCTCCGTCTCCTCTCTTTTCCCGATCAAAGTCTCCATCAACCCGGGCACGCCGAGCCTTTGCTCTTCTTCCACCAAAGATATCGGAAGGCCGCCGCCCTCCGCGCTCTTCTTCGTCAAATAACTCGAAATTACCGCGTCCACGTCTTTCTCTTTCGTGGCCATCTTCATCGCGTTGCCGATGAAGTTAAATTTTTGCGCCTCTTGTCGTCGCTCGGACGCCAACTGCCCTCTTTTGGAAGCGAACGAAGAGGAGGAGGAAACAGAGGATTGCATCAAACTGCTCTCCGTCGGTTCCTCCCATATCGGCACGTTCTTCGCGTCGATAAACCGCGTCTTTAACTGTTCGTACTCGTTCTCGTCGTCGTTCGTTTCTTTTCTTTCGACATTAACACCACCGCCGGTGGTCACGACGCCGCGATGATGATTGCCTTCGCCCATTTTATTCATCATTTTAGCCGCGGGACGACTTTCTTTCCCCGTGGTCGTCGTCGTCGTTTTTTTATGACGATCGTGCGCTGCTCCTGCTCCTGCTCCTGCTTTTTCTGGTCGACCAGTATTCTCCTCACCTGCGACGAGAGCGATGATCGCGCTTAAGAGCAAAAGAAAGAGGAACGTTTGATGATGCAGACGCGCGCGGGTGCTTCTTCCGCGCGTCGTTCTCGTCCGCATTTTCCCCAACAACATCATCAAAATCACAGTTTCTCTCTTTCTCTCTCTCTCTGGAAAGCGCGTTTCTCTCTTTTTACGTCTTTATTACGATAAACTATTACTCATGTTCATATCATCTGATATTGCGCGGGGTGTGTATATCTCCCGCTCGTCGCCCGTCCTACAGAAGAACTATCGCGCGCGCGTGAATTTTTGTGGGAATAAGAGGAAAAAAATGAACCAAAAAAGAGTTCAAAAGTACTGCTACTACTACTATTAGATTACTACTACTGCTGCTACTGCCACTGCTCATACTGCTAGAGTTCTCCGTCTTTGTCTTTGTATTTGACGCTTTCATCGAACTCGTCAAATTCTTCAAATTCGGGCAAACCTCGCTTGATCCTTTCTTGCCTCTTTAACATCTCCTCGCGGTCTTTCTCCAGTTGTTTTTTACCGCCCAACGGAGGCACTATGACCACGTCCGGGTGTAAGTGCACTAATCCTAAACTCTCCAACCGCTCGAGACTCATCTCGAAGGATCGGAGCGTGTTTTCCACGTCGTCGTGCGGCTTTTCGAAGCCGTCGTGGTCGTTTTGGCTACACGCGCCGGCTAAGTAGCCGTTGACGAACATCGCCTCGGTGGAGTTATACACCCACTTGTCGTTCTTAAAGTGCTCGTCCGTATTCCATTTCGCTTGGGTCGTTTGTAACTCCACTCTGTTCATCAGCTGGGATTTTTGCTTTTCTCGTTCCACCGGGCGAAAGTTAAACGCGCCGTCGTCTTCACGTAAATTCTGGACGATTTTCGTCGCCGCGCGTTCACCTCTCGGTCCAATCCTCTTCTCGTGTTTCTCTTTTACGATTTCCGTCGCCGCTTTCAGCTGTTCTTGCGTGTGCGGATATATCGCGTGCGCGTACATCTTCGAGTCGCCTCGACCTCTTCTCACCACCCACGGTTCCGGTTCCAACATCTGAAAGTGCATGTCGAGCAACGTTTTGTACGTCCGCATCCCGCCTTCGTAATACACGCGAACGGTTTCCACGTCGTCTCCGCTCACGCGGTGGCCTTGCATCAACACGCGCTCTTTCTCGCCAACTTTAAATCTTTGCCGCCAATCCGCGTTGAGAGAACTATACCCGACGTTCGTCGCGAATACGTCTCGTAAACACCCGTACCGGGCTTCCGCTTTCGCAAAATCTCCGCTGGAAAACGTGGCGAATTCGAGCTCCTCCATGTTGTCTTTGACTTGGAACGCTTTGAAATCGTCCGGTCGTTTCGTCGCCGCGTTGCCCCGCCACGATGATTTTGATGATGATCTCTTTCCTCTTCCTCCTCTCGAGGAAGGCGTCGAGCTTCCATCATCGCTTTGCTTCAGCGCGAAACAAATCGTCGTCCTCGTCGGCCCCCCGGCGGCAATACACAAGAGGAGGAAGATTGGAAAAACAATCGAAATCCTCATCATTTTCTCTTCTTCTTAACTTCGTTTTTGCGTCCTCCTCGCGCCTTCTTTTACGATGATAACGATGTGAAAAGTTGTTCTCGCGCGTTAAGGGCTTGTTTTTATGTTGTTGTTGTTTTGGCACCTTTTTTCTCTCTTTCCGTCGTCGGGAAAAGGAGTTTACTACTCCACACACGTTGTCTCGTGTAAGAGACGAAACGTTTAGGGTTACTAAAAACGACAATTAAATTTAGACCAGCAAAAATCCTTCCTCGCGCTGCGTGGGTGAAATTTCCTCAGAGTCAAAAGAAATTCGCGGCGTCACTGCTTAAGAAGGCGAGTTTATTACACACACATCGAATAGTGGTCCACTTTTTAAAATGTCTAAACTTTCGTCGAAGAAAACGCAAGAAGGCATCAACAACCGTTTACAAGTTGTCATGCGATCCGGGAAGTACACGGTACGAATGAATGATTTTGATGCGATCTTTTTTTCTCTCTCTCTCTTTAGGGTCCAAAGATTTGAGATTTTGTGTGGCGGCCCTTCTTGAGGTTTACTCTATTCGGATGATCGAGGTCTTTCTCTCTCTCTCTCTCTCTCTCGCTCGCTTTTTCTTTCTTCGCGCTTTAAGCGAAGTGTTCTCATCATCGTCTTCTTCTTCTTCTCTCTTATTAAAACAGCTTGGGTACAAAACGGTCCTCAAAACCCTTCGCTCGGGGAAAGCCAAACTCATTCTCATCGCGAACAACGTTCCGCCGTTGCGTAAATCCGAGATCGAGTACTACGCCATGTTGGCGAAAACCGGCGTGCACCATTACACCGGGAACAACGTGGACTTGGGGACGGCGTGCGGTAGGTTTTACAGAGTGTCGTGCTTGAGCATCTTGGACGCCGGGGATTCGGATATTATCGAAAAGACGATTGGGGAATCTGCTTAAGAGTATAAGACATTGTTGTTTAATTCGAACGAAATTGTTGGTTCATTATAAAAGTATATATAAATTGATGTATGCGCTTTTGTTGGTGGTGTGAGTAGAAGTGGCGAGCGGCGGTTTGGTCTCTCTCTTTCTCTCCTTCTTCTTCCTCCTCCTCCTCCTCTCGACTAGCGATGACGAAATCTTTTGTTTTTTCTCTTTTACAAAGAGAATGGTCTTCTTTCCAATGAATGTTTGTATCATACTGAAATCAAAAGCCTTACATTACTGAGCTGGAAATGTTTGTCGAAACGAAGAGAGAGAGAGAGAGAGAGAGAGAAAGTGTTCAAAATCGTTTGGTTCGTTTGCTATGCGTGTCCCTTCTTCAAGTCTATTGTTTTTACAACATTTTTTCCGCCGGCGCGACGACGATCAAAGAATACATATGATAAATTTCTATGAATATCTCTCGATAAACTCGCTCATCAACGGGTTCACCAGCGCTGGATTTTCGTCCATCGGGCAATGACCGGCACCTTTCAAAACGGTAAACCCAGCGTTCGCGTATTTTTCGTACAACTTCCTCCCGTCTTCCATCTTCTCCCACGGATCTTTCTCCCCCCACAACATCAACGTCGGCGTCGCATTCTCCCCTTGGCTCACTTGCGGCAACAAATCTTCCGGCAACGGCCCACCGGAATAGGAAATAAAATCCAAGAATACTTTACTCGCACCTTCCGTCATACCTGGTTTCAAAATTACGTCCACCAATTCATCCGTGACCGCTCCCGAATCGTGATACGCCTCCTTCAAAATGTTCGACACCGTCTCTTTCCTCGCAACGTTGGCGAAAAACTTCGGCCCAATCGGCGACGTTCTCAAAAACGTCTGAAACGCCTCAATTATCGGTTTCGCAAACGCCGGTTGTTTCGTCACGTGCAACCCTCTCATGCTGATGTTAATCAAACACAATCCCAAAACGTTCTCCCGTTTATCCAACGCCGCTTGTAAACCGGCCACGCCGCCGACTGAGTTACACATCAAAAACGCTCTCTTATCCTCTCCTTCCATCTCCGTCTCGATGAATTCGTTAATCTGTCTCGCCCACGTGTAAAAATTATAAATATCGTTCTTCTCTCTCCCCGGCGCGGTCGGATCCGGTTTATCGCTGTACCCGTACCCGAGTAAATCCAACGCGTACACGTTGTATTTCTTCTCGTTGGCAAAATAACTCGTGTTGTTTCTCCACTGGTCCGCGTTCCCACCGAAACCGTGAATTAATAGCACGTTTGGTTTCCGCGCGTCGTGTGACATTCCTTTCACGTACCGTATCGCGTTTCCTTCGAACGTGTGATACTTTTCCTGTAAGTTTCGTGACGTGGAAAGGGAAGACACGGACGTGTCGTCGTGGTAAACCTTTGGATATTTTTCTCTCATCGATGTCGTCGAAACATCGGCAGAAGAAGAAGAAACAGAAGAAGACGACGACCGAAAAAGGAGCGATCCTCTTTGCCTTCTTCTTTCGAGTTTCGAAGTCGCATTCGTTCGATGACGATGCGTGCAACGCGTTGAAGAAAACGAGCGCATGATGATTAAGTCTTTTAGGAGGAAATGTGACGACGAAAACGACAGACATTTTCCTTCATTTCCTCGTTGTAAATAGATACACAAAACATGGGCAAACAACGCCGACGACAAACGACGACGAGAGAAAACGAAGAGGGAGAAAGCTTCGTCAACTCGGCTTTGACGGGACCCAGGTGCGATTGTTATTCTTATTCTTATGAGTGTTACGTCTGTCGTTTCTCTCGAAAATCTGTCACCGACGACGTTTCATTCTGACTTTCTCTCTCTCTCTCTCTCTTATACATATATATTCTTAAGCAGTTTTGGATTCGGCGGGTACTCGGGAACTGCTTCGATTGTTGGCGAACGTTCGTCGTCGATTTCATCTCCGGGTGGTGGTTTTAATAGTAACGCGGGGGTGGGAGGGGACGTCTCGATGATGATGAAATTGGACCACCAACAGTCGTCTTTGTCCTCGTTCGCAGGCGCTTCCGTCTTTGGAGAGCGTCTGATGAGAGCGATAGGTTTAGCGGCGAAACCGAACCAACAATCGAAAAAGAAAGGTTTAGAGCAAATGGTAGAGGTTTTATCGGAGGAGGAGAAAGAGATGGGTGTTGGGAGTCGTAGTAGCGGGAACGACGAGGACGACGCGAAGAAGAAGAAGAAGAACGAAGAGATTGAAGTCATCGTGTCCGACGCGTTGCCGATGTGGACGCGGGTCCACTCGAAGTGTTTGAGAAACGAAAAGAGCGGAGGGACGACGACGGATGAGGCGAGGCTACTGTCAGTGAAGGTGCATAACTTGATGTGCGAGAGAAGCGGGAAGAGGTTGGCCAAGTGCATCGGGACGACGTCGGCTATACCGTTGATACTTTTGGCGAGGTGCGATGGCGATAAAAACGTCGCGAAAGAAGCCGAGATCGGGTTTCGGAGGATATTTACGACGAAAACGAGGCGGGCGAAGGCTTTGCGGTTCGTTGCGGTGGATTTTTTCGAATTGGTGCGAGAGTCGGTGCATAGAGCGATGACTGAGTTTGGAGGAGGAAGTATGAAAGGAGGTGGTGGTAGTAATAGTGGGAAGGAGAGAGACGTCATCGAACGGGACGCGTGCGCGAGCGTGAGAGCGATTGGTCAGTACGTCGTCGACGTGTTTGGTTTTGAGGAATTTCGTGAAGGCGAGGTCACGCCAACGACAACGACGACGAGTCTAGAAGGAGAAGATGGCGAGAAGAAAACCATAACGACGGTTAAAGAGGCGCTGGAAAGCGCGTTAGAAAGTTTAGAGTACTTGCGTAAAGTGATGATGTTAGAATCTTCGACGAGTTTACGAGGCGCCAGTTTGGATTGCCTGAGAAAGCTCTTCTTGGACAAGTGCGAAACGGAAAACGAAGATAATAGTACTGCTGCGATTACGTTCGCCGCGTTTTGCGACGAGCGAACGGCTAAACAAGTGCTCGAAAACGTCTTCAGCCGAATAGAAAAAGAAGACGATTCGTTGTGTTTAACCAGAGCGTGGGAGTTGGCCGCGGGACTATCCCACGCACAATGGTGCGCAAAGAATCTCTCGGTATGGGAAGTGCTACCAGAGTTGAGTCGAACGGTTATCGATGGAGCCATCGTGAGAGGGTTTGCAAATGCTTTTGAAGGTGCGGCAGTTGGGTGCGCGCCATGCGTGTTGCCGCTCTTCGCGTCTCTTTCGTTTCCGCAATCGACTGGCGGCGAAGGAGAAGATGAAGAATGTCTTAGAAACACGATAAATATCGTCAACGCCGCACTGCGAGGTGCGGAAGATTGCGAACAGTTTCAATCTAAAAACGCAGAGGCAGATTCTATCGCAAAAGCTTCCATGGAGTGCTCTTTGTTCGCGTTGTTGAGATGGTTACGCGCGGATGAGAAAAAAGAAACACTTCTAAAGACACTTCTCGTCGAGAAATGGATACCGCGTGCCCTCGAAGCTCGAAATGGCACCGATAACATTACGTCGAGATGGGTAGACGTTGCTGCAAAAACTTTAGCCTCTCTCGCCTCCAAGCCGACGGCGTTTCCGCAAGGCGTAGTCATGAAAGCGTTGGAAAGTCTCGGCGAATTTTTGGTCGTTTCCTACGACGAGAATCCGTCGCGAGGTACGAGCATTTGCGAGCAATTCAAAGCAATCGTTCTCGAACTTTCGAATAAAGGAGCGCTCGTTCCCAAAGAAGTTCACGAGAAAATGCTCGAACTTAAGATGAGCTTTGCGAACGCGATACAAGGACACGAAGAGAAACATGGAGGTACAGACGATACATTTTTGGCGCTCGCGATTGAGACGCTCAGTCCAGATTCGTTCGGCGGTGCCGACGAAGTTGCCAGTTTTATCGGTCGCGTGACCATAAATAGAAAACAAAAGCGCGAAGATACTATTGCACGAGGAGATGGTGCTACCGCTGTGGTGGATACCACGTCGTCGATTGAATCGCTCTTCGCAGCATTGGAATTTGCGAGCGCGGAGACGTGGTCGAAACATTGCGAACATATTTTGAAGACGCAAAAGCTCGAAGTCGCGCTTCCTCACATACTCGCCTTGCTCAAAAAATTCGTCGCAGATAACAAAAAGCAAGATTTAAAATGCACCGTCATCGATGATGCTTTTGTAAGAGCGTGTGAGAATATTGTCGTTGAGAGTGAAAACGGAGGGTCGACGACGCCGTCGAGCCAAGCGTTTAAAGCAGAAGTGGACTTTGTGAAAGCGTTTGCAAGTAACATCGCGCTCGTTCGCATTGCTCTGAGTGTCGATGCGTATAAGAAAGGGCTGAACTCGCTGTCGCTGGCTGTTGAAAAAACATCATCTCAGTCTATACCGCGAAATATTTTGTGCGACTTTTCGTGGCCGCCGCCACCAGAGATTGCGAAAGAAGAAGCGCTTCTCAACTTTTGGGCCGAAAAAGTTGTCGCAGTTACGTTTATGAATAGGTTTAAAGACATCATCGCAAACAACGAAGACGTGTTCGACAACTTTGTAGCTTTAGAAGAAGCAGACAGTGACGTCGATGAAGATGACGAAGACGAAGATGGAGACGAAGAAGACGGTGTCGCGCGTGACTTTTCGAGATTGTGCGAACTCGCTCGCGGTGATTCGTCCTGGTATGCCTTCCTCCGCTCTTCGCACAGCGACGTAAGGAGAGCGAACAGTACTGTTGAGTCTTGCGCTGC
>Ga0114998_10004531_pt1 | contig 10113 bp, 5 predicted proteins | sample ArcticOcean_MG_C_5_FD_87044 | JGI IMG/M metagenome (GOLD analysis project Ga0114998, IMG submission 87044) | Marine microbial communities from western Arctic Ocean - ArcticOcean_MG_CB4_138 | ecosystem: Environmental > Aquatic > Marine > Oceanic | place: Arctic Ocean: Canada Basin | collected...
CTTCCTTTGATCCAACTGCCGTCGTATTTCATAGACTTTCGCCTCTGTCAGCGGGAATTTCCTCATGAAGTAAATAGACATAAGAATGAAAGCAGCAGGCACCACGACATCCATGATGCGCATAAAGTATATGGTGAACTCCGATTGCGGTCCGATCAAATCCTCATCAAAGCCGGTCAACTTAAGCAGCACCCCGGACATCACCAGCGATGCAGACAAGCCGAGTTTTACAATCCACCAATAGATGGAACTATATGCCCCTTCCCGACGCTCCCCAGTATGTAATTCGTCTTCGTCGCAAACATCCGCCATCATCGAACCCATCAAAACCCACAGCGCCGCAAAACCGATCCCAATGAAAGGCCCCGGAATCAGATTCAAATACGGCATCGAGGGATGATAACAGAACCACTTAATCAGCGTGCCAAAGAGTGCGAGACTGGCACAGGTGATAAATGCATTCCGCTTCCCCATGTGCGTTCCCATGTACGTAACGACAGGAATAAAGGCGATACCGAGAAAGGAAGATAAGGTGCCCGACCAACCCAATAGGACTGATGCCGCAGCGGCGTCGCCACCGTAAATGTAGTAGATCACAAGGAAGGAACTGAAGTTCTGGATCAGGATCAAACCTGGAAAGAAAGCAAACGTCGCAAAACAAATGCAACGAAAGCTACGACTTTTCAGTGTGACCTTCAGTCCGGCTAAAAAGGACAGCTGTGGTTTACGCTCGGCCACTGCCTCTTCTTCGGTACGTTTCTGAAAGCGCAACTTGGTCGGGTCCTTCAAAAACAAAATCGGCACCAACGCTAAGACGATGACGATGACGCCAAGGCCTATCGCGAGCACGCGTGCACCCTGCACACCGTCTTCGAATCCATCCCACTGCGTGATGGCAAACAACCACGCCATCGGTAATGCGGCCACCCCACCAATGATATTCATCGCCCCCATCAGACGGGTGCGCTCGTGATAATCAGGAGTAAGCTCATAGCCCATCGCCACGAACGGCGTCGCGTAGATCGTGTAGGCTAAATAGAACACCATCGACATACCTAGAAAATACCAGAAATACGTCATTTCACTCCAGCCGTGCGGCAGCTGCCACATCAATGCGAGGCACACCCCGACCGCAATCGATCCGAACAAAAGAAAGGGTTTTCGCCGCCCCCAGCGTGAACGTGTGTGGTCTGATATGTAACCCACGACTGGATCTGTAAACGCGTCAAACAAGCGCGGCAAGCCCAGCGCCAAGCCCACCAGCAGCGCGTTCACCTTTAACTCCACCGTCAATACAAAGGGCGCCAAATTCGTAATCGAAAGCGCCAAAATGATATTGGTAATTTGACCGGTGCCATAAGCCGCTTTCTGCAGCAATGGGATACGATCTTCAGAGCGGGTCTGGTGATGTGTGGCGGAAGCACTCATAGCAGCTAAAAGGGACAGTAGGGTTTACGTAAATGAGGTCGAATACCATGCATTGATACTATGGTTTGCATAATCAGCAAACTTAGCCGAGTTTACGTAAACCCTAGGCGGCGCTTCACCTGTCTAATAATAATACTACTCTCTAAAATCCCTCGCCCTAACAGCACCTCATTTATGAAAAAACGTGTTAGCTTAACGGATATCGCCACTCGCCTCGGCGTCTCTAAAATGACAGTTTCGCTCGCCCTGCGAAAACATCCGCGCATCTCGACAGCCACCCAGCAGCGAGTCGAATCAGTTGCCAAGCAAATGGGCTACAAGCCGAACCCTGAAGTGGCCAAATACATGAGCGCGATTCGGCACGATGTCAGCGATGATAAAGGTCTGCCGCTCGCCTATATTACCACGGGTGCTGAAAAAGGTGCTTGGCGCAACTCGCACACAGAGCTCCAGTATTGGGAAGGCGCCCAAGCCAGAGCCAAAGAGTATGGCTACTATTTAGAGGAATACTGGCTCGATGAACCGAGCATGTCGGAACAACGTATGAGCGACATCCTGTGGCACCGCGGCATCAAAGGTGTCGTCCTCCACCCTCTATCTCGGACACTCAGCGGCGAAGGGAAAAATCGATCTTTAGGCATGTCGTGGGATCAATTTGCCACAGTCACTCTAAGTGACACCCTCGAAAAGCCCGTGTTCAATCGTGTGCTACACGACCACTACACTTCGATGCTGCTAGCAATGGATGCCTTGATTGAATTAGGCTACCGACGAATCGGCCTATGCCTCACAGAGCACATGGATCTGACCGTCAACCAACGCTGGCAAGCAGGCTATCGCGTCTACCGCGCTAACCATCCAATCGACCGCATTGAACCGCTCATAGTCTCCGACCTCAATCCTAAACTGATTTCCAATTGGGCCAATAAAAACAAACTCGAAGTAATCATCAGCGCAGAAGATCGCATGCCGGACTTCTTTACCAGTATCGGCATCCAAATAGGCAAGGACATCGGCTACGTGGAACTCGATCTCAATCCCAGAAATAAAAAGCATAAACAGATCAGTGGCATCGTGCAGAACTCAACCATGATGGGCAGCGCAGCCATCGATCTGGTGCTCTCCGGCATTCAGCGCAACGAACACGGTGTCCCTGAAATTCCGCTAGTGCTACAAGTCGAAGGCAATTGGCTGGATCAAGGCTCCACTCCGAAGAAATGCCTAAAGAAAGCACGCTAAAGCTTCGCGTATCAAGGGTAGTCACGCGAACCTCTGCCATCAAGTTTACGTAAACCCAAGGAAGTGCTGAGATCCCTCAGCAAGTGGGCAAGCTCCTATCTAATAATCACCGTATTTAGAACTAAAGGAGCCGCCATATGTATTTTAACAAAATCCCACCTGCCGCCAATTTTCGCTTTCGAGAAGGTATGCGTTCAATCTTAGGCAGTGCACAGTCTGGTTTCAGCTACACGCTCGATACCCTCGGCGGTGGATTGTTTCGCTATCAGGTGGATGCAGCGCGTTGGGAACAGAAAAGCCATGCGGTACTCGATACGGATGCACATCGTGACACGCCCAGCTCCGCCGCAGTCGAGGTCGCGACATCTGGCGATATAAATATTACACTCGATGGCACGACCTTACTAAAATCACACGCTCGCAAGGAATTAGGCGTGCTGGGCCAGAAATGGGTCATGGGGTTTGAATACGCCGACGACATGCGCTTCTATGGGCTCGGCCAGAAAAACACCGGTTTTGAAAAAACGGGGCAGATCTGCAAATTCTGGAATACGGATGCCTTCGCCGACTTCGGCGTGCTACGCGCGGAAAATGAAGCAACCGATCCACTCTACACCTCGATCCCCTATCTCTTGATCAAACGTGAGACTGGCTGTGTTGGCATACTAATGAACAACCCCTACCCCACGTTCATGAACCTCGCCGCCAAGGAAAACATTGCTCACCTACTAGATGCACAAGAGGCCGAAGTTCCCAGCATTATGCTCGGTTCGTACGATGGCACACCCGACCTCTACTTCATCGTAGGCAAAGACGTGCGCGAGGTGACACGCAAGCTACAGCGCTTGTGCGGCATCACTCCCATGCCACCACTCTGGGCACTGGGCTACCACCAATGTAGGTTCGGTTATCGTGACTTAGCCGACCTCGAAGAATTGGATGCGAAGTTTACCGAACTAGAAATCCCCTGTGACGGGCTGTGGCTCGATATTGATTACATGGACAGCTTCAAAGTCTTCACCGTCGACAAGGAAGGCTTCCGCAATCATGGCGAACGCATCAAGGCACTGCAGGACAAGAATCGTAAGATCGTGCCCATCATCGACCCCGGAGTAAAAAACAAACCTGGCTTCGAGGTCTTCGATGACGGACAGGCCCACGATGTATTCTGCAAGACATGCGAAGGCGATCTCTTCTCAGGATTTGTCTGGCCCGGCCGCACCGCCTTCCCCGATTACTCCCTCGCCCGCACCCGTGAATGGTGGGCAGTGCAAGTGCAGGCATTCACCGAAAAATATAATTTTGATGGATACTGGATCGACATGAACGATCCATCCACCGGCTCATCAGAGCTCGAGGACATGCTGTTTAACGACGGAGCCGACGACCACGCATCCTATCATAATCAATACGCTCTCGGCATGCAGAATGCGACACTGGAAGGCCTAAAAAGGAGCCAACCTGACAAGCGCCCCTTCATCATCAGCCGCAGTGGATTCATCAGCACCAGCCGCTACTCCGCACTCTGGACTGGCGATAATTGGTCAAACTATTTCCATCTGCGCGAAGGCATCGCCATGTCGCTCAACCTATCGCTCTCCGGCGTGCCTTTCAATGGCCCGGATGTGCCGGGCTTCGCAGGTGTCGCCTCACCCGCACTAGCAGTCGACTGGCACAAGGCCGGCTTTCTCTTTCCGTTTTTCCGCAATCACAGCGCCCTCGATGCCCCCGAGCAAGAGCCATGGCGCTTCGAAGCACCTTATCGCGACGTCATTATTCACTATATCCGTCTGCGCTATAAACTGCTGCCTTACTTGTATAATCTATTCATCGAACATGCAGAACACGGCGACCCGATGCTGCGCCCGATCTTCTATGAATTCCCGAAACTAAGCACCTGCTTCAATCAGGTCGGCGATCAATTCATGGTCGGCCCTGCCATTATGCAGGCGCCCACCGTCGAAGAAGGACAGATGCAGCGCACAGTCAGGTTCCCCAAAACAGAATGGTTTGATGCACGCTCCGGCGCATGGCTCTCCGGCGGCAAGGAACTTTCCGTCTCCAACAAACTAGACAGCACACCACTCTTTTTCAGAGAAGATCACATCGTGCCGATGCTCTGCGGCGAGCAAACACAGCAAGACAAAGACCTCTCCAACATCGAGCTGCACGTCTTTCTACGTAAAGAAAGCACCGCACGGGCAACTTTGAAATATAGCTTCGACGATGGCGAAACCATTCAACAGTGCGGCAATGCGCAGACCAGTTTACGCATCGAGGCGTATGCACAGGCCGGCACGCTGCATATAGAAGTGCATGATTACGTCGAGAATTTCGAGTCGTTGCATGCATGCGTGATCACATACGATGATTACGAACAAATCATCCTCACACATGCAGGTCGCTCAGAACCGATTCCAGCGCAGGCAGCATCTGTTCGCCTCACCGGCGAGGCACTGAGCACACAACAATCAGACCACTTTACTTTATCTCCCAGGTGCCTAATTATTTCCTCCAATGAGCCCGTGCAGCCGGCTCTGACTTAATACCCTCAATGATATCCTCAATCAAACGCCGACTCCTCCTCTCGCTGACAACCAGCGTATGTGCACTCATCCACGCTGCGCCGACACCGAACGGGGATTTTCAGCTCACACCTGAAGTCGAAATCGAAAGCCTCAGTCAGCGTGAGCTAATTGATGTCAACTTGGGGCACAGCGCCGAGGCCTTGACCCAAGCGATTTGGAAACAACTGACTGGCGAGACGCCCGATGCAGAATGGACCGCCACTACAGCCGCACGGCTCGGCACTGCCGGCACACCACGCCGCATTGACCTCGCAGTGCAGCTCGCCACCGAAGCCGACGTCCACGCACACTGGACATACTCGGATCCATGGCAGGCGCAGATTCCACTCGAAGCTACCTTTGAAAAAAAAGTCGACCGTGATGTCGGGGCAGTCCTGATGTATTTCTTCACCAGTCCCGATGCCCCGAATGGCGGATCAGGCTGGGCCAACAACCATGCACCAGGCATGCTACGGCCGTCTCCATCACTCGCATTCTACGAAGAAAAAGAGGCCTACTATAAACCAGAAGCAGCGGGCTTCTGGTATCGCGAGTTTAAAGATGCCCAATACGCGGGGCTCGATTTCTTTCTACTCAACACCTACGGCCCAGATCTTGATGTGCCGAAGATGAGTGCCTTAACGCGGGCGCTGGAACGCATCGAGCAAGAAGACGGCGACCATGCCATCAAGCTCGGCCTCTTTGACGACACTTGGACTTGGGGACAACCTTACTTCGGCCCACTATGGGAGACTTTACCAGACTGCGAAAATGTAGAAAGCACTGCTCATTTACTCTATCAAGCTAAGTGGCGACCTTTCTTTCAGACGATCCCACAGCAGCATTGGTATACCATCGATGGCAAGCCGATGATCTATTTCTACAACAACAACACGCTGCAAAATCGTCATAAAATGGCGGAAGTATTCACCTTAATGAAAGCGTTGTTCAAAGCAGACTTTGGCATAGAACCATTCATCGTAGCCGACCGTGCCTTTCAACATGCACCCGGCATCGAAGTCGCCACCGACTCAGAATACGATTGGTTCACCTTGGATTTACCCGGAAAAGTATCCACCGAAACGCGCAACGGCACCACGCTCGCTCATACCATGGTGCGATGGGACTCGACTAGCCGCTCGAATAATCATGTCGAATGTATCGCTAAGCCGGAGGAACACCTCTTCAAGGATGATACCATACTCAAGCAAGTGCTCGATCGCACACAGGACAACGACATCCTCGTCATCGCCACTTGGAATGACCTAGGCGAAGGCACCGGCATCAACCGTTGCTACGATTACTACTGGGATGGTGAATGGAAAAAACCCAGCCACTTCATGGACCTCATCCGCCGCTCACAATCCGGCGAGCGCTTAATCCCCGCCCCCGCGCCGATCATACTTGAATCAACCACGCCGACCGAACAGACATAATCACTTTGAAATTAAGCTCCCCAAACTGCACATGTATCCAGCCGCCAAACTACTACCGCTAATCTTACTCACAACGCTCAGCCTCAAGGCAACAGAGTATGAGATTAAATCCGACATCCCCTATTACGACGAAGCAAGCCGCGCAGCCGAGCCCTACATCCAGGAACGCGCCGTCCTCGACATCTACTACCCAAAAGGCAGCACTGATTTTGCCACAGTTATTTGGTTTCACGGCGGTGGCCTAACCAACGGCAACAAGTATTTACCCGGTGAAATCCGTAATCAAAACATCGCAATCGTCGCGCCCAATTACCGCTTATCGCCCAAAGTCCCTGCGACTGAATGCATCGTGGACGCCGCCGCGGCCGTAGCATGGGTATTTCAAAACATCGAGCAATTCGGTGGAAACCCTTCAAAGATATTCATTTCCGGGCACTCCGCCGGCGGTTACCTCGCGAGCATGGTCGGCATGGATAAGTCCTACCTGCAAGTACATGGCATCGACGCCAATCAGATCGCAGGCCTCATACCATTCAGCGGCCACACCATCACACACTTCACTATTCGCAAAGAGCAAGGCATCCCTGGGCACCAACCAGTCATTGATAAGTATGCACCGCTCTATCACGTGCGTGCCGATGCCCCCCCACTGTTGCTCATCACAGGAGACCGCGAACTCGAGCTACTCGGACGCTATGAAGAGAACGCTTATATGATGCGTATGATGCGAGTCGCAGGCCACACCGACACTCAAATCATGGAACTCGACGGCTACGATCATGGCATGGAGCGCCCCGCTTATCCACTACTACTCAAGGAAGTGGACCGGGTATTGAAGCAGCGCTAAACACATAAAATTCTTCGTTTCAACCAACGGACTCAGCTATAGCAGAGTCCGTTTTTTTGGATCCACACACATTGATGAATGTTCAATCCAACCGCTCAACAGTTTACATAAACTGTTGTATTCTTTGAAAAAAAACAGCGGTTCTCTAAGCCAGAATACTGGAGTAGAAGCTTTAGCAAATTAGCATCCTCTCTTGTAACCTCAAAACATTCACCTAACCCCAAATACGCATGATTTCGTTGCCCAAAAAGCACCAGACCAGCCACTGGCCACGCCTTACCCTCATTCCAATAGTACTACTATTGTGCCTTACCATCATTAGCTTCAGTCCCTCAACTGCCAACGCACTATCAGTCAGCGACTACATTGACACCAAAGATCGTCAATACGTCCGGATCAAATGCATCTGGGGCAATAAATACCTGACATCTACCGAAGGTGATTCAGTCATCAAATATTCAAGCTCCAGCGAGAGCACAGACCGCAGCTCACACTGGTATATCGAAGAGAGCTCTCAATCCGGGCGCTATTGGATTCGCAGTCGCACAACGAGTGAAGCACTGCATGTGCAAAATCAAACCGGTGACATTCAAATCGGCACACTCAAAGAAAACTTCACGAGTTACCGCTGGAAGTTTCCGGTCGATAACGATTTCTTTCGAATTCAAAATTCGTGGCAACTAACCGAATATATGTCCGTCGAAGACACTTCCACAGACGTGGTCGGATACGATGCCCTCGCGACAGCGTGGTTCAGTCTACGCTTCCGCATCGAGACAGTCGAGCAAGGTGCTGCGCTGCCTTGGACAACTTACGACGAATCCAACCATAGCTCGATCGGCGGCGGCGCCAATGAGTTGTCACCGACCTATTACCGCAACGCAATACAGGCGGAGGCACAGAACCGTAGTGCCGTATTGCTCGACAGCTATGGCGCCTATGTGGGATGGACACTAAGCGCCGCGGCCGATTCGTTCACACTACGCTATGCCGTGCCCGACACGGCGACTGGCGGCGGCTCCGACGGCACGATCAGCATGTATGTGAATGGAGCCTACGATAGTAGAATCGACGTCACCTCGAAGCAGGCATGGGTGTACTTCGACGTCAACATGAACGAATATGACGCGCCCGCCACAGGACGTCGTCCCGCCAAACGCTACAACGAAGCACGCATCAAATTCAGTGCCGCACTCGCCGCCAATGACACGATAGAGTTTCGCCGCGACAGCGGAGATCGCCTCATCTGGATCGATCTTCTAGAAGCCGAGCTTGCTGAAACCATCGTGCCGGCAATCGCCAGCGAGTTTTATGATGTCACCAGTTACGGCGCGATTGCAGACGATGGCACAGACGATCGAGCAGCCTTCCTCAGTTGTATTAGCGCCGCACAAACCGATAGCAAAGGCGTCTATATCCCAGCAGGCACGTTCCACCTCAGCAATAAACTCGAGCTGTCCGACATACAAATCCTCGGTGCTGGCATTTGGAACACAGAGCTACATTTCACTGACGCCGCAGACGGCAAAGGTGGGATCAATGGTATAGGCTCTAACATCACGGTCAGCGATTTCTACATGCATGCGCCTATTGCGGAACGTCAGAATTACAAAGCCCTACGCGGCTACTGGGGCACTGGCTCACGTATTGAAAACATCTGGATCGACCAATTCGCAGTCGGCGCATGGATCGCGGACTACACGGGCACCATCGAGGAAACCGACGGGCTCGTCATTCGCAATTGCCGGATCCGCAACACATTTGCCGATGGCATCAACCTAGCGAAAGGCACCAAGAACACATTGGTTGAAAACTGTCACATCCGAACGACTGGCGATGACTCACTCGCCAGTTGGTCATCTGACCCCACCCAAGTCGACATCTGCAAGAGCAATGTATTACGCTACAACACAATCGAGTGCACGTATCGAGCCGCAGGCATTGGCGTCTTTGGCGGCCAAGAACACATCATTCATCACAATGTGGTGCGCGATGTCGTCTCCGGAGCCGGCATGCGCTTTAATACCACCTTCGCGGACAACGGCTACACCTTCAGCAGCACCGGCATGGTCGAAGTCTACCAGAATAGTCTCTATCGCACCGGCACGACCAACGGCTGGGGCTACGAATCCGGCGCCATCTCACTGCGCACACGCTTTGGTGATGTACAGAACATTCGCTTCAGCGACATCACGGTCGACGAGGTGAAAGACTACGGGATTCGAATAGATCACCTCTCCGGCACAGGCACCAGTGGTAGTTTCTCAAATATCGAGTTTAAGGATATAGACCTACAAGCAGTCATCTACGGCACTTACGTGCTCAACGATGCCGTCGGCGACTGTGACTTCACCAACGTCACTGTGACGCTCCACCCCACGTATGGCGTCTCTGCAGTGCAGAATAATTCAGCCAACTTCAGTATCGTTGATCACGGAGGAAATAGCGGACTCTAGTATTTATATTTCAAATACACTAAGAACTCAGCCTCAGTCGACAACGACTGGGGCTTTTTTGTATGTCGGACACTGCAGCCCATGCAGCTAGATATGATCGCTATATCGGTTCTGGAAATGTTTGAACCTGATGAATCGTC
>Ga0114998_10004537_pt1 | contig 10104 bp, 8 predicted proteins | sample ArcticOcean_MG_C_5_FD_87044 | JGI IMG/M metagenome (GOLD analysis project Ga0114998, IMG submission 87044) | Marine microbial communities from western Arctic Ocean - ArcticOcean_MG_CB4_138 | ecosystem: Environmental > Aquatic > Marine > Oceanic | place: Arctic Ocean: Canada Basin | collected...
ATTACACCATGGGACCATGGCTCACCCAGGCGGATTTGAACCGCCGACATCTCGATTAACAGTCGAGCGCTCTAACCAAACTGAGCTATGGGTGAATGTAAAAAGTTTAAAGACATTTCCAGGTCTTCTACCCCCTGAGGGACTTGAACCCTCAACCTTTAGATTAGAAGTCTAACGCGCTATCCAATTGCGCCAAGGGGGAGTTGAGGCTTTTAAAGACGTCCTCAGGTCTGCTGCGTTCTGTGGGATTTGAACCCACGCGTATCGAAATACATCGGGGCTTAAGTCCGACTCCTTAGACCACTCGGACAAGAACGCGTTTGAAACTTTTAAAGACGTTTTCAGGTCTGCTGCGTTCTGTGGGATTTGAACCCACGCGTGCCTTAGCACATCGGGGCTTAAGTCCGACTCCTTAGACCACTCGGACAAGAACGCGTTTGAGACTTTTATAGACGTTCTCCAGGTCTGTAGCACTCAGCCGGATTTGAACCGGCGACCATTCGATCTGCAGTCGAACGCTCTACCCCTGAGCTATGAGTACCTAAAACTTTTAAAGACATTTTTAGGTCTGTTTCCCATGCCGGGACTCGAACCCGGGTCGCCCGCGTGAAAGGCGGGTATCCTGACCACCTAGACTACATGGGTTGGAACTAAATAACAGTTGATAATTAGGACAATAAAAATATTTTATATATTTGTTTAATCAAATTTTTTTCGTCATAATAAATATCCATTAGATATAAAATAAATTATATAAATAATATGTTTCTTTGTTAAATTATATACTTAAATAATATTTAAGTAATAATAATTATAATTAAATGGGAGATTATTACAATATCTTGGATATAAAGAAAGAGGCATCTGAAAAGGAAATAAAAAAAGCCTATAGAAAGTTAGCAGTAAAATGGCACCCAGATAAAAATAATTCAGAAGGAGCAAGTGAAAAATTCAAAGAAATTAGCGAAGCCTATGGAATATTAAGCGATAAAGAGAAACGTATGAAATATGATAAATTTGGGAAGGCTGGGTTGCAAGGTGGTGGGGGGATGGATTTTAACCCCCAAGATATATTTAAATCATTTTTTGGTAATAATGGTGGTTTCCCTGGAATGGGAATGCCTTTTGGTGGTGGGATGGCGTTTAGAGGTACCCCATTTAGTAATATGATGGGTCGGGGAAATTCTATAAAAAGAAAAGGACCAGTCACAAAGATCAAGACTAATATTACATTTAAAGAGATGTTTAATGGAACTGAGCGAAAATTCAGGATAAATAGAACTATTAAATGTTTAGGATGTAAGGCTACTGGTATTAAACCACATTATAGTACTAATAAGTGTCCTAAATGCAGTGGTAGCGGTGTAAGAATTGAAAGAATAATGATATCGCCGCAAATAGTTACTCAAAGACAAACAAGTTGTGCGAATTGCAAAGGAGAAGGAGTAGTTATACCACCCGATGCTAAATGCACAATTTGCCAATCGACAAAATATATTAAAAAGATTGAAGCCATAACATTAAATATAAGAAAGGGGATTAAAAATAACGAAGTTATAGTAATTAAAAATATGGGGGAAGAAAATGTTAATTGGCAAGAGCCTGGTAATATAGAAGTTATTATAGAAATCACACCCCCTGAAAATAAAAACGTTAGAAGAATTAATAATGATTTATGTATAACAAAAAAAATTCTATTAAGAGAAGCGCTTACTGGACTCGAGCTTAAATTAGAACATTTAAATGGGGAAAAAATATTAATAAAATATGATGAAATAATTAGACCGAATAAATCATATAGAATTTATAATTTAGGTTTTGAAAATGATGGACAAACGGGAGATCTAATAATAGATTTTAATATTATATTTCCGGAAGAATTAGACGAAAAAAGAAAACTAATTATAGATAAAATTCTACCAAAAAGAAAAAACCAAGGGGATAACACCGGATTTAAACAGTATAATTTAACACCTATTAGCGAAAAATATAACGACATCGATTTCGAAGAAGAAGAATTCAATAATTTACAAGAAAATATGGAATGCGCCCAACAATAAAATGTGCGTTATATATATAAATGTTTTTAAAACTCTTATTTGGATTTTTTATATTTTTTTTCATATTATTACTAATTCCTATTAATAAAAAAGCATGTGGGGAATGTTTTACAATTAATCATACTGAGAATAATAATAAACAACGAATATTTATTTAATAAATCAACCTTTCCTCTAATGCCCACTCAGAAAATTCTTCGAAATTAGCCCAACAATCTTGTAACATATTCATACACTTTTTACATGATTTTTTAAAACCCTTACATGAATATGGTAAATCGTCGTCAGTAAACGAGTAATCTTTAATAAGACCATCACCGTAGTCACTATCAACTTCCTCATCACTATCAACTTCCTCATCACTATCGCTATCAACTTCCTCATCACTATCGCTATCAACTTCCTCATCACTATCAACTTCCTCATCACTATCAACTTCCTCTTCACTATCGCTATCAACTTCCTCTTCACTATCGCTATCAACTTCCTCATCGCTACTAGCTATATTAGATTGTTCGTTTACAATTACTTCGTTAAAATATCTACTTGTCTTGAGAGCAGGCATATCTCTTAGTTCATACATTTTCTGTATCCGGGTGTAGTAAAAATATCGATTTGATAAAATTTATCAAATTTTTATTTTTTAATGTCATATTAACCACATTCAACTTGATAATAATCTTTATAATCCCCAGAAGTTCTTAATCCACAAAAATGAGAATCTCTTAATATACAATAATGCTCTCTATATTCTGCAAACTGGCATTTATGAAGTATCTTATCACAAATCGCAGTATCATTCGTACAAGGTCCAAAAAAATACCCATCCATTTTATCTGAATAATTTGGCGAACATACATCAGCACTAGGTATAATATAGGTTGAGCGATTATTTTTTATACAGCTAGTAATTGCATATAATATATAAAGGAAGTTCATTAATTATAAATAATTAACTTCTCTTTATTTAATTTATATTCAGCCCTCTATGTCTTTTCTGACCTGGTCATTTGTTCATATATAGTCCACCTATGCTAAATATTTAATTAGTTTTTTAACAAACTTATTATGATGTCTTGGGGAACTATATATATATATTATTATTTACTGGGTATTCGTTCTAATAATTTTAGACGATCACTCTCCATCTTAGCCCAATATTTTGTTAAATTCACAGGCTCCCATTTTATACCTGTATCCTGAAGTCTTCTATCTTCCGCAGACGCTGTTATTTGCCCCAGAGCTTCTGATATAGCACTTGTATCAATTGACAGCGCCGCTGCTTTATAAATGGCTTTTGTCTCAGAAATTAATTCAACCAAGGGCTCAGTTCCAATAAAATCAAATTCCTCCTCCAAACTCAACCCGAAATAATCACTTATTAGAGGACTTATATCTGAATTTTTTTTACTTACGATTTTCATTTTGCGCCTTTGTTCCACGCGCATTATATCAGGCAGATATTTTTTATTAAAAGAAATATAATTATAAGCGGATTGGTCTAATATAAGAGGCGAGTTAGAAATAGCAGACTTTATTAATTCATTTGTGCGCATCTCTTGTGGGGCATATGCTAATAATAAACCATTACCACTTTCTTTACCAGTAATAGCAATTGTAATAATTTCTTTATTATTATCGATGTTACTCCCTTCGTTCACTATAAATATTTTAGGGTGGGCATATTGGAGACATATCCCATTTGCTTCTACAGCGCATTTGAGATATTTGTGGTAATCTGTTCGCGTGGGATGTATATATTTAATTCTTTCTGGTTCTATTTTCATAAGATATTTAAAGTATTCTTCATTTACGGGATTTGTTCTATCTAAACAAAGAGCCTTTATTTCGGCTTCTTGTTCTAATACTTTATTTATAATAGAAGAAATACTTGTATCCGCTTGAATATCAGCGGGAGGTATGATAGAACCGTCTGGTATAGGAATTATACTTTTCGCGGCGCCCCCACTTATTAAATCCCTATAGTTTCTCAAAATATTTCGCCCTTCTTTGCTAAATATATTAGATGGTTGTTTAGTTACTGGGTCCTTTATAATATTGTACATATTACTCTATTATATATATTATAAAAAATTCTATAGAATAACATTCTATTATAAAAATTTGATTTATGTAATAATTAATAATATTTAATTAGTTTTTATTAAATTAAATATATGGCGCATTCAAAACTTAGCTACTCTGAAGTGAATTCGGCGCCTTTTAGATTCTTTAAAAAGAATCCAAAGGTATCTTCTACTGGACGCCCTAATACAAAATTTGTGTTTTATGATTTTTCAGGAAGTATGACGGCTCATTCAAAGGAGCAGTTCTTATACTTCTGCAAGCATTATCCCGATGCTTTGATTATGCCTTTTGGATTGAGCTCGTGGCCCGGGTCAAGGTTCCATAAAGCGGACATGAGATGGAGAGAATGGTTGGAATTTAAATCAGGTGAATGGATAAAAGCGCATGAACTGTGGCGTACATGGGATGATAAGAAACGCGTTATTGATAAATGGGGTGACGGGGCGCATCAGGTGTATGAGAGAGATGAAACATTCTTTCCTTGGGGAACCTATACTACCGCGATTGAGAAGGGGTTATCGCTACTACCTAAATCAGGTTCCATGATTGACCTTGTTTTTGTCGGAGATGGAAGTTTTAGTGATGGGGATAAATTTATAAGTATTATGAGCGAAGCAGGAGCAGCTGGATTTTTGAAGAAGGTTGAAAATTTCTCATTCTTACTTGCTCACAACGCTTCCCAGGCAACTAGAGATAAACTAACTCCTTTGATTCAGACGACTTTAACGGCAAGCAATTCTAAGATTAACTATATTCCCGACATTCTTCAAATGCATCCGGGGCATTTATGCGACGTAATTAAAACAGTGAAGTCCTCTGGTGTAGACGTTCCCGATGGTTGGTTGTTTTTCGATTGTGGTCGAGGTCCACAGATTTTCCACTCCAATCTCACACCAGCATCAATTTCCGAAATTCTAAAAGCGAATGGTGGGCTAGTCTCTGACTATATTGATTATCTCGTTAGAATTTTCAGAGATACTCCTGTGGTATTTACTAGCGAAAATAATATTGCTTCTAAAATATTTCAGGCACTTAAAACTCTGAAACATTATAATTCCGATATGTTTGGCATTCAGCGAAGTCTGTTTGATAGATTTTCGCGCGCAAATACTACACCCCTACATAATAAGGCGTTTAAAATGCTAAGAACTGCGGATACAACCGCTGAGAAATTATTTATGGAGCAGATGGTTTCGGATTTCAGCGGCGAATTTTATCAGATTCTAAATACTGAGGGGGGCAGTCCCTTTTCATCTACTGACCTAGACGATGCTCTCCGCGACATGTCGTTTACGACGTTTATTAAACTTCTCGATAATTCGTTTAGCGAATCAAGCACCGATAGAATGGTTAAGACTTCTTCGGGAGGATTTCCAGTAATTAGGGATTGTGTTGATTGGAACACCAAGGCGATTAAAAGTATGAGAATGATTCCGTTTATGTTAGGACAGGAAGGGCGACTTATTAGTGGTAATTTTATAATGGTCGCTGCGATGTATATTCTTACTAGCGAAGAAATTACCGAGCCATACATTCGTAGAGTAGCCGAAACATTTATATTTAGCGAGGAAAATAAAAGCAAGCTGAAAAGCCTCATCTATAAAGATGGTGGTAGCGAATTTCAGGATAATATTTACAGTTCTAGTTTTGCAAGAGTAATATATCATTTTTACCAGATTTACTCTGACCGACTGTCAGACCTAGAGATTGATTTTAGTATGATTAAAGATATCTATGTAGCCATATGCAACATTCTTGTTCGTAAAAACTATAAAACAACCATTAAAATCAAGGCGCTTGGTTACAATTTCCGAGTAGGAGATTTTGTCTTAATAGAACCTGTTAGTTGGGAAACTTCTGGGAAACCGTGTCCTTATGTCGAAATGGTTAATTTAGCCGTCATTACCGATCCTAATCCCAAAGAGCGAAATTTTCGAAAAGGAGCTTACCGATTGCGTTTCCTTGAGGGGGACTCTAAAGATTTTACATATGTTACTGCGGAATTTATGTCTAAAATCGCAAATGCTGAAGACGTCACAAAAGAGATTAGGACAGCCATCCGTGCGTTTCAGAGGAATATGTGGCTGAAGTGGCTTCATTATCCGGACCGCATAGATGACAGTGATGATGGCAAGGAGCTAAATGCCGATGGGTCTATTGTTACGTTTGAGCAGAATCTTCATTGTATTATGCGAATGTTAAATCCCAGACATTCATTAGAGTTAATGGAGCGCGAGGAACTAGAGATGGAGTTGCCGGTGCCAAAAATAATTATCGAGCTTATTACCGGCATACCTTCTTTCGTAAAAATTTCTAAGGCTGTTATTGAGTCGGTAAGATTGGGATTAAATGTGGATGTTAATATTAGGGCTATTTGTGATAGTATTCCGCCCTCCGATAAAAGGCTTACTGATGAGTTCCACACATTTAATCATATGATTGACGTTAGCGACTTAGAGACGATTTACGCCGATTTTAGTAGACGCTGTTCTATAAAGTGTGCTGGGCATGAGTGTGCCTGTGGGTGTGAGGCAATTATTCGCCCAGGTGTAGTTTATACTGACCCTGGTTGTGGACATCACTTTCTCCCTAAATGTCTGGCTACTTACGAAAAGTCTTGTATTCAGGACCCGATGGATATTGATTTTGGAAAATCGCTCTGTGCGATGGGTTGCCCCAGTTGTATTTCACCGCTAATTCGTTTTAACGACCATACGGTTCTTATTACTTCAAATATTGCTGACGAAATTGTAAATGCGAGCGCATCAAATATTGTGGGGCGGTGTATGAGTTGCTGTGATTACTTTGTAAGAGGTCCAAGAGATTGTGCCACAGCTCACACTCTTCCAATCCAGTGCACCGAATGCCTGCCTAAGCGATTTTGGACGTGTCCTGGACGTATGGTAGATGGAAGACCGTGTTCTATAATGACTGAGCATGGCGGGGGATGCCGGATGATGCAGTGTTGCCCTATTAGAAATGGTTGGGATGATCCATGTGATTCAAATTGTAAACATATACTAAAAATAGGTGAAATTGTTATTTCTATTGGTTGCGGACATCGCTATAAAATGGACGACGGTTTAGAGCAGGACGATGGAACAGCCGTGAGTGATGGTTCCGTTTTCTATTAAAATAAAAAATATATTAGATTTGTATAATATTTTTTATTTACATGAAAGACTCGAATTTAACGGAGTATTTCGCAGGAATATTTTTGAAATCAACAAGGGTTCTGTTAAGGTTATATTGAGCTTGTGAGCCTTCGGTTTCGCTGAATTTCTTTTCTAATAATTCAGGGTTATTATATAATTTCATCATAGTTTTTTTACCTAATCGTTTAAATACCTTAGGTATATTATCGCTGGGATCACCTAATATTGCCTTTGAAAAGCAATCGAGGTCATTCGTTCCTAAAGACTTATTATTATAGCATTTTAAGTTTGCGGTATAAAGTTTCACATTATCTCTCCCATCTATAATTTGTAATAAATCATGGTCGCTAGAAATAATATTAATATTTGCCCCCACATCGTCTTTCAAAATTTTATTTGTCGTTAAATATATTAGGTCGTCGGCCTCCATTTCATCCATTTTGAAAAGCTTGGTATCTTCACCTACTACCAGAGGTAAAATTTCAGAATAGCACTTCTTAAATACAAGCCCTCCCATAAACTTATTTTTAATATAGGTTTCTTTTCTGGTTCCTTTATAATCGCCGTATAAGTTTACTCGCCAAATATTATCTCTGGGACAATCTTTTAATATAAACGTCTTGTCGATTTTAAATTTCTTCTTATATTTTTTTATGTTTTCAATAAACATTTTCTTGAATTTATCCATAAAAATTACATTCTGCGTCCAATCATATCCAGGTTCGTATTCATCTTCTGGGTGGGCGTTTTTATACCACTGCTTTAAAGCGTAAAATCTATAAAAATTATAGTAAGAAAGATCTATTAGGAGATAATTCATTTTATTAATTTATATTATTAAAAATAATTTTATTTCAAATTTATATATTTATAGATAGTTATATAATAGTTAATATGAATGAAATATTATTGAATGAAATTGAACCATTAAATTATGAAAGTGTAGATAATTTATGTCTAATATGTCTTGAACCAAATAAATCAACACCTATTTTATCGGAAAATAATTCAGGATATAGTTCCGATGATAATAGTTTTGTTGATGTAGAATTAACAGATAATTCTAGGAAAAATAGTCCTCGTTTACAAGAATTATGGTCATGTGACGAATGCAATAAGTCTTTTCATTTAAATTGTATAATAGAATGGAAAAAAAACAAAATAAAATTCACTTGCCCTAATTGCAGGAAAGAACATATGTTAAGTGTTGATGAAGATGATATTATTGATAATTATAAACCATTAATATACTATGATATAAAGAATATTTTTTCATTTGCGGGGTTTGCTATTATAGGCTGTGGTATTTTCGGATTAATAATCTTCTTTTCTGTCTACAATAAATCGTTATTTAATAATAAATTTGATAAAAGAAACGAAACATCGTTATTGTATTAAAATGGTAGATTATTTAGAAAAAAAATATCCACATGAACGGGATAGTCATATAACTTTTGACGAAGGACCTCATATTTACACTATAGATGGAGACTCAGCATTTACATCAGTAACTACGTGGGCTCATAGTAATTTTGAACATTTTGACGCTGATAAAATTATTACAAAGATGATGCGGGGTAGAAATTGGTCTAATAGTAAGTATAATGGGATGTCTCGGCAAGAAATTAAAGACCAATGGAGTCAAAATGGAGCAGAGGCAGCAGCTGCTGGAACAAAAATGCATTACGATATCGAGTGCTATTATAATAAGATGACTATAGTCAACGATTCAATTGAGTATTCCTACTTTAAGAAGTTTAGAGAAGACTTTAAACATCTTAAACCTTATAGAACAGAATGGATGGTATGGGACAAAGAACTAAAACTGGCTGGTTCAATCGATATGATTTTCGAAGATAAAAATAAAAATTTACTTATTTATGATTGGAAACGTAGTAAAAAAATTTCTATGGCAAATAAATGGCAAAGTTCAACGAATCCTATTTTGAGTGAATTTCCTGATACAAATTACTGGCATTATAGCCTGCAGCTAAATATTTACAAGTTTTTACTAGAAAGGAATTATGGTAAAAAGGTAGTAGGTATGTTTTTGATATTCCTGCATCCTGATAATAAAAATAAATCCTATATCCGTATTGAGGTGCAAGATTTACAAGATAAAATAAAATTATTGGCGGCACAGCGATTAACTAATTTGTAGATTTTCAGTTACAATTATATATAGGTAATATATGACTAAGTTCGGTAGTATTTAGAGCAGAATTACCTATATATAATTCTATAAACTTTTGAGTATTTTTGGTATTGAAAGATTTTATAATTGTTTCATATTTTATTTTTAATTCTTTCTTTTCAATTTCTTTCGTATATTTTACATATATTACATGATTCTCTAATAAATAGCTTTCATTAATATCCACAATACAACAATTAAATGTATATTTACCTTTACCATAGCCTCTATTAGTAATTAAAAGCATATCATTTATTCCTGGTTTATTTATGTAATTTTTCTTTTCTGGATTTTTAAAATTAGCAATAATTAAATTGTTATTTTTAATATCAGAACTATAAATTAATCTGGTTTTTGAATTGTCATTTGTTAAAATATTTTTACATTGATTCCATACTACATTTCCTACTGAAACTTTAAATCCTAAATCGTTTAATGACTGCGAATTTTCATATAATTTATTTAATTCCGATATGTTCTCCGATGTATTAAAAATGGTAAATTTGGGTAATAAATTTTTTATCACAAATGATTCATTATTGTATTTAGTTTTTTGAACAATAAATCTTATAGTGGGCTGTTGTGTATCCAGATAAGTCCCATTTTC
>Ga0114998_10004542_pt1 | contig 10097 bp, 10 predicted proteins | sample ArcticOcean_MG_C_5_FD_87044 | JGI IMG/M metagenome (GOLD analysis project Ga0114998, IMG submission 87044) | Marine microbial communities from western Arctic Ocean - ArcticOcean_MG_CB4_138 | ecosystem: Environmental > Aquatic > Marine > Oceanic | place: Arctic Ocean: Canada Basin | collected...
GGAATCCTATTTGAATATGGGGATTTCGTAATGTTTTTTCTGGATGACAGACCGAGGCAACAATTTGAATGTAGTAAGACTACTTTGTTGAGTGGTATAGGGCCATATCTGCAAAAACAATGCACGGCCGAGGTCACTGATCGCTTGGCTGAATACTTTTTAACGGCTGATGATCGATCAGGAAATAAAGTAGGGTCGTCCACCAACATTCCGTATTCATGGGTAGTGGGGCTACCTGATTTAATTACGATTAGACAGGGTAACTGCAGCTTGTTGTCAGACGTTAATTTTGAGTGAACCATTCGGTAGGTATGATCTCAGAAAATCTCTTATAGGTGTGTCGAAATGAAAAACTTGTCTCTTCGTCTCTGTCTAGTGATCGCGGCCCTCTTTGGAAGTGCTGGGAATGGGTTTGCAAGTGATTTACTAGACTGCTCAAAGTCGAGAACTTTTCACAACTGCATCAAGACGAATAATTCAAACGTTAGCACTAAAGGCGCGAAAGAATACTCTCTATTGATTGAGGAGGATGGTGACACCTTCATGTTCATAGTTCATTTCGATGATGGATTTAAAATTGGGAAAATTGCGACCTTTGATGGTTTTGAGTGGTTTAAAAAAACCTTCAATAATATGGATGATGCTGAAATTTATGTTCAACCTGCACATTTAGGAAATCCTGAAAATTATTTGTCTTACATTCAATCAGAATATGAAATTTTTGATATAAGTTATGAATTTACAGAAAATAGCAGTGGCGATCAGTTTTTAGATTTTGAGTCAAAAAGAGCAATTTCTGATATCAATTCGTTTATTTTGAGAAACGAAAGTTTTTCTTTTGCTGGATGGAGTGGGAGATATTGGTATGCTGGAACCTTTTCGCCTGTAAATGACGTTAATGACCTTCTTAACCTCGCAAAGACTAATCTCGACAGCTTGTGTTTCTTGATAGATCAACCGATTACACAAGGCACAGAAAATAAAGCGTTAAATGTAACTAATTTAGCGGAGTTAATGGGTGAATTTGCTGTTGGATGTGATGGGACACAATACCTTATGTAAACGAGTGCACCGATCCGGGGTCCATGGTCCTGCACCCTTCGGCTTAGCTGTAGCGATTGGGCACCGTAACCCCCTGCCGGTGGTCCACAGACCGCGGCCCGAGCAAAACCATCCAGCGCAAATTGAGCTCATGCAACGCTATAGGCAGGACGAAGGTGCGTGCGCTATTACCGTGGGCTCGTGGCTCTTGGCTTCCAGTCCATGGGCCTGGGCAAGACGGTTCAGTAACCCCGGGCCAGGTTTTATGTAGCTAAATGGGGAGTGTTTTGTCATTAGACGGGGTTGCAAAGTAGCCCTGCCCACTTCAAGCAAGTTTACTTTGACAGTGCCAGTTTGCCGCATGATAATTGACTTGATGTGCCTTTTACGGGTGTTCAAGTTTGTCTGACAACACCGGAAGGTTTGTAATGGAAGCAGAATCGGTACTTCGGTTTTGGGAGATCGCGCTCGACGCCGAGTTGGACGTCTGCATTGACGGTGGCTGGGCTGTTGATGCTCTTTTGGGTCGGCAAACGCGACAGCATGGCGATCTTGATATTGCGTTGCCCATTTTACAAATTGCTACCTTGAGACATCTCTTTGAGGCGGAGGGTTATTTCGAAGTGTCCCGACCTGACAGTTGGAAGCACAACTTCGTGCTCGAGACCTGCGAGGGAGACACAATTGACGTGCACGCCTACGAGTTGAATTCCGACGGGCGCAACAAGGCCGGAGTTCCCTACTGTGCGGATCAGCTTTGCGGGGAGGGCGTCATATCGGGTGTTCCGGTGCGATGTGTGCCACCGAACTGGTTGGTGAGATTTCACACCGGATACCTAGTGGGTGATGCAGATTGGCATGACGTCCGCTTGTTATGCGCGAAATATGATTTGCCGATTCCTGACATTTTTAATCGGTTCGTTCAGGCAGAATTTGGCAAACGCAAATGACAGGTAGCCTGTAAGGCTAACCCTAAACTGAACGTCGATACCCCTCATTTTTAATTGTCGGCGTCATTGTAATTTTCAATAAAACCAAAAGTTTAGGTTGGACTAAAAACGTCTGAACGGTCGTTCGACAAGAATTTTATTGCCAGACTTAGCAAAATCTGCAATCTTCTTTGCACACGTGTGCATTGCCACACTAACATTAATCTTGGGAGGTTACACAATGAAAAGCCTGATACGGACTTCTGCATTGATCGGCACACTCGCCGCTCTTGCGGCCCCCGCTTTGGCCGAAGACGTCACAATTACAGTCTGGGCCGGTGGGTCTAACGACGGCGACAGTTACCGGATCGAAGCGATCGAAATTGCTGCCGATTTATTGGAGCGCGAAGCTGCGATTCTGGGCGAGGATCTGAACATCACCGTCGAAGGCCGGCGTGATTTTACAGGTTGGGAAGAATTCAAACAAGGCATCACTCTTGGTGCCGAAGCCGGAACCGCGCCCAGTATTGTTGTGACCTCTCATCTTGATATCGCGCCGTGGAGCCAAGCAGGCTATATCGTGGCGATTGAGGACTACGTCGATCTGGACTCTTGGCCGCTAAACAACGTCTATCCGAATTTGATGGAGATCGCGTCTTATTCAGGGACGCAATATGGTATCCCGCAAGACGCTGAATCCCGCCCGTTCTTTTACTGGCGCGAGACGATGACCCAGATAGGTTATAGCGAAGACGAGATTGATGCGATTCCGGACTTGGTTGCCAGTGGCGAATATACGCTGGCCAACGTTCTTGCCGACGCTACGAAAGCCGTCGAGATGGGGATCGTTGAAGAAGGCTACGGTTTCTATCCGCGTGTTTCGAACGGTCCGGATTATGCCCAATTCTATCAATCCTTCGGGGGTGAGTTAATCGATCCTGAAACCAGAAAGCTGGTATTGGATAAAGCGGCGATGACTGAGTTCTATCAGTTCTTTGTCGATGCCGTCGCCGCCGGCGTAACCCGTCAAAACCACCTCGGCACCGACTGGAACCAGTGGTATACTGAGGTCGCCAACGGGCGGGCCGCGTTCTGGCATGGCGGGACGTGGCATTATGGCCGCTACGCAAAAGAAGGTAACGACGATTTCTGGGGTACAATCCAGTTTTCGCTGATCCCCGCTGGTAATGAAAACGGGCGCGCAAATACGATCACGCATCCTCTCGTTTATCTTGTAATGGATCAGGAAGATGACCGCATTGAGGAGATTGCGTCGCAACTGATCGCGATTGCGACCGAGCCGCGCCTCAACTCGCTGCACGCAATCAAATCCAATCATCTGGCCGTCGCAAAAGCGCAGAACGATGTTGATCTGTACCGTGGTAACCGTTGGGCATCTGAGGCCACCGAGGTATTGCTGGCCTCTGCTACCGCCCAGCCTAACCACCTGCAATATGGTGCGTTCTCCGAAGCGATGTTCCGTGGCCTAGAAGCCGCATGGACCGGTGTGCAAACACCCGAAGAGGCCGTGGCAGAAGTCGAGGCGCAGATGCGTGCCACGATTGGCGAAGATCTGATCGTTCGTTAACCCACAAAAAATTGGCAAAGCGCGGACCGTTGCGCTTTGCCATTCCTAATGAAGGAGTTGTCAGAATGTCTTCCAGAATGCTCGGGCTTGGGTTCCTTTCGCCAGCCATAATTGTGGTCAGCCTCTTCTTCATGCTGCCTGTGCTTCTGACGATCGTATTCGCCTTTACCAATATGTCGACCGCAACCGGTATTATGGGCGGCGCCTATCAGATCAATTCCGAGCAATTGCGAACCTTGTCCGACACAGGTGTGAGCGCCAAGACTGTCGAAAAACTCGAGGCTGCCGGCTTTCAGATCAACGAGGCAGGATTGGTCGCATTGGCGGATCAGTTTGGCCAAAACACTGCGGATGAATTGCGGGACGATTACTTCGGAGAGACCTTTACCGCCCGTCGCGATCTAGAGCGGTTATTGCGTAATCTTGATGAACCGATCCGCCAGACCCGTGACCGCAAAGACGCAGCTGACCTGTTCACCGTTACAGTCATCGGGGAGCGATTTGGCACCGAGGAGCAGTTTCGAACGGCTCTTTCAGAGACCGGCATTGACGCCGCCGATCATGATACTCTTATCACATATGGCTATACGGGTTGGGTTTGGACGACATCCAACTTTGAACTTTTGCTTGAACTACCCTCAACGCTGCGATTTGCCGCCAACAGCGCATTTTATGTTGTGTGCACACTGGCCTTCAACATTTCCTTTGGCCTGTTTCTGGCGATTTCCACATTCTATCTGCCCGGACGACTGGCCAACACATATCGCGCCATCTGGTTTCTGCCGCGCATTCTGCCGCCGGTTTTGTATGTGCTGATGTGGAATTGGTTCACGTGGGACAACGGATTTATTGCGACCGTAACGGGCTGGTTTGGCGTAGCACCACAGAATTGGATGTTGCAGACCACCACACGGGCATGGACGACGGTAATTCTGATAAACGGGTTCGTCGGTGCATCGCTTGGGATGATACTGTTTTCGTCTGCGATCAAGGCTATTCCCACCTCGATGTTGTATGCGTCTGAGGTGGATGGTGCGAACAGGTGGCAGCAGGTGCGCCATATCATCCTGCCGCAAATGCGCTGGCCGATCCTGTTTATGACGTCCTACCAGACCCTTAGCTTGCTGACGTCTTTCGAATACATCTTGCTGGCCACCGATGGCGGGCCCGGACGTGCGACCGAGGTTTGGGCGCTGGCGGCCTATCACACGGCGCTGAATAACTATGGCGGCAATCTGCAATACGGGCTGGGTGCTGCCTATGCGCTGGCGCTGGTGTTCATCGGTATCGGGTTGTCGGTTGTCTATTTGAGGCTCTTCAATTTCAAGGAACTGCTGGCCAAGCCGAGGATTGAACAATGACCGCAAATTCGCGCATCTGGCATATCGTTCTGATCCTAACGGTATTTTCGACACCTTTGGTGATCATGTATGCCTACCAGCTCATTGACAGCATCGCGCAACCCGATCCCGGATCGCTGGTTCCCGGCGATATTGACCTGTCAAGCTGGCGATTCTTGTGGGAACGGATCGACGCGGGGCGGCCATCAATCTGGGCCGTTACCTTCAACACGTTTCTGTTTGCAAGCACGACAGCCATTCTTGTCACGACATTGTCTGCGACGTCGGGGTACGCACTGTCGCGGTTGAACATGCCGGGGCGGCCCTATTTCTTGGGTGGGTTGATTATTCTGCATGCCTTTCCGACAATTACTCTGATCATCGCGATCTTCATTATCCTGCAATTTCTTGGCCTGTTCGACACGCTTTTGGGGATCATCCTTGTGAAAGCAGCGCTTGAGTTGCCGTTTGGAGTTTGGATCATGAAGGGGTTTTACGACACCGTGCCCTGGGAAATCGAAATGGCAGGGGTTCAGGATGGCGCGAGCCGCTTTCGCGTCTGGGGGGAACTTGTGCTGCCGCAGGTCAAGCCGGGCCTCGCCGCGCTGTTGATCATCTCGTTCCTGTCGGGTTGGTCCGAGTTTGTCCTGCCTTTGGTTCTGGCACCGGGGTCAAGCACGCAGGTCCTTGCGACCTATATGAACGCGGTCATCCAAGATGATGCCACCGCTGATTTCGGACTCTTTAAGGCAATCGGGATGTTCTATTCCATTCCAGTTATTATCATCTATCTGGTCTTCCAGAAGCAGCTAATGAATATCTACGGCGGAGGCACCAAGGGCTAATGGAACTTAGACTAGAAAAATTTACAAAACGCTTTGGCGGCCTCACAGTTATCGAGGATATGGATCTGACCGTCGGAAGTGGCGAAATGATAGCTCTTCTTGGGCCATCGGGTTGCGGCAAATCTACGACGCTTTTTGCAGTCTGTGGTATTCACAAGATGAATGGTGGGCGTCTGTTTTTTGGCGACCGCGACGTGACGACTTTGCCTGCACAGGAGCGGTCAGTGGGGGTCGTTTTTCAGAATTACGCTCTGTACCCGCATATGACCGTGGAGCAAAACATAGGCTTTCCGCTGAAGGTTCAAAAGCGTGCGAAGGCAGACATCAAGAAAGAGGTCGCGCGATTGGCCGACCTGGTGCAAATCGGTGAACTGCTAGAGCGACGCCCTGCGCAATTGTCTGGCGGCCAGCAACAACGTGTGGCACTGGCGCGCGCCCTAATCCGCAAACCAGATGTGTTGCTGCTGGATGAACCGCTCGCCAACCTTGATGCCAAACTGCGGCTTGAGATGCGATCCGAGATACGGCGAATTCAGCGTGAAACTGGCATTACGGCAATCCTTGTGACCCACGATCAGGTTGAGGCGATGTCGATGTGCGACAGAATTGCGCTGATGAAGGACGGCCAGATTGTCCAGCTAGGCACGCCCAAACAGATGTATAGCAATCCACGATCGCAGTTCGTCGCTGGGTTCCTTGGTAATCCGCCAATCTCGTTCCTTCCGGCCACGGCGGGCAAGGCATTGTCGCTTGCCAATGGTCATTCGCTGACTCGACCGGCCGGGCTGGACGCGACTGGAGAACTGGTGCTGGGCATTCGTCCCGAACATTTCGGCCCACAATACGGGCAGGGGATGCAAGGCGAGGTCGTGTTTGTAGAACCGCAGGGGCGCGAAGAGTTGATAGATGTACGGCTGGATGGTGGCGGTGATATCCGCTCAATCCTTCCCTCCGGAACGCCGATCAAAGCGGGGGATCGCATTGATTGGGGTGTCGCGTCTGACAGCATTCTGGCCTTCGCGCCAAACGGTGACAGGCTGTGACAGAGCCCACCGCCTCTGCGCTGACGATCCCACCGCGCCCGTATTCAATCGCCCACCGCGGGGCATCTGCCTATGCACCAGCCAACACGCTGGCCGCCTTTCGAAAAGCTGCGCTTTTGGGCGCAGATATGTGGGAGGTTGATATCCGTGCCTCGGCAGACGGCGTGCCAATCGTTTATCATGACGCAACATTGGCAGGGGGCGAAGCACTGAACATGATGTTGCGCGCAGCGTTGCTGGCCAAACGCCCAGACATCCCTGACCTCAGTGAGGTCGTGGCACTTGCCGCAGATCTTGGCGCGGGCATTTACGCCGACATCAAGGACGCAGAGGCCGCTTTACCGACCCTGCACCTTTTGCAAAAAGCGCAGATTTCGCCGGTGATCATCGGGGCTTTCAACACTCAAATCGTGCAAACCTTAAAACAGGCAGGCAGCGCTTATCCGGTCGCGGGCCTCGTGCCGGTCGGGGCTGATCCGCATGTTCATGCGGTGGATGCCGACGTCATTCATCTGTGCTGGGAACATCTGCCCACCCCGCAAGACACGCTGACGCCGGACCTTTTTGCGCGCGCTATTGCTGACGGCAAGAAGGTTGTTCTCTGGCACGAGGAAGACCCCGCCCGCATGGCTGCCATCCGCACCAAACCCGTGACCGGTATCTGTTCGGATATGCCCGAACTGGTGAACCCGTTTCGACCGCCATCCGATTATCCTTTCGGGATTGTCTGTCATCGCGGAGCCAACACTATTGCCCCTGAAAATACATTGCCTGCGTTGGAATGCGCTTTGGCCGCTGGTTTTGATGTCATTGAACTGGACATGCACATCACGGCAGACGGTGAAATCGTGGTTATTCATGACCCGACGCTGGAGCGGACGACAGATGGCGCCGGACCCGTGACGCAAAAAACATTGGCCGATCTGCGCAAGCTAGATGCAGGCGCTTGGTTCGATCCCTTTTTTCGCGGCACGCAAATTCCGACGCTGGAAGAGGTCTTGAGCCTGCTTCAAAAGTACGGTGGCCGCGCCTACCTTGAATTCAAATCCGCGCCCCCTGCGCCCGTGTTGGAGCGGGTTGAAAGGGCAGGGATGCTTGATCGCGTTTTCTTTTGGTCATTCAATCGGGATTATCTGGTAACACTTCGCCAACTTAGCGCAACTGCCCAGATCATGGCCCGCCGTCAGGATTATCCATCCCTAGACGAGACGATCGCAGATTTTGACGCTAATATTATCGAGTTTACGCCAGATGCGAGTCCGCTCGATATTGCGTCGTTGCGGGGTAGCTCAATAAGGTCTATGGTGGCATTTATGGGAGGGGATACCAAAATGTTCGCTCATCTGATTGGCCTGAGACCCGACCTGTTCAACCTCAACCAACCCTTTGAATTTGCACGCTACGTCAGTCGAGGGCTGCGTGATGGCTAAATCTGATACCCGCAAATCCACGTCGTTTGATGTTGCCCGTCTGGCAGGTGTGTCACGGTCTGCCGTCTCACGCGCCTTCACACCTGGGGGCGCAATTGCAGACACCACCAGAGAGAAAGTGATCAAGGCGGCGTCCGAGCTGGGGTACCGCGTCAATTCATTGGCGCGGGGCTTGCAACAAACCCATTCAGGGATTGTTGGCCTCGTCGCGTCGCGGTTGGATACACCGTTTCGTTCGCGTCAGGTCAGACTGCTGAGCGAAGCGCTAACCCGCGAGGGCCTCAAGCCGATCCTGATCACCGCAGATCGGCCAGACAATGTCGACTCTCTGATCGAGTCGCTGATGGGATATAATATCGCCGGAATGATTGTTACGTCAGACAGCCCAACGCGCGCCTTGATTGAGGATTGCGGGCGGCATGGCCTGCCGGTGGTACTGATCAATCGTTCTTGCGTGTCCAATTGGGGGGATCATGTCGTGGCGAATAATGAGGCAGCTGGCGAACTGGCGGCGCAGATCTTGATCGAAAGCGGTGCAAGACACCTTGGCTGCCTGTTGCCACAAAGCGGGACATTTTCGGTGTCCGGTCGGGCAAAGGAATTCGTGAAGGCAGTAGCGAAACGCGGTTTTCAGGCCGAAGTTTTTTGTGCGGCGGATCAATCCTACAATGATGCGCGCGCAGAAATAAATACCATCGGAGCAAAGGCTATTAGCCGTCTGGATGGCTTGTTTTGTCCGACGGATCTGATGGCCCTCGGGGCGCTTGATGCTTTACGGATCGATTTGGGCCTGAAGGTGCCTGACCAGATTCAGGTTCTGGGATTTGACGATATTGATCAGGCCAGCTGGGGGTCTTACAACCTTTCGACCATTCGCCAAGACGTCAAAGGGCAATCAGAGACGGTGGTGAGGCTGCTGTTGGAGAGAATTGAGAACAGCGACTTAGAGAACAGGGTCGAACACCAGCCTTTGGGAACAGTTTTGCGGGGAACCACACGCCATGATTGATGACCGTCTTGACGCAGCACTCGCTATGGCGCGCGAGGCAGGCGAAGTTGCCCAAAAAATGCGCGCGGAACCCGCGAAGCTAAAGATCAAAATCAAAGGCCCGATGGACTTGGTGACTGCCGCCGATCACGCGGTCGAAGCGTTGCTGCGCAAACGTATTTTGGCCTGTGACCCCGGCGTCGCTATCTTAGGCGAAGAGGGGGGCCTTGAAGGCAACAGTCAGCACGTTTGGATCGTCGATCCCATCGACGGTACGGTTAATTTTTCACGCGGGATGCCGGATTGGGCAATTTCGATCGCCTGCTCGGATGGCAATAGCATAACCCATGGCGTGATCCATGCGCCGGACCTTAACCTGACGGCTTGGGCCGTAAAGGGGAGCGGTTGTTTCATCAATGGCCGCCAGATCACATTCGACAATACCGCTTCACCAAGTCCCATCGTCGCATTGGGCTATTCCACCCGGAGCACGCGGGCAGAGTACTTTGATCGGATTGAAAGACTATTGGATGCTGGCATCGAGCACCGTCGCCACGGGGCCGCTACAATTTGTTTTCTCGGCGTGTTGGCAGGCTGGTTCGATGCGTTTTACGAACCCGCACTGAATATTTGGGATGCTGCAGCGGGTGTGTTGTTGGTAAGTGAAGCGGGCGGGTCGGTGTCGCATGATCCGCTGGATAGTTTTCTAGTGCGCTCGTCTGATGTTCTGGCGCGTAATAGCCAGTCCGCTAATATCGCCGCAGTTCTAGAGGGCGGTTTGAAAATCCCGGAAAAGTAAGCACCTAAGAGTGAAAAGCAGCTGTCAAACTAGAGCCAACACCCATAGGCTTGATAGCACATCCTAAATCTATGCGCTCAATAATTGACGCCAC
>Ga0114998_10004543_pt1 | contig 10095 bp, 11 predicted proteins | sample ArcticOcean_MG_C_5_FD_87044 | JGI IMG/M metagenome (GOLD analysis project Ga0114998, IMG submission 87044) | Marine microbial communities from western Arctic Ocean - ArcticOcean_MG_CB4_138 | ecosystem: Environmental > Aquatic > Marine > Oceanic | place: Arctic Ocean: Canada Basin | collected...
ACAATCTTTATAAAGAGCTTTTAAATTTTTGTACAGTAGACCTATCTTCATTTTATTTTGATATTAGGAAGGATGCTTTATATTGTGACTCGAAAGACTCAGATAGAAGAAAGAGCAGTATAGTTGTTTTAAATATTATTTTAGAATCATTAGTTAAATGGTTTGCACCCATACTTTCATTTACAACAGAAGAAATTTTTACCCTAATAAACAAAGAGCAAAAAAGTATTCACCTAGAGCAATTTATGAAATATCCAGAGTCTTTTCAAAATGAAGAACTGCATAAGAAATGGATAGAGCTAAAAAAAATTAGAGATATTTGTAATATAAGCATTGAAGCAAAAAGAGCTAGTAAGGAAATAGGATCAAGCTTAGAAGCTAGCCTAGTTATTAATTTAGATAAGAACTTATTTGAACTTTCAAAAAATGTTGACTTTTCTGAACTATGTATCACTTCTTCAGCAACTATAAAAAAATCAAGTACAGAAGAAGTAATAACGGAAACAATCAAGGCGGAAGGTGACAAGTGCCCAGTATGCTGGAAGATTAGTAAAGAACAGTGTGCAAGACATTTTGATTAACAGAATAGCTGATGAGTAGAATTCTATTTAAAACTTTTTTTATAAACTTAATAATTGTGATCACAGTTTTTTTTATAGATCGTTTAACAAAATATTATATTGTAAATTTAAGCGAAATAGAAAATTCAGTAGATATGTATGTAACTTCATATTTAAATTTATATTTAATTTGGAACAAAGGCATTGCCTTTGGTTTGCTTTCAGCAGGCGAAGGTTTGATTTATAATTTTATTACGGTTGCAATAGGTATTATTATTCTAATTATTTTATACATGATCTGGAAAAATGATAATATTCAGCGTTTTTTTTTGTTATTAATTATGGGAGGTGCACTTGGAAATTTTTATGATCGACTAATTTATAAAGCAGTGCCTGATTTTATTGACCTCCATTTTTATGGATATCATTGGTTTGTATTTAATGTAGCTGATATATTTATTTCTATTGGTATTTTTTGCCTTATTATAAATGAACTATTCTTTTATAAAAAATATGAAACTTAAAAAAAATATTACTTTAATTTCAATTATTTTTTTTGTTTGCTTTATGTCAGGCTGCAGCTCCATTAAAAAAACTTTGTCAGGTGGTAGTGAAAAAAATACTGATGAATTTTTAGTAAAAAAAAAAGATCCATTAGTTTTGCCACCAGAATTTAATGATTTACCAAAACCTCAAAAACAAAAAAATGAAGAAATTAATGAAGAAGAAAGTATAAATTTTTCAGGAGTTTTCAGTGGCACTGACTCTAAAAAAGAAAAAATCAATGTAAGTAAGGGATCATTAGAAAGATCAATTTCAAATATACTTAATAATAAGTAATGTTATCCAAAAATATTAATTTTAAGAGCTTTAATCACAAACCTATAAATAAAAAACTAAAGAAATATTTTTCTGAAATTATACATAAAAATAATGAAACATTAAAATCTCTCACAACAAATTATAAATATCACTATAATAAAAATCTAATTCAAAAATTTAAAAAAGAAAAAGTATTAAAAATTATTGGTATGGGTGGCTCTATACTTGGTACTCAGGCAATTCATGATTATTTAAAAAAAAAAATAAAAAAAGAAATAATTTTTTTTGATAACATTGAGACTGAATCAAAAGTTAAAAAAAAAGGTATAAACATAATTATATCGAAGTCCGGTAATACACTTGAGACCATAGTAAACTCAAATATTTTAATAAAAAAAAAAGAAAAAAATATTTTTATAACAGAATCTCAAGACAGTTATTTAAGATCATTAGCTCTAAAAATTAAAGCAGAAATTATAAATCATAATAATTTTATAGGAGGAAGATATTCTGTCTTATCAGAAGTGGGCATGTTGCCTGCAGAATTAATGGGTCTTGATGAAAGTAAATTTAAACAACTAAACAACCTAATAAAAAATAAAAGTTTTATTAATTCATTAATATCAAACGTAAACAGCACCTTATTCTTTATCAAGAATAAAAAGTTTAATTCTATAGTTCTTAATTATGATAGTTCAGCTAACAATTTATTTAATTGGTACCAGCAATTAATTGCAGAAAGCTTAGGTAAAAAAGGAAAAGGAATTCTTCCAATCATTTCACAAATGCCTAAAGATAATCACAGCCTTATGCAACTTTATTTAGACGGTCCAAAAAATAACTTCTTCACTTTTTTTTATACAAGAGAACAAAATACTTTAAAATTAAACAATAATAAAATTTTTAAATCTCATGAGTATCTAAAAAATAAAACATTAGATAAAATAAAATTTTGTCAAAAAATAGCTACAGAGAATGTTTTTCTAAAAAAGAAAATTCCCTTTAGATCTTTTGAGGTTAAAAATAGAGATGAGAAATCACTGGGAGAACTGTTTTGTTTTTTTATTTTAGAGACAATACTGTTAGGAAGAGCTTTAAACGTTAATCCTTATGACCAGCCATCAGTTGAGTTAATTAAAAAAGAAACAACAAAAATTTTAATTTAAAAAAAATTTCCAAAAATCAATTTTGATATTCCATAATTTTTTTCTTCAATAATATTAAAAAATTCATTTGTTTCATTGGGTTCATTTTTGTGCCTATGTACAACAATTATACCTTCTTTACTTAGGATTTTGGCATCAAATATCTTTTCTAAAATTATGGATAAATTTTTTTCTTTATATGGAGGGTCTAAAAAAATTATATCAAATTTATTATCCAAATTATTAAAATCCAATGCTTTAAATATATCTTTTTCAATTACTTTAGATTTTTCTGATAAATTTAGATTTGATATATTTTTTCTTAAGATTGAAGTAACAATTTTATAATTTTCTACAAATGTAACTGTTCGCGCTTCTCTGGACAAACATTCCAAACCAAAAGACCCAATGCCAGAGAATAAATCTAGTATATTAGCATCTTTAATTTTTCCATTAAACTTATTGGAGTGGACAATTATATTAAACAAAGACTCTTTTGTTAAATCTTTTAGCGGTCTAGTAAACTCATCTTTAGGTTGATATAGTTTTTTACCTTTGAAAATACCAGATACTATTCTCATTTACGAATAACTTTATGACCAATATCTTTTCGAAAGAAACCATTCTTCCAATTTAATCCTTTTATTGTTTTTAAAACTTTTTTTCTACTTTCCTTAAAACTATTGGATAAACAAACAAAGTTTAATACACGACCACCTGTAGCAAAAATTTCATCTTTAATCATTTTAGTTCCTGCGTGATAACAATATTCATTATCTTTATCTTTAATTTTAAATAAGCCTTTAATAGAAATGTTTTTTTTAAATTCTCCAGGATAACCCTTTGAGCACAAAACTACACATAGACTTTTTTTATTATGCCAATTAATCTTTGTTTTTTCTAATGTTCCATCACAACAAGATATAAATATATCAAGCAAATCTGAACTAAGTTTAGGCAGGATAGTTTGACATTCAGGATCACCCATTCTAACATTATATTCAATTAAGTATGGTTCTTTGTTTATAATCATAAGACCAACGTATAAAAAACCTTTATAAATTGTTCCAAGTTTTTTGAGTCCTTTTATTGTAGGATTTACTATCTTATTTAATATTTTTTTTTCTAATTTTTCATTAATTAATCTTGATGGTGAATAAGCACCCATACCACCAGTATTTCTCCCTTTGTCACCTTCTAGCACTCTTTTGTGATCCTGTGCTGTACCAAAATTTTTGATTGTTTTTCCATCGCTTACAACAAAATAACTCATTTCCTCGCCCTTAAGAAATTCTTCCATAAGTAAATTTTTAGCCATACCAAATTTTCCATCAAATATTTCATTTATAGCAATTAAGGCTTCTTTTTTTTCTTCACATATGTAAACACCTTTGCCCGATGCTAAACCATCTGCTTTTATAACTAGGGGATATTTAGATTTCTCTATGAAAATTTTTGCATCATTTTTTTTAGAAAAAACTCCAAATTTTGCAGTTGGAATTTTATATTTTTTGCATAGATTTTTTGTAAAAATTTTTGATCCTTCTAACTGTGATGCTATTTGATTAGGACCAAATACCTTAATTTTATATTTTTCTAAATAGTCAACTATACCTTCAACAAGTGGTTTTTCTGGGCCAACTATCACTAAATCAATTTTTTGTTTAAGAATAAAGTTTTTAAGTATGGTAAAATTTTTTAGATTTATTTTAATATTTTTCGCTAATTTTGCAGTTCCTGCATTCCCAGGAAAACAATAAATTTCGCTTATTTTATCTGATTTTTTTAAAGAATGGCATATAGCATGTTCTCGTCCGCCACTTCCTATTATTCCAACTTTCATATAGTATTATATAAACTATAAATGAATAAAAAATTAGCCAAAATAAAATATTTAGCAAATAATTTTGAAATAATTGAAAATGGAGATCACGTTTTATGTTCTATTTCTGGTAAACCTATTAAATTAGAGGAATTAAACTACTGGAATGTTGAATTACAAGAGGCATATTTTTCCTATAAAGAAGCTTTTTTAAAAAAAGAATTATTAGATAAAAAGTAGATTTATTTCCATCTATTATGGGACCATATCCATTGAGTTGGATTTTTTAATATCATTTTTTCTAGGTAATGATTTAAATTAAGCGTTATATCTTCAATTGAGTAGTCCTTCGAATATTCAATAGGAGTACTGATAGTTAATTTAAAATTATTATTACCCGTTCTTTCAATATAAATTGGAACAATTTTGCAGTTAAATTTTTTTACGAACTGTGCGGGTATTGTCGTTGTGTAGGCATCATGTTTAAAGAAATTTGATTTAATCCCTTGTGAAACTCTTTGATCTATCATGAGAGCTATAGAATGGCCTTTTTTAAAGCATGAGAGTAATTGTCTGGTTCCAGCAAAACCTTTTTTTATCTGGTTTTTGCAAATATATTTTTTTCTAATTCTTTCCATTATACGGTTTAAAAATTTGTTATTCAAAGGCCTATAAATTGTAGCCAGATCAATTCCAGATTTTTCAATATGCATGGCCATTAATTCAAAATTATTAAAATGACCAGAAATAAATATTACCGGTTTTTTACTCTTTTTAACTTCATCTAAAATTTCTTGCCCGATTATCTCAAAATTTTTTCTGGAATTTGGTTTTCTGTATTCTTTAAGAAAAATATATTCAGCAAGTATTCGTCCATAGTTACCCCACATATTAGTAACAATTTTATCTAAATCATTTTTATTTATATCTGGAAATGCCTTTTGAATATTTTTTTCAATTAATTGTTTTGATCTAAAAAGTGGACCAATAATTTTAAAGAGTAAACACGCAAAGTTTGTTGAAATTTTTAAACCAAGAAACCAAAAAATTATAAATAAAAAAGAAATAAAGATAAACTGAAAAAAATATTTTATAGATTTCATAATTTTGATTTAATGAAAGAAATTAGTTCGTCTTGTTTTTTGATTATTAGATCAATTTCTAAAAAATTGATATCATCTGAATATTTTTTTGGAATTTTTACAAAATCTTTTTCTGTTGTAATGATTTTAAGGTTTAAGTTAAGAGCTGTATGTATTATTTTTTCTATATCCATTATTTTATATTGATAATGATCAGGAAATATAATTTCTTTAATTATCTTAATTTTGTTTTTTAGTAAAGTCATCCTAAAGGTGTTTGGATTACCAATACCAGAAAAAATTAAATAATTATCATTAGGATTAAATTTATCAACATTTGTTGGTTTGTAAAGTGTTTCAAAAATTTTTATATTATTTGAAATTTTTTTTATTGATTTTTTAATATCCAAGTTATCTTCTTCATTCCCATTTAAAAAAATTGCATCATATTTTAAAATACTTTTTAAATTTTCTCTCAATGGACCCGATGGTATCAACTTTCCATTACCAATCCAATTTTCATTGTTAAAACAAACAAAACTAAGATCGTATTTTAAAGAACGATCTTGTAAGCCATCATCAAATATTGCAATCTCAATACCATCTTTTATTGCTTCGTTGAGAGCTTCAGACCTTTTTTTATTACAATATAACCTTGTTTTATTGTTGAGTAGTATTTGTTCGTCATTTTGCTCTTTGTAAAATTTTTTAATAGTGGCCGTTTTAAAATTTAATTCTTGTAAAATTTTGTTTAATTTAATGGTTAATGGTGTTTTGCCTGTGCCACCAACATAAATATTACCTAAGCAAATTGTTTTAATTTTTTTATTTTTATTTTTTTTATTTAAGCTTAAAAAATAATTATTAATAATTAATGGCAAAGTAAATGGTTGTAATAACTTTGATAAGTATGTTGTTTTTTTTAAATCCCAAAACTTAGGTTTGTTTATTTTCATTATTAAATAAATTTTTTTACTTCTGCTAATGTCTTATTAAGAATTTCTTCTCCAATTTTATTGATTTTATTTCCTATATTTTTTGTACGTATATTTTTTTTTAATAATTCATTAACTTTCTTAATTAATTGATTTTGATTATTGACCTTAAAGGCAATTTTATTTGTTCTTAGTTGATTATATATTTCATGAAAATTAGAAACATTAGGGCCATGAATTATGCTGCAATTATACCGTGCTGGTTCAAGGGGATTTTGACCACCATTTAATGTTAATGATTTACCAAGAAAGACAATTTTACAAACTTTAAAAAATACTTTTGTTTCTCCATATGTATCTACGATATATATGTTTGTATCTTTAGGTATTTTTTTATTTAGACTATGTAAATGTGCCTTCAAACCTAGACCTGAAAACATAGTCATTATTCCTGATACTCTTTGAATATTTCTAGGAATTACAATTAAAATTAAATTTTTTGTATTCTTTCTGAGAGTTAGGTGGGCTTTAGCGGCAACAAGTTCTTCTCCTTCATGTGTACTTGATGCACACCAGTATATTTTATCATTTAAAAATTTTTTAAGATTTGAATTAATTTTTTTGTTAGAGTCATAAGTACCCTCAGAAAACTTCAAATTACCTATTTTTTTAATTTTTTTGACTTGAAAATACTTTAAATATTTTTGTGTTTCATCATTCTGAGGATAAGTATAAGTAAATGCGGTAAATAAATTTTTTGAAAATATACCTAAACTCTTCCATCTCTTAAAAGATTTTTTGGTTATTCTGGCATTGAGCAAGATATGCTGGATGGATTTTTTTTTTAAATTAGTAAGGATATTTGGCCAAATTTCAGAATCAATAAAAATTGCCAAATTTGGTTTCCAGTAATTTAAAAATCTTTTACTCATGTAATTGTTATCAATTGGAAAAAACTGATGAATTGTTTTTACAAATTTTAATTTTGTAAATATTTTTGCAGAACTTAATGTTGAAGTAGTTACTAAAATTTGTTTTATATTATTATCTTTTTCTAACTTTTCAATGAGAGGAACAACTGACTTTAGCTCACCAACACTTGCTCCATGAAACCATATCAAATTACCTAGTCTTCTTTTTTTTGAAAAAAATGTAAATTTTTCTACAAATCTTGTTAGATGCTCTTTTCTTTTAATTAATCGAATTCCAATTATTATTGGAGAGAATATTAAAATAAAATTTATTAATAATCTATAAACTTGAAGCATCAAATTTTTTTTAACTGTTTTTCATAAAAATTTTCATATATTTTGGAGTCTTTAAGGAGAGTTTCGTGTGTTCCATTGGTAATAATTTCACCTTCTTTAATTACATAAATCATATGCGCATTAAGGATTGTCGAGAGTCTGTGAGCAATTACAACTGTGGTTTTATTTTTTGTTAACAAGGTTATGGCATTTTGTATTTTTGCCTCTGTGTCCGAATCTAATGAAGAGGTTGCCTCATCTAAGAGTATAATAGAACTTTTTTTGAGCATAGCCCTAGCAATTGACAATCTTTGCTTTTCACCCCCTGATAATCTTACACCATTTTCTCCAATAATTGTGTCATAACCCTTAGGTAATTTTTTTATAAATTCATCAGCGTGTGAATTTTTTGCAGCAAGCATAATTTCTTCGGTTGATGCTTCAAGTTTTGCATATGTAATATTATTTTTAACAGTGTCATCAAATAAAGTTGTTTCCTGACTAACCAAAGAAATATTTTTTCTTAAAGAATTAATATTAAAATCATGTATTGATTGATCGTCTATAATTATTTTCCCTGAATTAGGGTCATAAAATCTAGGTATTAAATTTAGTATTGTTGATTTTCCAGCACCACTTAAACCAACCAAGGCAGTCATTTTTCCACCCCTTATATCTAAGTTAGCAGATTTTAAGATTTTTTTTTCTAAATTATTATATTTGAAGTCAACATTTTTAAAAAGAATATTTCCTTTTTTAATAATTATGTTTGGAAAACTTTTATCGTCCTTGACTTCATTAACAAGGTCAACAACTGGCAACACTCTTTTTGCAGCCGTAATACCTTGATTAATTGTAATATTAAGACCAGCAAGAGACCTAACTGGTTGGTAAGCTAGCATCATTGCAGCTAGAAAAGAAAAAAAATTATTAACTTTTAGTTCACCATTTTCGATTAAGATTCCCGAATAAAAAAGAAGAGCAGCGATCATTATTCCAGTTAAAGTTTCCATAATCGGTGTATTTCGATTGAAAATAATAACCATCTTAATAATTTTATTTTTTAGTTCATTAATATCATTATTAGATCTTTTATTTTCATAGTCTTCTTTTTGAAAAATTTTTATCAGTTTATGGTTTTTAAAAATTTCAACTAATCTGGTAGTGAATAAACTCGACTTATCCATTGCTTGAACTGAAGCTTTATTCATTCTTTTTCCTAAAGATCTAGCTGCATAAGCAGCTAAAGGAATCATGATTATAGCAATCATTGATAGCTTCCAATTTTGAAAAAACATTACTGAAAGTAAACCAATTAAACTCAATGTATCTTTAAATACGTTTAAAAGAGCAGTGCTAATTAAATTAGTAAGCATATCTACGTCCATAGTGAGATTGGAAATAAATTTTCCAGTATGCGCACTGTCAATAAATTTTGTATCAGATGCAATTAAAGATTTAAGCATATCTTTTTGCACATCAGCCTTAAGTTCTTGAGAAACATTTATCATTATTACTTTCGCTATATAGAGTGAAATACCTTTTGCAGAAAAAGCAAGAATAATTAATCCAGGTATTATATATTTTAAGCTTCTATCTTTTTCTATAAAAATTTTTTCAATTGCTGGATCTAATAAATAAGCGATTCCAGATGTACTCGCAGCAACGATAATTGAAAAAAATATTGCTATAATTATTTTTTTTAAATGTTTTACAGTATAATCTTCAAATAGTCTTTTGATAATAGAAAAACCACTAGTCATTAGAATATTTTCCCTATTAGAATATTAGAAAAAATTAAAAAACCTAAAAAATTGTTTTTTTTAAATATGTTTAAACAATTACCTGGATTTTCAATTCTAAAATTTTTTATTTGTAAAAAAAACATATTAAACACTGGAATTAATAAAAAGATAAAGTAAAAAAATTTAAACTCCATAAAAAAACCAATCATAATTAATGATGTTATAAAAACTATATAACATAATGATATAAATAATTTTGGATTTTTTTTGAATTTGATTGAGGTTGATTTTACTCCTATTATTTCATCATCTTTTATATCTTGATACCCATATATTGTATCAAAACCTAGTGTCCAAAATATGGCTCCAAGGTAAAAGATTATTGCAACAAGATTTATTTCACCTTGAACCACTGTCCATCCCAAAACTAACCCATAATTAAATGTTATTCCTAAAAATAATTGAGGCCAATAAGTAAATCTTTTCATTAAAGGATATGTGAATGCTAGAGGCATTGATCCCAGGGCAAGTAAGATTGTTAAGTTGTTAAAGTTAATTAAAACCAAAAATGCAAGTAGGCACAAAATCAGAGTATAAAATATTCCTAATTTTATTGAAACTTGATTGGATGCAATAGGTCTATTTTTGGTTCTTGAAACTTTTTTATCAAATTCTTTATCAGAAATATCATTTACAATGCATCCTGCAGAACGCATTAGAACTGATCCTAAAAAAAA
>Ga0114998_10004546_pt1 | contig 10092 bp, 5 predicted proteins | sample ArcticOcean_MG_C_5_FD_87044 | JGI IMG/M metagenome (GOLD analysis project Ga0114998, IMG submission 87044) | Marine microbial communities from western Arctic Ocean - ArcticOcean_MG_CB4_138 | ecosystem: Environmental > Aquatic > Marine > Oceanic | place: Arctic Ocean: Canada Basin | collected...
AGCAATTGATTTGATTATTAGTGCCGGTAGCAGTCGCTCACGCGTAAGGTTGTTTAGCAGAGTTTCACCTCAAGATGTTGTATCAGGGGCTACATCTATTGATGCCCTTAAGAAGGCATACAATCAGGGTTTCAAAGTCTATAAGATAGACCATTTGCATGCCAAGATGTATGTATTTGACCATGAGCGGATTTATCTGTCCTCCGCAAATTTCACGAGTAATGGTCTAAGCCTGCATGGCTCTGGAAATCTTGAAGTGGCCACAAGGGTTGAGTCATCTAAGAATAACCTGACATTCATAGACGAAATATTATCCGCAGCCCATGAGCTTGATATCGAGGATCTCAATAAAATGGCTGCATTCATTGAACAACAAAAAATGGATGCTGAGAATGTTTCGGATATCTCTACTTTAGATTGGCCTGAGGAGGTATGGATGCCAGATGCTACTTTGTTTGTGTCCGATTTATTCTGGTCAGATCCAAGAAAGGAACTCTTGGCAAGCGATGATTCCTCTAAGCATGATTTTGCTCTATTAAATATTAAGGATTTCTCAGAGTTAGAGGGTAATACGTATGCTCTTTATAGCAGCAAGCCTGTTAAATGGTTAGTGCGTGAGCTTGAAGATTCAAAAGATAACAGTGCCTCATATGGATACCTTTCAAAAAGACTGCACGATACATTAGCTGATGACCCCGCACCATACAGAAAAACCGTTAAGGAGCTGCTATCCAATATTTTATCCTACAGCGAGATATATCTAAAAGATAGAATAGAAATCAACAGGCCTAACCACAGCCAGGTGGTCTCTTTAATAAATGTGTAAGGCTATTTGTGGCAAGCTAGGCAAACCTTAGACTTACCGTAGACATCATCGACATCGATCTTCCCATCGGATCTTAAAGAGTTTTTAATCAACCTTTTACGCGCTTGTTCTAAGCGAATTTGATAATTCTTTTTGATTTCTTCAATTCTCTCAGGGCGCTGTATATCTTCAAGGGATTCGCCCTCTGCCCAAGTAAAAGGAGACCCATCCTTTAAGGCGGTTTTTTCGTAGGCTTTAGCTTCTTTGAATGCCTCTGGGTGCTTCTCTAAAAGACCAACCCATTCGATTTTTCTTTGAAAAAAGCAAAAAGTGCATCCACTTCTTGATCTCCAATCATAATATTTTGGAAAGCCTAAACCGGAGTGATTAAGGATGTCTGTGACCCCCTGTTTATCGATGCCTGCTTCCATAAATGGAAGTTTAACTTCAAGCTTCTCCTTTTTTGATTGGTATCCTTCTCGGTATTCTTCATCGGAGCGTATTGCGACATAGCTATAGACCATGTAGCCTTCATCGATAAAACCCTGTACCCACTTTTCAAAAGGCTTCAATTTCATCATGATGGTGCACCAGCGGGCCCTTGCTGAAGGCAGATAATTTCCGTGTTGTTTCAACCAGAAATCAAAGTCTCTGTGAGGGTTAATTCTATTTATCGCCTTCCCTAAATAGCCTTCAAGAAGACTCATATACTCATAAACCTCTGGCAGTTCTTTTCCGGTATCCGTAAAGAAGTACTCAATATCTAGCTCGGGATGGTTGTCTCGCATAAATACGGCTAAAGCAGCGCTATCCTTACCACCAGAAATACCTAGGACATGTTTTGTTTTATCGCTCATTTAATTCTTTTGCTTTTTCGTTTCCAATTTCTGCAAGAGCTGCAAGTGCAAGTCTTGTGTCGGATGCTTTGAGTATTTTGATTAATTCTTTTTTAGTTTTTTCAATTAGCGGCCTTTCGTCCTCCATTACATCAAAGGCCACTGATTCCACATCATTAGAGTCAGTCAGACTGGAAGCATAAGAAAATGAATGCCTTTTGCGTTCTCCTTTAACATTTGCGTAGATTTCGGCTTTCTTCATCCCTTCGCAAAGGACCGAGATCTCAATTAATGCTCGTTCTATGTCTAGGTCTATCCAGTCATTAATCGACTTGTTGGCGGCAAGGCTAGCAATGCCAGCGATGTCATCTGTATTTCCCTGGAAGTTGGATAATCTAGAGGATAGAGCATCTACACGAAAATCACCACTCATGCCCTTTATCTTAGCGGCACGGCCTTTGAGATTTTTTATTTCTTTGGGAGAAGCTAATTTTACATTTAATTCTCCGAGTATTTTTTGCCCGATTTCTTTTATTAGCCTATCATACGCCTCTGTAATTTGCATGAGGCTGTCTTCAAATTTTTTATTGCCGTGTGTGCTATCTTTGAAGAATAGATTTCTAATGTCGGTGTAGATTAGTTTGTTAGGGTCATTAGCCTTTTTTATGCTTTCCCTTAACTGTGTTGTAGCTCTGTCAAACCTCCTTGTTTTCAAAACCCAGGGGTTGAGGCTTTCTGTTTTTTGAACCAATGCCTTAGCTAGATTGAATGCGGTGGCTTCTTCTTTACCAATTGAGGTAATTTTATTTTTTATCAGTATCTCGTGAATACCTTCTAACAGCTGCCTATTTTCATTTGTAGATTCTATGAATTTAAGGGAAATGTCTTTTGGTGACCTTATGAGGTAATCAACAACTAAGTCATCGATTTGAGGCACGTATGTACCGTTGAGATAGACTGCGACGTTATCTGCTCTTGCAATGAGATATGATAAACAAATGAAGGAATTAAGGCCGCGTTTTATTCCAAATGGAGGTAGGCACCATTTAGAATAAATGTCGGTAAGTAGGGTAGGGTCATTGTTTCCCGTTAAAGTTTTATCAAAATCATCCCATATGATCTTGATATCCTCACTAGTGGTATCTCTAAAGACGTATGAGTCACCGGATTTTCTATAAATACCTGTATCCTCAAGTAGTATTTTAAATAAGCCCATTTCCAGGGGGTAACCTTCGATGCCTAGGTTCTCCTCGCCTTCGTTGAAAACCATTCTTTTGAGTAGCATATTTAAACCTGCATTAGCACTGCTGGAGGGTTTGTCCTTATTTAGAATTTCACTTTTTATTTTAGGGACTTTGGGAAATGTTTTCTCTGCGATCTTAGAGGCTAAAGAATTAATATCCGAAGAACTCAGTCTGCCGTGATTGGATCCTTCAAAATACCAATCTGAATTAATCAATGAAGATTCAGCTAATTTATTTAACTGATTTTTTCTAAGACTAATCTTACTCTCTAACTCTTTCCTTGCTATTTTATCACCAGATAATGCTTGAGAGTTTTTCTGTATATACTCGAGGGAGATTAATTCTATGGAAATGTCTCTTAATTCATTTGAATGTGGAGTTATGGCTATCGGGGATAAGGGCACTTCAAGGCTAACTTTCTGAATCGATTGTAGTATATTTGTATGATCATTCTCCCCATTTGGGACAATAATAGAGAAATCAGGCATCATGTTCGCTGGGTGGTCCTTACAAGAATCTAGATCGTTAACAAATTTAATGTTCATCCATCTTAAAGAGCCTGTTAAGTGGTAGAATCTTTTTGCTACTATAGGATTAAAATCAGCTATTTGATTCAATTTATCAAAGTCTAGGCCAACAACATAAGTACTAGCAATCTCGAGCTCTGCATCTAAATCAAAATCACTTCCTTCAAAAAGGGAATATCTAGATTTGAATTCATCGATTTTAAGAATTTTACATTCGATCAAGCTTTTTAAAGCAGCCTCTAGCTCGACATCATCGTCAAAAATGGAGAGCAATACTGGTTTTGTGGAATCTATGCCAGAGTTCCCTTTGAAGATATTTATCAGGGAAATAACCTTCAACACATCAGTATGTATTTGAGTATTGAAGGTAACCGATGCTCGACCAATTGATTCACTAGCTAAATTCCATAGTCTTGAATCTGGCGAAGCGATAATTGCATTTTCAAAGTTAGATTGTAAGTAGTCCCAAAGTTGGATAGGCGAATAAACAGACTTTGAGCTGATTGTATTCGTGCTTATGAAGTGATTGAATCCGTATAGTTCTGCTGATGACAAAAATGAGAAGATGCTCCTTTGATTTTGCCCAAACCGCTTACGGGAGATAGGGCCAAGCAGTCCTGCCACTAAAGGGTGTAAGGGCCAACAAGAGTTTAGTATTTTATTGAGGTTACCTTTATCCGTCGGCTTATTTTTCGAGATTATTTCGGTTACTGCCTTTGTTGCTACTGAAATTCTTGTTGGCTTCAAGTCAGAGATTATTGCCCTTGAAATTAACTCAATTTGTTCTTCGCCGACTGCGTTTATTGAGAAATCAATGTATCGTCCTTGTATCTTAGCCCACTCATCGCGTATGCTTTTGGTTAGGTTTCTTGTATATTCCTGGAAAGATTGGTGTAGGATTCCAATGAATATCAATTTACCAGAACTTCGGTTAACAATTTCAGCAATTTGTTGAAATATATAAATATCAGTCTCTTTATTAATCAGGGCGTGTTCTAAAAATTTGCCCATTTCATCGACTATGATGATGGTGTCTTTATTGCTGCTGGCTAATTTCTTTATTTTGTTAAGAACAGAATCAGCGTCACAATCACATTTTAATTTTTCACCTAAGCATTGAACGATTGATTTTGAAGAACCTACTACAGGTATTATTTTTCTTTTTCTACTAAAAAATAGCTTAGCCTCTTCGTTTATTGAAATAATTTTTGAGAGTTCTTTGTCGTGGCAATTGTTACCTGGGTTGGACAGATAAGCTAAAAACAAGGCTAACACAGACTTTCCGGAGCCATAAGGCCCAGTCCATGTGAATGCGCTTTGTTTCCCTGTAGAAGAGTGCTCTAAGAGGCTTAATAAAGCCTTTTCGGATGAATGCGTGAGTATGAAATTTTTAAGAATTTCTTCATTATCCTGGTCATCGACTAAATTTATTGAACGAATAAACTCGTTCGATATGCGTACTTTTTTATCTAGGGCCATGGGTGTTAATTTTATTAATTAATTGATCGTAGGCATTGTCTCTTAGTTCGCCAACGTTCTTGCCGGATACGTTTGAGAATTGCCTCATTCCTGAAGTTTCTGCCCAGCTAATTTGATCGGAAAACTTCCTATCTAAATCCAAAATAATTTTGTTCAGGGCAGACTCATTCAACAGACAAAGGCGGCCAATAGAATTCTTGTCATATAGTAGTGAATTAAATGACAGTGTTGATTGATTGGTGTTTTGTTTTTCCCAAAAGTCTAGGATCATATATAATGCCATTTCTGCACTGAGTCCGAACTTGTCTTCCCTATTTATGGAAAGGACATTTTTGTTCACACCTTCTTTTATAAGGCCAAGCTCCCTAAGCGGAGATTCGATGCTTTCATCCGTGGCTTTTGCTTTTGTAATATTTTTAGACGAGTAAAGCCTTATGAAGCATTCGACATCTCTTTTCAAAGTTGCTTCTGATGCAAGTCTCCAGCCCTCCTTTTCGAACTGCTCAATCAGGTCGCTGAGTATACTCTTTCGATCAAACGCACCACCATTGTAGTTGTTAAAAAACCAACTATACGTGACCAATTGTTCGTTGCACACCAACTTATAGTGAACTAACCAAACAGACTCTGAGGATTCTAGATAGGGGTCACATCCGTCATCGCTAAAGAAGTCTTTAGCGAATTTAGTTAATTTATAGGAGATAGGGTCAATCAATCCTACATATTTCGCCCAATATTTTAGAGAACTGACCATATTTTTCCCAATGCCAAACTTAACTATAGAGCTCGGGTCAGAGAAAATTGTTTTTGCACCTTCGGGATTTGCTGCTTCTGCTTTCCCAATCTCATCAACAATTTTTTTTATCCATCCGTATTTAAGGGTGAACGTTTCATGACCTGAAATAACGGGCTGTAATTTTGAGGGGCGAGTCTTTTTTGAGGACATTTTGTGCTTGTTGGATGTGAGTTCCAGTTTAGCTTAGGGGTATGCAACGAGACTCACTGGAAGTCTACTCCAATTTGCTAAATTATTAGGTTTTGATGAACAAAAATATATATCTAGACAATAATTCTAGTACTTTTTGCGATAAAATAGTAGCAAAAGAAATACATAGAATGTTTATAGACAATGGTTTATCGAACCCGCATGCCTCAGAGCATAGTAATGGCTGGGAATCAATGGAAGTAATTGATCAAGCTAAAAGCCTCATCGCCCCAAACTTAGGGGCTTTACCCTCGGAGATTTTTTTCACTTCCGGTGCGACAGAATCAAATAACTTAGCAATTAGGGGTATTATTGAGAGCGCTTTTCTAAAAAACGATAAACGCAAAAAGATTATTACCACCAACATTGAACATAAGTGCGTGCTGAATGCTATGCATGCAATGAAGGAGAAGTGTAAGCTAGACCTTGTTTTGCTAAAAGTAGGCGAGGGCGGCTTAGTTGACGTAGAGGAATTTGAAAAGCATGCCCCGGATGCTCTCTTAGCTTCTATTATTCATACTAATAACGAAATAGGCGTCGTCCAAAATATAGAAAAATTAGGAGCGATAGCGTCTAAGCACGATGTCATTTTCCATGTTGATGCCTCTCAGGGCATGTATTCAGACCTAGACGTAGTTGATCAATCAATTGATCTTCTAAGCTTCTCAGGGCATAAAATATACGCACCAATTGGTAGTGGTGTATTGTTCATAAATTCAAATTTATCGATTAAGCCAATGTCGGTTTATTCAGGAGGTTCTCAACAAGATGGGGTTCGAGCAGGGACAATATCCCCAGTTTTGTCCTATGCTACGGCTCTAGCGCTAGATTTGTTAAACCAGAAAAAGGATAATGAAATAAAACATCTTAACACGCTGAGAGCTTTATTTATTAAATTGTTAGAGGAAAAAAATATTAGATTTAAAATAAACGGATCTATGGAGCAAAGGCATCCAGGAAACCTCAATATTACACTTTTAGATATAGAAAGTAGCAGCTCGTTTATTTATAAATTACAGCCACAGATTAGTTTGTCATCAGGCTCCGCTTGTAATTCTGGGACAATAGAGCCTTCCTACGTATTAGAGGCTTTAGGTCTTAAATCTGACGACATCGATAAGTCAATCCGTGTTGGCTTTGGGCGCTTCAATACAGAAGAAGAAATTATTGAAAGTGTAGATTTAATTTCAAAGGTAGTTAAATGAAGCGTGAACCGCTATTAAGTCCCCCATGGGGTTACTTGATGTATTTCTTCCCATCTTTTTCCTAAGAAAAACGCAACATACGTTGTAAATAAGGCAATAATCGTAGGATTTTTATTCCTGCCATCATTAGGGTTTTCTTAATAACTGCACAAAATAATAGGCACTTTATAGGCACAGTAAAATTATAGAAATATTACTAAAATCACAAAATATTAGTAAAGAGTAATTTATGTAATATTAATTTACTATGCATTAACTATTTGTAATCATCAGGTCGTCAGTTCGACTCTGACAGGTGGCTCCATTTTAAAGCCCTTAAGCACAACAACTTAAGGGCTTTCTTGTGGATGGATGCTGGCTTTACCGTTTGCATACTTAGCCACTTCTTAGCCATTTATGAACTCCACATCTGGCCTCTTGCAGGCTTGGATGCTGCAGCTTGTGGGTTTGTCCAGGCAATTTTGTCTTAGAGCAGGCTAAGGGGGCGGGGGTTCGCTTGGCTGCCCTCTTGCTGATGTGTATATACATCAAGTGCCTTCGAAAAAATTACTCCGTCATCTTGAAGCGGTAGAACTTGGTATCTGTATCAGCTGGGATAGTCATAGTAGCTGGATCTCCTGTATCTTCCCATGATTGAAGATCAGAGCTTTCTTCCATCTGGATTTGTATCGTGGCTTGGTTATTGGAGACATCTAATATGGTAGAGCCAGCACGAAGATCTGTCATTCCTTGCCTACTAGCATTTACCAGGTTGCTGTAATCTACGGTTGGATCAAAGCCAGCACTTACTACAACTCCATCTTTGAGACCATCTCCAGATGTATCCGCTAAATTTGGATCTGTATTAAAGGTTACTTCTTGTGAGTCGTCTAATCCATCTCCGTCAGAGTCTGGATTATTCGGGTCTGTCGACTGCGTATTAAAAATTTCTTCTCTGTCGGTCATGCCGTCATTATCAGAGTCTGATGAGTTTGGGTTAGTTCCATAAATAGAAACTTCATCGCCATCTCTAAGCCAATCGTTATCTGTGTCATCAGAGGTGGGATTAGTGTTATGAAGGTAAATCTCGTCTCCGTCTATGAGGCCATCGTAATCGCTATCGGCCAGGTTAAAGTCGGTATTATAAAGATATGCCTCATCTCCGTCACTTAAACCATCACCATCACTATCTGCGACGTTTGGATCTGTGTTTGATGAGATCAAAGCTCTTCCTAAAAGGCCATCACCATCAGTATCTTCATCAACATCTAGATTTCCGTCACCATCTATATCCTCGTTAACATCTAGATTTCCGTCAACATCTACGTCTTCGTCATAATCAAGCTTTCCATCCCCATCTATGTCCTCGTCGACATCTAGGTTTCCATCATTGTCAACGTCATCGTGCCAAAAGCCAGTGTAATAAGAAAGCCCAGCAACATACTGGAGGAATTCAGCCCATGAGCCATTATGAGCATATTCTTCTATATTCAAAATTGTGTCATCGCCGTATGTAATTGCCTCCTCAGGACTTAGAGGAATTTCTACGTAATATTCTAAATATTCATAGATGCCTAAATTTCCGTCGCCATCAATGTCTTCATCAACATCTAGATTTCCGTCGCCATCAATGTCTTCATCAACATCTAGATTTCCGTCACCATCTACGTCCTCATTAAGATCTAGCCAACCGTCACTATCAATATCTTCATAAGCCCATCGAGGTATTGAATATTTTATTTCAATGCCATCATTCAAGCCATCGTTATCAGTATCTGAGTTATATGGATCAGTGCCAGTATCACTTTGGGAAACATAAATTCCAGTATTTGTCTCGTACGTATCTAGGATTCCATCATCGTCAGAATCTAGAGTCTCGCTAGGATGTTGAGGTAAAACAGTGATCGGCACCAAATCAGAGAAGCCGATATTACCTAAGTCATCGGCCGCGCGAACTTGCAGGTTCAGCTGACCAGGCGAACTCGCCTGGTAGTCGAAGCGATATGTATCCACTCCCACCAAATTGGCAAAACCAATTGAGTTCGCGCCGTTAAATACTTCTACTTGGGTCACGTTGCCGTCACTATCGCTCGCGCTAATATCTATAGCTATAATGTCCCCGAGTGAGTAAGGGCTATCTCCGCCATTTGTTGGGCTTGTGATTGTGGCTGTAGGTGGACTGTCAGGTGAAATAAGAACAAGAATTCTCTGCAGATTTGTTACGTTTCCATAGTCGTCAGTGATGCTAACAATTAAATTAAAATCACCACTGTTTTGAATTGAGAAAGTGGAGCTGTAATGTCCCGGTATTCCAGTTGGATCTGCTTGTCGAGCCTCACCATTAAATCCGATTACCACGTTGTTTATATCTATTATATCGCAGGTATCAACAATGATCTCGACGTTATCGCCTACATATATGGTGGGTAATTCAGGTGGTTCGACTGGAAGTATAATGCCGGGGTTTCCAATAGGCTCAGCACAGAGACTGACGTAGATGGATTTATCAGCAGCCTGCAAGGATGCTACAAGTAACGGCAATATGAGTAGGCACTTAATTCTCATACACATAGCTAATGATATATTTACATTACGATCAACTAGCAACAAGGAATCGTACTTATCTGCGTCCCTACGCTTACCAACCATACCCTTTTACTCTCCCCTTAAATAGAAACTTAAAGGGCTTGTAGGGACTCCTAGGTCAGAATCCTTGTGCAAGGACGGGGTATCTTAGGAAAGGCGGCTGGATTCTCTAAGCTGTATTTTATCCATACAGCAAACCACTACAGTGTGCGGGAGTGTTAACACTGATATACCAATCAAAGCCTTGGCCAACCAATCCAGTTCAATGCCACGCACGGAAAAGGGGAGAGCAAAAATAATCCACATGCCAATCAGTGCAATTAAGGTCATCAAACCAGTCAGTTGAAGCCAACGTATGTTTAATTTAAGGTACTGCTTCGAATCTAAAAACTGACTCCCTGTGTTATCGGTCGAGAGTATTCTCAAGGTGTGGCGTAAACTGTGCC
>Ga0114998_10004548_pt1 | contig 10091 bp, 5 predicted proteins | sample ArcticOcean_MG_C_5_FD_87044 | JGI IMG/M metagenome (GOLD analysis project Ga0114998, IMG submission 87044) | Marine microbial communities from western Arctic Ocean - ArcticOcean_MG_CB4_138 | ecosystem: Environmental > Aquatic > Marine > Oceanic | place: Arctic Ocean: Canada Basin | collected...
ATTGACCCAGCGTTTGACGCGCACGACGACGGCGCGAATCCAATCGTGAAATCAAATAGATTGACAAACGCTCGAAAAATTCTTCGGAGAAACCCGTACGACGCGACGGCTTGGGATGTGTTCTTCGTCGAGGCGAGAGGGAGGCCGTCCGTGGCGAAGGATGTGTTCGAAGAGATTTTGCGATACCATCCGAGATGCGTGAATGCGTGGATCGCGTACGCGCAAAACGCGATGGAGAAGAAAGACGACGAGGCGGTTTCGGAGATTTTCTCGAGGTGTTTGCGGGACGTTTTGGCGCCAGAGTTGTGGTTGGTGTACGTGAACTACGCAAAGGCGACGAATGAGAACGGGACGACAGAGGAAGGAGGGAGAGCGATTAAAGCGGCGTTTGAATATTGTGTAGATCACGTGGGAGAAGACGTGGAGAGCGGTAAGATTTGGGAGGAATACGTTGATTTCGTAAAAGGAGTGAGCCCGGGATTTATTGCGGTACGTTTATTGAATTTTGAATTTTGTTCTTGTTGTTGTGAAAACGCCGCTGCAACAGAGCGACCAAACTTCGTGGCAGGTGATGAGTTATAAGTATCATGGGTAATTTGCGACTGAAACGGGTTCGCCCCCGATAAATGGTGTTGACAATGATGCCTCTGATGCCACGAAAATTTGATAAACATTTTGTCTTTTCTTTTGCTCTCTCTCTCTCGGGCCGATTTATGAAAATTGCAGAGTCTTCAATTTTGATATTGACATCTTACTCTTTTCTTCTTCTTCTTCTCACAGCCGACAGGTGCACAACCCGAGCAATACGAAACCGCACGAATGATGGAACTCCGTCGCGTGTACCAACGCGCCTTTTCCGTTCCCACGCAATCCCTGGAATCTTTAGTGACTGACTACGAGGCTTTTGAAAATTCGTACGATAAAAAGTTTGCGAGAACGTTGCTCGCCGAAAGCACTCCGAAAATATTCGCGTGTAAAACCGCATACAAAGAGCGCGAAGCTTTAAACGCGGCTCTCTTTGAAGGTTTAGGTTACGATTTGCGAGTGCATAAGAACGGTATTGCCGTGGGTGATCCCGTGCACACGACGAAAGCTGCGGATTGTCATTTAGACGCGTTTCGACGATTCATCGCGTGGGAGAAAACGAACCCGCAGAAATTGGAAGCGGTAGGCATTGTTAGCATCGCAGCGGCAAAGAAAGCAGCAGCAGGTAAACTAGAAGAAGAGCCGCCTCGCGTTCGAGAACGCATCGCTTTAGCGTACGAAAAGTGTTTGTTGACGTGTGAGAACTACCCAGAAGTTTGGTTAGAATACTCTCACTGGCACGAAAGTGCAGGACGAGCGGGAGATGCGGCTGAAATATTGTCCCGCGCGCGCATAGTGCTTCCGGGGTCAATCATGCTATTGCTTGCTGCCGCTGATTTAGAAGAGTCGCAGCAAAACTTTGAAGGGATGAAAGCTGTGTACGAATCGTACATGGGTTCGTACGAAGAGAAGCGCGAAGCTGAGAAAGCAGCAGCGGGAGAAGGTACAATCGTTAAAATGATGGACGATGACACTTCGGTCGTGTACGCCGAATATATTCGCGCGTGCCGACGCTCGGATTCCCAAGCTTCCTCTCGAAAGGCTTTCTTGCGCGCGCGTAAAGCTCCCGGATGCAGCTGGCTCGTTTACGCCGCAGCCGCTTTGGTGGAATGGCGCTACGATGAAGCCGATAAACCGTGCCGGAATGTATTTGAACTCGGTCTCAAGACGTACATGGACGTACCCGCGTACGTGTTGACGTATACAAATCACTTAATATCGCTTGGAGACGTTGGGAATACGAGGGTAGTCTTTGAACGCGCATTGAGCGTAGGAAAACCAGACGTTTCCATCTTTGACGCTTTTGTGAAATTTGAGCACGAGTACGGCTCGTACGAATCATTTCGCGCCGCTGAAATTCGGAGAAGCGAGTTTTTAGAACCTAGCGCGGCGGCGTCCTTGATGGACCCAGGGATTTTCTCGAGAATGACGGTGGCGAAATTAGTCGCGAACGTTTTTGAACGACATAACTTCATCCCAGACGTTGCGCCTTTGAGAAGCGAAAGTTTATCTCACTACGCGAAACTTGGCGTGTCTTCTATTCGGAAGCACATCGCCATGTCCGTTGCCTCGGGTAAAAAAGAAATCTCTCGACCGAAACCACCGCCACCGCCGAAAGCGCCTAAAGGTGCGCCTCCTCCTCCTCCAAAAGTTGTTTCCGCCGAGGCGCCCTCGTCGTCGGCTCTACACGACGCGAAGACGACGACTGCGCCGCGCGCGGCGCCTCCGTCCATCGGTCTTTCCGCTTTACCTGTCGTAGTAGCACCTCATCTCCCGGAAACGCTGCGAGAGTTGTTTAATAAGCTTCCCGGTCCGGTAGCGTTCGCGAAAATGCCAGCACCGAGAGTCGACGCGGTCTTGGACGCTTTGAAAAACGCAGATTTGACCATCGAAGGCAAAGCTGAGTTGTTGGCGCAAATGCAGGGTAAAGATACTCGACCGCAAAGCATGGGTTCGAAAAGAACGGCGACGCAAATGATGACTCCCGATATGATGACAGGGGGCGAACCGTCGTCGTTCAGAATGCCCACGAAGGATGTCTTTCGCGAGCGACAATCTAAGATGCAAAAAGCGTCGGCGGAGTATCAATAGAATTTAGCCAGTGTAAAAGAAAAGTGTGTGTTCATCTACGTAAATTTGCGTATAACATATGAAATGTGTGCGTGTTTCTCTCTCTTCTCTCACTCTCTGCCTTTTACTTTGCGCCCTTCCAGGCGGCAGCTACGTAAGGTTTATGTTAATGCGCGTGTTTATTAGTACTTTTTTCAAAGGGTAAAAAGGGTGCGCAGAATTCCACTCTTTACTTCCCTCCGACTTGTTCCATCATGACGTCCAACGAGTCGCCGTCTTCCATGTCCAACTCTTGCGGCGTTTGGTCCTCTCTAACTCTCTCCCCGTCGAACAAGAATCGAACGGATCCAGGTTGGAGAGATTTGCGCTGCAAGAACGCGTCGAAGATCTATTTTGTTTATAAATATGAATACCCGAGAGAGAAAGAGAAAAAAACGTGAGTGAGTGCCTGAGCAGCGGTTGTAAAAATCTCTGATCCAATTCGACGAAAGAATCTCTTCTCGTCGTCTTTCGAAGAATAAAACGAAACATCCAAACGCGAACCTTCTTAAACTTGGTACCCATCTTCACTTTAAAGTGCACCTCGGCGTTGTCCTGTTTTTTAAGAGAGAAAGAGAGAGAGATTTGTGTTTCGTTTGAGCATCAAAGGAAGGAGAGATCGGGGGGCGATTTTTCAAAAAGGAGAACGCGCGTTTTCTAAAAAACAATCCGAAAAGTAGAAGAAGAGAGCGCTTAAAAACGAGAACAACAACAACAACAACAACAACAACATATGCGAACCTGGTCCTTCACTTTCAAGTTGATGTGTTCGCCTTTGTCTTCTTTCTTTTCTTCTTCGGAGTCCATTTTATTTCTCGAATAAGAAGAGTTTTTTCTTGTTTTTCGTGTGAAAACTCTGAAGAATTGCCAAGAAAACACGTGAGAAAAAACACCTCTCTTGCGAGAAAAAAACAGTATAGTCTGGTGTAAAACACACGCGCGAAAGAAACAAACGCCTAAATAGCGAGATCGAGAGCGATGTCGTCGATTGCCTCGGCGAGCTTAGCGGCGAACAAGAAAAAGATAGCCCTCGTCGCGGCGAGAATATTCCAAACCGCGGTGAACGACACGAATGTACCCACGGGGAGAAAACTCTTAAAAAAAGCCTTAGTCGGTCCGAGTTTGACGTCTTGGTACCCGGAGGGTATTCGAAAGATGGACATGCTGTTCGAAGACCCGGACGATAAGAGACGGAAGGTGAAATTAGAGCGGATGAAGAGGAGAGGGAAAGGACCTCCGAAGAAAGGGGAAGGGAAGAGAGCGAAGAAGAAGTAAACGTGATGATGTTTAGCAGCGATTTCGCACATCATTCGCGAGACAGAATTGTTTTTAGAAAAGCATGGAGTAGTACCAGTAGTACTACAAGTAGCGATAGCATCACGCGAGACAGCATTGTTTTTAGAAAAGCGTGTACATATACTAAGTAGAATCACAATTTACAATTTAAGTAGTACGTTTAAACGCGCGCGCGCCGCATTTCTATCACCTGCTGTTGGCGATGCACACGACAGATACTAATCGCATCGCCCCGGACGAAAGTAACAACCGGACGTTCTTTTCGCCTCGCATTTCGTGGAAGTAAAAGTAGCCAATCAACGCGGCGACGACCGATGGGAGAGTGCTAATGATCGGAAACGAGATCGACATCGAGAGCACGCGGTTGGCGACGAACCAGGAGGTTTGAGCAATACCCCACATGACGCCAGAAATAAACGCCGGGACTATGGTTTCTTGACGAAGCTCGGGATATCTATCCGTGGCTTTTCGGACGACGTGCAAGTAATGGAGCGCGAACGCGACGAGCGTAGTTCCAAAGATACCGCAGAAATGCGAAAACACGAAGTCGAGGGCGTCGTCGGAATGCGCACCGCTCCGAAGTCTCAAATTTTCCGCCGGGTTGAAGTTCACGCCATAGAGGACTCCAGACAGAAGAGATAATGTAATACCAAACGTCTGTTTTTTATTGCTCGTCGTCGACGAACTCTCGCCGCCACTACCATTACGCAACGCTTCGTCCTCGTCGTTGTTGTTATTCAAAAACGCATTGTCCTCTCCTTCTTCGTCGACGTCGATTCTTCTCATACCACTCGTGCCGTTGCTGTTGCTGCTGCTGCTGCTGCTATTACTATTACTATTCGTCGTCCCATCAATCTTCGACGCCACGTACAGCGCCAGACACGCCAACGCGACCCCAAATCCGTTCAATCCTGGCCGCGACACCTCCTCTGTGTCCAATCCGAGAATGCCAAATCTCGCGCTCGCCCACCCAGAAAGCATGCACGCGCCGCTCCAAATCATCATCCCGAGCGCTAAACCTATCGATTTCACGATTGGAACCACGCACAAGTTCCCAATCGCCCACAAACATCCGCCAAACATCGCTTGATATTCAAACTTTGGAAACGATCGTATCGTTTGCACGAACACTCCAACCGTGAAAACGCCCAACGTCATGCACACCGAGAAGAAGACGCCGTCGCCGAGATTGGTGAGTTTCTTCACCGGCACGTAGTTGGAGCCGAAGAATATCGCGGCGACGAGGCTGCACGCGTATCCGAGGACAATATCCGAGTCCATCGTACTCTCCTTCGCTCCTTTTAATAATAAGAATATTCTTGTTTTGTGGGGAAACTTCACTGAGTTTTTGGTGACAAAATCGCACGCGCTTTTTCTCAGATACCGAAGACACGGTATTCAAAGTCTCCGTCGTCGCAAAAGAGGGCAAAAGATCATGGGCGGCAAGAAATCGCGTCTGAGCAAATTTACCGAAGCCGTGCGTCTCTCTTCGTACTCGCTTTTCGCGTCCTTTTTTACTCTCTCTTTCTCTCGTTTTCCGGTGTGGCGGCTAATTCTCTCTCTCTCTCTCTCTCTCGCTTTAAAACAGGACAAAGAAGTGCTCGTGCGCATCGTCAAAGACGCGCAGAGGACGAAAAGAGCCGGCTCGGACGGCACGTTCAATGAATTCGTGGAAAAACACGCGCAGACGGAAAAGTTGAAGCAAACGCACGATCCTAACCGGCACGATTGGAAGACGTTGGTGAAATTCGTGGAGAGCGTCTTGGGAAAGGAGGAGGAGGAGGAAAGGAAAAACGAAAACGACGACGAAGAAGAAGACGGAGAGATTGAAAAGGAGAAAACCAAGACTAACACGACAAAGACGACGAGTAAAGAACAATCATTCGAAGAGACGATTTCTAGACACGCGAATTGGCAAAAGAAGAACAAGAAACGGCAGGAGTGGAAAGTATGGCACGAGAGCTGCGAAGACGAGAAGGAAAAGTACGGCGAGGAAGGTTCGAAGGCAAACGCGCTGTGGAAATTGGTGAACATGTGCGAAGAGAGTCAGCAATTCGACGAGAACTACAATCGATTTCCTTCGCACATGGACAGTTGGTTGAGGACGAGTTATCGACCGGGGAGGTGGTGCGTGGAGAAGAACGTGAGGCCGAGGATGGTGGCGATTGATTGTGAGATGTGCGAGACGACGACGGATAATAAGGCGTTGTGCGCGGTGTCCGCGGTGGACGAAGATGGAAATAAGTTATTAGACGCTTTGGTAAAACCACCGGATGCGATTTTAGATTATAGGCACGAAATTACTGGATACACGGAGGCGGATTTTAAGGACGTGACGTTGACGTTGGACGAGGCGAGAGCAAAACTGATGCGGTTGTTGGAACGAGGACATTTGGACGACAACGACGGTGAAAAAGAAGAAGGAGAAAAGGATAAGGAGAAGGACGTGCACGGGTGTATTCTCGTTGGTCATTCGTTATCGCACGATTTAAGAGCTTTGCGTTTGGACCACAGGCCAGTCATCGATACGTCTTTGTTGTTTTCGTTCAAGGAACTTCCGAGAGCGACGCCGGCGTTGGCGGATTTATGTCAAATGATTTTAGGATACGAAATGCGAGGGAAAGGATCGGCGCATGAAGCATTTGCGGACGCTTTGACCGCGATGAAAGTCGTAGAAAAGGTCGTGGAAACGAGCATAGCAAAAGCTGAATTTATTTTGCCGGCACCGGAACGGTTGTTAGTGTTATTCGAAGCGAGAAGACAGACGGCGAAGGAGAATAGGAAAAACGGCACGCCGGATAAGAAACGAAAAGGTAACTTTGATGAGAACAGCGGGAAAGTGACGAATCGCATTGCTGGTCGAACGCTCTTCATTCATCGTCTCCCGCGAGGTGTTAAAAAAGAAGCCATAGAATCCATCTTTGAAAACGTCATCAAGACGAAATTAGAAAAAGAAGACGAGGGCAGTCACGAAGTCATTAAAATCGAGACGATTAAAGGAAAGTTCGAGGTGGAAACCGGCGACAACGCGCAAGAAAACGAAACTGTGTCTGTCTTCGCATCTTCCGAAAAAAGTGTCGTCCCAGCTTCCAAGCACGCTCCGACAACTTCTGCTTACGTGGCGTTCGATTCGGTGAAATCCGCCCGCCTCGCTTTCGAACGCCTCCACGGCGCCTTGAGCATCGACGCTCTCGGCCGGCCGCAAAAGAAAGCCAAAATCTCCAAACGTTTCGGCTTCGAAAAATTAATATGCGTTCGCAACGACACGATCACCGAAAAGGAGGAAGAACAAGTCGCGACAAATGCGGAAGAAAAAGAAAAAGCGCCTCTCGCGTTTCCTCCGAGCTCGGCGCAAAAGAAAAAGCCGAGACAACGCAAACCGAAAACAGTTTCGCTCCCTGGCGATACCAAGTAGCGACGATACGGCACGAGATAGATAGAGAGATAAAGAAAGAGAGAGAGATAGAGGGAGAGAGTCCACAAAACGAGTATGATAATAGGTACGACATGCAATAGATGAACAGCGCTGTGTTTCTCCGAAAATTTTTGGGCATCTGAGTATCCACCACCTCCCGTATCTTCTTTTCAAAAGAAACACCATCGTCACATAAAGACTTGGCCAAGAACACTCTCAATCATGCGCGCAGCATTCACGCTCAGCGGAAATGCGAAGACGTGCGCACCATCGACGTCGTATTCCTCCTCGTCTTTTTTGTCTTCTGCGTCTTCTTTGATTCGAAGGAGGAATGAGAGGAGCGAAAGGAGAGTGGCTCTAATCCGCGCATCGTCTTCTGACGCAAATCCTTCCCCAAACACATCATCATCCTCGACGAGTAAAGTCTCGGAGGACGACGAGAGTTTCACGTTGGCGGACGTCGGCGAAGATTCCACGCTCGCGGAGAAAAGGAACGAGTTCCAAGAGGCGATCGCGAAAGCGCAGACGGAACAAAAAGAGAAGAAGATATTCGACGAGAAGAGCGAGAGTTCGACTTGGGAAGTGAAAGGAACTGAAGCTTCTTCTTCTTCTTCTTCTTCTTCTTCTTCACCACCACCACCACCACCGGTCGCGAAGCCTTTGACGGATCTGAGTCCGATTAATGTAGACGCGACGGCGATAGAAAAAGAGAAGAAAAGAAATGACGACGACGGCGACAAGGATGAACCACTGCGGATGATTGGTAGCGCGCCGGTCAAGTCGTCTTCGGGAGAACCGACGTTTTCCAAGCAGCTCTCTAGGACGGTGAAAGCGTTGGTTCCCGAAGGCGCGTCCGCGGCGACGGTATTGAAAACGACGAAACGTTTCATGGAGGCATACGAGGCTGGGTTGACGCCAGAGGAGCAGATTGGGTACGCGCTCGGTGTACCGACTGATAAGTTGAACGAGACGCAGAAGAAGTACGCGCCGTTGGTCGCAGAGAAGTTGAAAGAAAACGCCATGCAGTTGAAAGGCGAGTTGTTAGCGGCGACGAATTTGTACGAAGCTGGGATTCAGGCGTATAGTGTAGGTCAGTATCCGAAAGCGTTGAAATTCTTCGGAAATGCGTTGGAAGAAACGAGTGATACCAGTTTGTTGGGTGGGAAAATCCAAATCTATAAAGCTTTGACGTTGTACGCACTCCGTCGTCTGGAGGAGTGCATCGATTTGTATACTTTTTTGGAAGGAACGCATCCGATCGGAAGCATTCGTCGACAGGCTGGGGAGTTGAAGTATATCGCCGAGGCGCCGAGGTTAGAATTAGAAGAAGACGAATACGTCGACGTGTCGGCGGGAGTGAAAGATGCCAACAGGTATCGGGGATACGGGAAAGTGGTTGGGAAATCGGGAAAACCAAAGGTGCCAAAAACGTACACCGAAGAGGCGATGGAGAGAGTGAACTACGCCAAGTACGCGCCGAATCGGTTACAACTGATTGGGTGGACTGCTGTAGCCATAGGATTAGCTCTGTACGGCGCGTACGTAACGAAATGATTTGTAATAAAGTTATTATCAATATTCTTATAAATCGTGAAACACTTTTCAGATTACAATTGAAAACGCTCTCTCTCTCTCCTTGAAAAAGTCGCACGCGTCTCCAAGCCTTTCGGCACGCGCCTACGCACTTTTTCTTCCTTCACGCGTCGTCGTCCTCTTCATCATCGTCCACCGCCTACTACTCTTTCTAGTTCACACACACAATTTCTCGTCGCTTTTCATATACATTATTGTCGTTGTAATTATTATCATCCTCATTAATCAATCTCTGGATCGACGATACCTCCGTCGCTGATGGAATACTGCGCCTCGGATTCCGGCAAAGTCGGCGAGCACGCGATTTTTGCTACTCTGTTCCCCCCTCTTCCTTTCCTCAACGCCAATCTCGTTGTACTCGCGTGCGCCATGATGTTACCACCGATTGGTTTTTGCGCGTTTGCGCCGGCAAACATACCCCCTTCTGGATTCGCGACGACTTGGTTGGAAACGACCACCGCGACGCCAAACTCGTTGGCCAACTTCGCCAAGTGTCTCAAAAACTTCCCCAACGCCATTTGCCTTGCGGATAACTCCCCTCTTCCCTCGAATTCCGTTCGGAACAAGTTCGTGGCGGAATCGACGAGGATGAGCGAAAAGTGGTCCTGTGCGAGCAACGCACCCGCCGCTACCAACAACTCTTGCTGATGCTCCGTGTTGTTCGCTTTCGCGTAGGCGATGTTATCCAAACACGAAGTCCCGTCAATTCTGAATCTTTCCGCGATTTGCATGATACGTTCCGGTCTAAACGTCCCTTCCGTATCGATATACATAACCTTACCACCACCTCCTCCGTTCTCCACTGGAATCTGCCCACTCACCGCTAACGTATGCATCAATTGCGTCTTCCCGGTTCTAAACTCTCCGTAAAGCTCCGTCATCGACCCAGACTCGATCCCCCCCATCAACATATCGTCCAACGGTTGCGACCCGGTGGTTATTTTCACCAAATTCTCTCTCGCCGTCGCAAGCGACGTCGCGGACTGAAACGTATCGTTACACGTTTTCTTGCTAATCGCCTTCAACTTTTCCACTTTTTGTTCGGACAAGCCTTTGATTTGCGTCAACCATTTCTTCGACGCCCCGGACAACC
>Ga0114998_10004554_pt1 | contig 10080 bp, 12 predicted proteins | sample ArcticOcean_MG_C_5_FD_87044 | JGI IMG/M metagenome (GOLD analysis project Ga0114998, IMG submission 87044) | Marine microbial communities from western Arctic Ocean - ArcticOcean_MG_CB4_138 | ecosystem: Environmental > Aquatic > Marine > Oceanic | place: Arctic Ocean: Canada Basin | collected...
AAAAGATGCCTATACTTTAACAAGTCATAATTTTATTTGGTGTTATCCTGGAAAGGCAGTTCCTTCTAAAGGTTTTGAAACTATAGCAGTTTTGCCAGAAGTAAATAATACTAATATAGTTAATTTCTCAGGTGTGTGTACTGACCATATTGTGAAATATAAAAACATGGCTAATTTTGGAATAACAAAAGATAGAAATTTATCTAGCTAAAACATATTTACAAATGTCACAAAATATAGTATAATATATAATAGATTACATTATGGTTAGAGGAGTTAATTGATGATTAAATTAGTACTATTTGATTTAGACGGTGTTTTAATAGATGCTAAGAAGATACACTATGAAGCTTTGAATGAAGCACTTGATGAAGAGTATGCGATATCTGAAAAAGAACATACAAACCTTTACGATGGTAGAAAAACTTTTGAGAAGTTAGAATTACTTACTGAACGAAAAGGTCTACCTCAATCATCACATAAAGAAATATACGATAAGAAACAATCTATTACTATGGAGAAGATATCTGATGTCAAACCTATAGAAGAAATCGTTGAATTGTTTAAAGAGTTAGAAAATCAAAAGTATCAAATTGGGGTTTGTTCTAACTCTATAAGAAGAACAGTATTAACTGCATTATCAAAGACTGCGTTAATGGAATATTGTTCTGTTATTATATCAAACGAAGATGTAAAGAACTCCAAACCTCACCCAGAAATGTATTGGAAAGCAATGTCAATAATGAGTGTTTTGCCTGAAGAAACATTAATCGTTGAAGATAGCCCTCCTGGATTACTCGCAGCAGAGAGGTCAAGAGCAAACTATATAAGAGTGGATAACCCTTATGATGTAACGAGGAATAAGATATTCTCAAATTTGAAAGGCAGTAAAATGGCAAATATATGGAAAGATGATAAGTTAAATGTATTAATACCGATGGCTGGTGCTGGCTCTAGGTTTCAGAAAGCTGGTTATACATTCCCTAAACCAATGATACAAGTACATGATAAACCAATGATACAACTTGTTGTAGATAATCTAGAACTTGAAGCGAACTATCATTTCATAGTACAAAAATCTCATAGGAAAGAATATAACTTAGATACTTTCTTAAATCTTATTGCTCCTAATTGTAAAGTAATAGAAGTTGATGGGATAACTGAAGGTGCGGCTTGTACGGCTTTATTAGCAAAAGAATTTATTGATAATGATGCGCCTTTATTCTTTGCTAACAGCGACCAATTTGTAGAATGGAATCCAGTAGAGTTTATGTATAATATGCAAGAAACAAATGCAGATGGTGGTATAGTTACCTTTAAAGCAACCCATCCTAAATGGTCATTCGCTAAAGTTAATGAAGAAGGATTGGTTACAGAAGTTGCTGAGAAAAAACCTATTAGTAATAAAGCAACTGTTGGGTATTACTATTGGAAACATGGTTCTGATTTTGTTAAGTATGCAGAGCAAATGGTTGAAAAGGATATAAGAGTTAATAATGAATTTTATGTATGCCCTGTATTCAACGAAGCAATTGCTGATGGAAAAGAGATAAGAACTGTAGATATAAATAAAATGTGGGGACTAGGTACTCCAGAAGATTTACAATATTTTATGAATAATTATGTTAAAGATACAATGGGATACAAGTAAGGTTTAAATTATGAAAATAGCGGTTTGTTTATCTGGTTTAGTTAAAGGGCAAGTACATAGAAATATATCAAGGTTAAAAGATAGATTTCCATATGATTTTTTCTATAGCACATGGACTAAAAATCAAGAAGATATAGAATGGTTTCCTCAAATTGATAATTGTGTATTATGTGATGAACCTGTAATGCACTATCATCCTATCAAAGATGCTCCAGAACTTTATACACTAAAACTTAAAGGGATTAAGAAATCTTTAGAAGTAAGTGATAATGTAATGAATCAAGTAGATCCTAATTATACAAAGAGAGTTCCAGACCATACTAAACAGATATTGGCTCATGCTCACCTATTGGATAGCCTTCCTGAAGAATACGATATGATTATTCGTGTAAGATATGATTCATATGTTTCTAGTCAAATAGATTTTTTACCTTATGTGGAAAGGTCTTATGATAATAATATAGCTATGGGGTTTGGTACTAGAGGTACTCGTTGGGGTTGGTTAGATAGGGTTGTACAAATACCTAAAAGACACCCTGATGGAAAAGATGAAAGTATAAGTCAAGATTGGTCTTGCTATTTACAAGACCCTATAATAATGCATCCTCGTAAAATATTTGATACTTCTTATGCTCGTAAGTTACATGAAGAAAAAAAATTATTACCAGCTGAAGTTGGTTGGTGGCAAGTATTAAGTCAACCTTATGGTAATGGCGAAAGTCATGAATCATATTATGGTGGTGTACAAGTAGAGAGATTTTTACATCAAACAAGATACATTGAAAATTCTAATAGAGTAGTTTTTGATAAAAACTTCGTGCCTATACCAACAAGATTTAAATGAGAATATAAATGCTTAGTTTTGTAATTACAATAGAAAATAATAAAATATCAGAAGATGCCGCAGATATCTGCATAGAGTCTTCGAAGATTAATTCATTTGAAGTTGTAAAATCCTTAGCTGTAGTTCCTAGACAAGTTGATTCATTAATGATGAAGTATAATCTAAAGTGGAACTATCCATGGCAAGGTGAAGTATTTGATTTTGCTACGGGGTTAAAGAAATCAGCATATACAACAGCTAATCCAAAAAGTAGAATGGCATGTGCTTTAAGTCATTATATATTATGGAAGCGATGTTATGATTTTAATTCTCCATATTTAATATTAGAACATGATGCTATATTTACAGAACAGTTAGATCCTAATTATATTATAGACAGTAATTTTAATATAGTAGGAATAAACAATCCACTAGGTGCTACAAGGAAATCTAAGTTGTTTAAAGAAATTGTTGATTCAAATAAAGACAAGCCTATAATTATAACACCGACAATTGATGATGTAAGCATACCACAAGGGCTCGCTGGAAATTCTGCATATATAATTAAACCTGTTGGTGCAAAACTTTTATTGGATGCCGCACACCAGTATGGACTATGGCCTAATGATGCACTTATGTGTAAACAGCTAATACCTAAACTTGGAGTAACGTCTAAATACTATACTAGAGTACAAGGCACCAAGTCAACTACTTCACAGTGAGGGTTTAATAGATGGATTTTTACATTATACGAATTAAGGGGCATGCTGAGTCAGAGAAAGTTGCGGCGAGATGTTTAAATTCAATAAGAGCATTTTATCCAAACTTTTATGAAGATGATTTAGATAAGTCGACTGGTGACAAGCCCGGCAAAGGGTATTTTAATGCTTTTACACCTGATGATAATCCAGAAAATATATTAAGAAGAGAAGGTATAATCGACTTCGGAAAGTTTAAAGAAGTCTATTCGAGATATGAGAATTGTATTGCGGCCTTTTGTTCTCACTATCATACATGGAAATCAATAGCAGAAACCAAGAGCCCAGCATTTATTTTCGAACATGATGCAATTATTAACAATGCATTACCAATTTCATCTAGTGTTAAGAAAGGAGGAACTTCAAAGGCTCTTATTTCAAATGATGCTGTTGGACATCCTAATGCGGCATATAAAAAAAAGTACACCTCACATTTCTCACTAGGTAATATAGTAAACATTGGACAACCATCTTATGGTAAATTTAACACTCCATCTTCTATTGGAATCAATCCTCTAACTTCTAAACGATACTTCCCAGGTGCTCATGGATATTATGTTACTCCTGATGGAGCAAGAAGATTAATGAAAGTAGCAAAGAAAGAAGCTGGACCTACTGATATATTTTTAAGTTTAAATAACTTTCCAGAACTCCAAGAGTGGTATCCATGGTCATGTATAGCAAAAGATAATTTTAGTACTATACAGAGGAAAGAAGGCATTCTAGCAAAACATACATACAATCCTAATGACCCCTCGTCATTTAAAATTTTAAAGGCATAAGATGAAAATATACAAATACAAAAACTATGATGAATACATGTATAATCAGATAGAAGCGAATAAAGCAAAAGCTGGTATGACCTTTGTTGATAAAAAAAGTATTAACGCAATATACGGTAATCTAAAAAAGGGAAAAAACCCAATTAAAAATATTCTTTGTCATGGAACTCGAGGAGGGGCAGAACAAAGATTTTTCAAACAATACTATCCAGAAGCAGAAATTATTGGAACAGAAGTTGGATATGACCATGCCCCGATGACTGTGAAATGGGATTTTAATAAAGAGAATATACTTTGGAAAGGTAAAATGGACCTTGTATATTCTAACAGTATTGACCACTCATTTAACCCATATGATACATTAAGTGTTTGGAGAGACCAACTATCACCTAAAGGAAAATTATATTTAGAAATTAGTACAAAACTTCAATCAAGAAAATGGGATCCTGTTGAAATGTCTCCTGCAGAGTTTAAAGTTTTGTTTAATTCATTAAATTTAGTAGTTGATGATGAATGGTTAAGTTCAGGATTGAGAGATAAAGAATTTACCACAATATATGCATTAAGGCGAAACACATGAACATACAGAAGTATGATAAGGCATTTATAACAGGATGCGATAAGAAAACACAATGGATGTTAGATTGGTTCTTAGATGGATATTATAAGCATAACGACACACCAATTATATTTGCAGACTTTGGTATAACAAAAACTTATAAACAAAAACTTCTAGAATCAAAAAAATTCCATTGTATATTAAACTTTAAAGAAAAGAAAGTAAGTGGTTGGTTCTTAAAACCAATAGCAATGTTTAATTCACCTAGTATAAAAACAGTATGGATTGATACTGATATCGAGATACTAGGTGATATATCTGGTATCTTTGATGAACTTGTTCCAGGTAAACTATCTATGGTTGAAGATAAAGCATGGACTAAAAGAAGGCCTAAACATGGTACTTGGCATAACTCTGGAGTTGTTGGTTTCATAAATAAACCTCAGATACTTTCGAGGTGGGCAAGGCAAGTTGTTGATAATCCAAGAGATGTTGACCAAGAAGTTCTTTATAATATGTTAGACCAAATAGAAAAGATGACATACATAAATGATTTACATAATAAATATAACGTGACAAGGTTGCAGCACTTAGATAAAACAGTACCAAGAGAAATACTAATGAACCATTGGACTGGATATAAAGGTAAACTGCACATTGCAGATTTAATCGATAATACTATAGGAGAATAGTGTGAAAGTATTAATGGCATATCCAAATCTACCTTTAATGATGGTGCCTGCAATTAGTGTGGCTTTATTTAATGCTATAGCTAAACAAGAAGGTGTGGATTTTAAACTATTCGAAACAACAGAGTATTCTGAAGAATATAAAAATAGACATATCCAGATGGCGAAACTTGGTGCTAATAGAGGTGCAGGAAAACTAGGAGAAGGTGATGAAGATTACTTCTTTATTAAACCCCCACATAAAATAATACCAGACTTTATAAAAATAGTTGAAGAATACCAACCAGACTTAATACTTGTTCATATGCAAGAAGATGTAGTTCAAATAGGATTACAAATGCTTGAGAGTATAAAAGATAAAAATATCCCTCATATATGCGGAGGTGTATATGCAATTTCAGTACCAGAAGAATTGATTGCCGAACCATTAGTAAAATGTATTTGTAGATATGAAGGTGAAGAAATAGTAAGACAAGCATATAGGGCAATAAAAACAAATAAACCTTTATCAACTATAGATGGTATATGGTATAAAGATGATGATGGTATTGTACATAAAAATAAACCTGTCCCATTAGTAAACATTGAAAAGATAATACCAGACTATAGTTGTTATGAAGAAAAAAGATGGCAGAAGGCTATGGGAGGAAGACATTTTAATAAATCTATAGGGTTTGAAACTTATAGAGGATGTCCATATCAATGTACATTTTGTAATTCACCTGGAACCAGAGATATATCAAAGGATTTAGGCTTAGGTAATTTTATGAGAACAAAATCTGCTAGTGTTATAGAAAAAGAATTACTCTCATACATGGATAGTGGGTATACTCCTGATGTAGTTTCTTTTATAGATGATAGTTTTTTAGCACGGCCCGCTAAAGAAATATTTGAGTTTTGTGAAATGTGGAGTAAATATAAGATACCATTTTGGTTTAATACTAGGATTGAAAATTGTAAACCAGAATATTTAAAAGCATTAAAAAAAGCTGGGGTCTATCGTATGACATTTGGTATTGAATCTGGTAATGAAGAATATCGTAAAGTGCATCTTCGAAGAAAAGTTAAAGATGAAAAGTATGATGAGTATCTACAGTATATTAATGATAGTAATATACCATATAGTTTAAACGTCATCATAGGCATGCCGTTTGAGACGAGAGAAATGGTAATGGACACAGCTAGGTTACTTCATAAAGCAAGGGGGTATGATGGACTTACTCTTTCTATATGGCAACCTTATAAAGGAACTGAATTAAGAACAAAAGCTATAAAGGCAGGATTTCTTAGTGAGGATGCATTTAACTCAGGTGGGTTATTAGATTTATCCGTAGGTTCTCCTATCAAGATGCCAAAACCATATTTACAAAAAGATGAAATAGATAGTTTGATGAAAACATTTACTTTATATGCATTTCATGATAAAGCTATGTGGCCTGTTATTAGAAGAGCAGAGAGTGATGAAAAATTATATAATATGTTAATGGAAGAATATAAAGAAGAATTTTATTTTGGCAACTATCAAACAGGTGGTTCTGAGAAAATAGATAAATTACAAAAGCATTGCGTCAAACATGATATATCAACAACATATCAATGGGAAGTAATGGCTGTTTAAAAATACTATATATTAGTAACAATAACTATGGAAGTGATGAATTGAAATGAGTAAAAAAGTTGTACATGTAATTGGTAATGGAATGATGGCTCAACTATATGACCCTCAAGCAAAAGGTTTAAAGCTTTGTTGTAATCTTGCCCCATTTCCAGTGGATGATGCATATGCATCTTGTATCGTAGATTTTAAAATGATGAGGTCTATGACAGAGGGTTCTATACAAGTTCCTGGACAATGGATATTAGGAATGAGACCGAAGAAATGGATGGAGAGTAACCCAGACTATAATATTAAAGTTGCAAGTCAAGTAAAAGAATACTATACTACTATGCCGAAATACTGTAAAAGTTATACTGATTTTAACTGTGGTCATTTTGCGGCATATTATGCAGCCGAGAAATTAAAAGCAGATGAGATTCATATGTATGGATTTGATTCTTTATTCGATTTTGATTTAAGAAGTTGTACCGATTTCTATTTAAGTTCTGTAAGAGATGGATTGAATACTCATAGATTAAATGAAAACTGGAGACCGATATGGTGGTCTATGTGGAGAGAATTCCCAGAAATTAAATGGAAGTTATATCACAAACATGATAATGTGAAAGTAGAATTATCAGATAACGTAAAAGTTGTTGTAATGGATCCTAAAGTAACAAAGAAATTGAGAGCACAAAGATAATGAAATCAGGTAAACTTTGGGGACAAACTGAACTTATACATGCTAATGGGGTATTAGAATTCCATAGAATAGAATTTAAAAAAGGTTTCAAGTGTTCGGAACATGAACACCAATTCAAATGGAATGGTTTCTTTGTTGAGTCAGGCAAAATGATAGTAAGGGTTTGGCAGAGTGGTGACCAAGATGGATTGATTGATGAAACTATATTAATGCCAGGAGAGTTTACTCAAGTAAAACCTGGAAAGATACATCAATTTGAAGGCTTAGAAGATGGTGTTGCTTTTGAGTTGTATTGGGCTGAATTTAATCATGAAGATATTGTGAGAAGGAATGTCGGTAAAAAAGTTTGAAAAGATATTTACTTTTGACAAAAAAAGTTGTATAATAATAAAAGAAATATAAAAGTGGAGTCAATGATGATTAGCGATAGACAAACTATAAATATTCTAAAAGACGAGATTGCAGTACTAACAGAACAATTGTATAATGCCTATAATAGGATAAGAGAATTAATCGATGAACAAAACACTTCTAACGATAACGGAACCAGCAAAAAAACACCTAAGTAAAATAGGTGAGCCGAACGTTAAATTATCAGTCAAGGGTGGTGGTTGTGCAGGATTTCAGTATGAATGGAAAAAGACTGATGAAGAACCTACATTAGAAAATCTAGTAATAGACCCACTAGCAGAGATGTATATCTTTGGATGTGTTATAGATTTTGTTGAACAATTAGATGGTTCTTTCTTAGTAATTAAAAACCCTAATGCAACTAGTAGTTGCGGATGTGGAGAAAGTTTTGCAGTATAGAATATATTCTAAACGTGGTTGCATTTATTGCGATGCGGCTATGGAACTTTTAAAGAGTAAAAGTATAAAGTTTGAAGAAGTGAAAATTGATAATAACTTGGAACAACTAGAGTTTATGAAGTCACAAGGCTTTAGAACAGTTCCTCAAATATATAATGAGATGGGTGAATACGTTGGTGGATATGTTGAATTGAAATCGTATTTAGAAAAAGAGTGATAGATATAAAAGAAAGCATTCCATATGATAATTATATGGATAAATCTGTAAGAATTGATGATGGTTATAAGGCAACCTTAGAGAAATATATGGGGGAAGAAATTGCCAATCAACTTCCTGATAAAATAAAATCAAAAGCAGAAAAAGCTGGTGTCTATAAAATAGTCTTTGTAAAATTTCGTAATGTTGATGACATGGAACGATATTGTTCTTTGATTGGTCAATGTATAGATTATAAAACTAAGATTGCGTATTATCCTAAAGCAGATCCAGAAGCTTCACTCTTTGGAGAAGAAGAAGAGCCCACAAATATTAAAATCGATAAGTCTTTATTGATACCTCATACTCAAAGTAAAAGTGATTCAAAGCTAGATGTAGAAGTTAAAGAAGCTGTGGTGGATGTTAATTCTAACTGGAGAACCCATTGGATAGATATGCCAGAATACTTGCAGGAAAATGATAATACATTTAGAGCAGTTGATATGTATTTTAGAACAAAGAAACACTATGATGATTTCGCTAAACGTATCAACCTAGATTTATCAGATCTAACAAATTCTACATGGTATCCTAAAAGAGATATTGTTAAGAATAGAACTCTAAGATGGGTTGATAGTGGTAAAGCACATTCTTTAAACCATCCAATGTATATTGTTTCTAAAGGTCGATCTGATAGTATGATTACATCTAAGTCCTTATCACGTATGAAGATACCTCATTATATTGTGATAGAACCACAAGATGAACAAAACTATGAGAAAGCCCTTGATGAATTTAATATTCGTGAATATGTAACATTACTAATTGCTCCATTCTCTAATCATGGTGATGGACCTGGTCGTGCAAGAAATTGGGCATGGGAACATTCAATAAGCATCGGTGCAAAATGGCATTGGGTACTAGATGATAATATTAATGACTTCTATCGTTTAAACCGAAACGAAAGAATACGATTTGAAAGTTCTACTGGGTTTCGTGTCATGGAAGACTTCTGTGATAGATATGAAAATGTTTATATAGCAGGTCCACAATATCGTTTCTTTTGTCCATCAGATACAGCTAAACCTGGCTTCATAACAAACACAAGGATCTACTCTTGTTTACTTATCAGAAATGATTGTAAACATAAATGGAGAGGTCGTTATAATGAAGATACTGATATATGCCTAAGAGTAATGAAAGATGGTGATGTTTGTTTACAGTTCCATGCTTTCCTACAAGAAAAGATGGCAACTCAAACTGTTAAAGGTGGTAATACAGAAGAGTTTTATCATGCAGAAAATACTGATGGTATAAAGAGTGGTTATAATAGTGATGGTACTATTAATAAATCGCAAATGCTAGTTGATATGCATCCAGACGTTGCTAGGGTTGTCTGGAGATATGGAAGATGGCATCATCATGTAGACTATAATCCATTTAAAAAGAATAAATTAAAACTTAAAGATAACTTAACCTTATCAAAAAGTGTTAATGAATATGGTATGATTC
>Ga0114998_10004555_pt1 | contig 10079 bp, 7 predicted proteins | sample ArcticOcean_MG_C_5_FD_87044 | JGI IMG/M metagenome (GOLD analysis project Ga0114998, IMG submission 87044) | Marine microbial communities from western Arctic Ocean - ArcticOcean_MG_CB4_138 | ecosystem: Environmental > Aquatic > Marine > Oceanic | place: Arctic Ocean: Canada Basin | collected...
ATAGTTTCTCTAAAAAGTAATTTGTTATATAAGCTGATCACTTAAAATAAAATAGTGGGCAAGTGGCGGAATTGGTATACGCGCTAGTCTTAGGAACTAGTACTGCAAGGTTTAAGAGTTCGAGTCTCTTCTTGCCCACCAAGGAATTTATATGAAAGTAGAAATACAAAATAAAAAAGGCTTAACTACAATCTTATCAATAACTATAGATAAAAAAAAAATTCAAGAAGAACTGAATAAAAAATTATCAAAGTTGCAGTCGGAAGTTAATCTTAAAGGATTTAGACCTGGAAAGGTGCCATCAACAGTAATTAAAAGTCAATTTGGTAAAGCTATTTACGGAGAAGTCATTGATAAAATTTTACATGAGAGTTCAAACAAAGCTTTACAAGAAAAAAAAATAAAAGCAGCAGGACAACCCAAAATAGATTTGAAGACATTTGGAGAGGGAAAAGATCTTAACTACACAATAGAGGTAGACTCATTACCGGAGGTTAAACTTGCTAGTTTTGATAACTATAACGCAAGTGAGTATTTATTAAAAATTGAAAGCAAGCTAGTAGATGAAAAAATAAAAGAGATAGCTAAAAATAATAAAACTTTTTCTGATAAAATTGGAAAATCAGAAAAAGGTGACTTAGTCGTATTTGATTATAACGCTTCAGTGAATGGAAAGAAATTCGATGGGAGCGAAGGAAAAAACACAAGATTAGAAATAGGCAAAGATCTTTTTCTCAAAGGTTTTGATGAAAAACTAATTGGGGTAAAAAAAGAAGATAATAAAAATATAGAAGTTAGTTTACCAGCAAATTATCCAAATAAAGATCTAGCAAATAAAAAAGCTAAATTTGAATGTAAAATTATAAACGTACAAAAAGCCAATGATCCAAAAATAGATGATACGTTTGCTAAGAACATGGGTGCAAAAGACTTAACAGACCTTAGGTTGTTAGTAGAAAAACAAATATCCTCACAGTACAAACAAGCTCTAGACTCAATAACAAAAAAAGAGATTTTAGATCAAATAGAAAAACTTCATAAAATTGAGTTGCCAAACAATCTTGTTAAAAAAGAAATTCATTTAATGACACAGCAACTTAAAAAAGAGGAGATAGATAAAAATCAAAAAAAGAATTTACAAATTGCAGAGTCGCGAATTAAATTAGGCTTAATACTTAATGAATACGGAGAAAAAAATAATTTAAAAGTATCAGATGAAGAAGTTCAAGGAGAAGTTCAAAGACAAATTAAAACAATGCCAGGGCAAGAAAAAATGGTTTTAGAATACTATCAAAAAAACCCATCTGCTGCTCAGAGTTTAAAAGGAGCGCTATATGAAGAAAAAATTTTAAGTTTATTTAAGTCTAAAATAAATTTAAAAAAGAAAAATATTTCAACACAAGAAGCAGAAAAAATAATTTCAAATTTTAATAAATTAGCTAAAGACTTGTCATCTCATAATGACCATGACGACGAAACTAAAGATAAGAAAGAAAGTAAGGCTAGTAAATCTTCCTCTAATATTGAGAAAAAAACAAAAAAAGTTAGCAAAAAGTAATCTTTGGTTATATAAATTTCACAATGAGTCGAATCGAAGAACAAATGAATAATCTAATTCCAATGGTTGTTGAACAAACAAGCAAAGGAGAAAGAGCTTATGATATTTATTCTAGACTCTTGAAAGAACGAATAGTTTTTTTAGTAGGACCGGTAAATGATAATGTTGCCTCTTTAGTTACAGCACAGCTTTTATTTCTAGAGTCAGAAGATCCTAAAAAAGAAATCTATTTTTATATTAATAGTCCAGGTGGTTTAGTTACGGCAGGTTTAGGAATTTATGACACCATGCAGTATATCAATTCTCCCGTATCCACTTTATGTATTGGTCAAGCATCTTCGATGGGTTCTTTTCTCTTAGCTGCAGGAGCAAAAGGGAAAAGGTTTTCCCTTCCTAATTCGAGAATTATGGTTCACCAACCATCAGCAGGATTTCAGGGACAAGCTACTGACATTCAAATACATGCAAAAGAAATTTTACTATTAAAAGAAAGGTTAAATAAAATTTATTCTAAGCATACTAGAAAGTCAGTAGAGGAGATTTCACAGGCTCTCGAGAGAGACAATTTTATGACCGCCGAGGAAGCTAAAGAATTTGGTTTAATAGACTCTGTTGTAGAAAAAAGAAAATAGTACACAACATCTAGTCTATAGCACAACTTACGCTTGCTAACAAGATTCACCTAATTTACAAATAGTTAATTGATTCGATATGTCAGAAAAAAATAATAAAAATATTCTCTATTGTTCTTTTTGCGGAAAAAGTCAGCATGAAGTTAGAAAGCTTATAGCTGGACCAACAGTCTTTATTTGTGATGAATGTGTTGAGCTTTGTATGGACATCATTAAAGAAGAAAACAAAAGCTCACTAATTAAACATCAAGATGGAGTTCCTACACCAAAAGAAATCTGCACTATTTTAAATGAATATGTAATTGGCCAAAACTTTGCAAAGGAAGTTTTATCGGTAGCAGTTCACAATCATTATAAAAGATTAAATCACGACAATAAAAACAATAAAGATGTCGAGCTTTCTAAATCAAATATTTTGTTAGTCGGTCCCACTGGTTGCGGAAAGACACTTCTAGCACAAACTTTGGCAAGAATTGTAGATGTACCGTTTACCATGGCAGACGCAACAACATTGACTGAAGCCGGTTACGTTGGAGAAGATGTAGAAAATATTATTCTAAAGTTATTACAAGCAGCGGATTATAATGTTGAAAAAGCACAACGAGGAATAGTTTATATAGACGAAGTAGATAAGATTAGTAGAAAATCAGAGAATCCCTCTATCACAAGAGATGTTTCAGGCGAAGGCGTACAACAAGCACTTTTAAAAATTATGGAGGGAACTGTTGCTAGTGTCCCGCCTCAAGGGGGAAGGAAACATCCTCAACAAGAATTTTTACAAGTAGACACAACAAATATACTTTTTATTTGTGGAGGAGCTTTTGCTGGGTTAGATAAGATTATTGGTATGAGAGGTAAAGGAACTTCTATTGGTTTTGGGGCGAAAGTTGATAGCAAAGAAGATAAAAAATTATCTGAGACTTTAAAAAATTTAGAGCCTGAAGATTTAATAAAATATGGCTTGATCCCAGAGTTTATAGGCAGGTTGCCTATTATAGCTACATTAGATGACTTAGATGAAAAATCTTTAATAAAAATTTTAAAGGAGCCAAATAACGCTCTGACTAAACAATACCAGAAATTATTTGATTTTGAAAATGTGCAATTGGAATTTAAGGAGGATGCTTTAACTGAAATAGCAAAAAAAGCTATCAATAAAAAAACAGGAGCAAGAGGTCTTAGATCAATTCTAGAGAGTATATTGCTAAAAACAATGTTTCAGCTTCCTGAACTAGAAAATGTACTTAAAGTTACAGTTGATAAATCTTCCGTTATTGGCGATTCAGAACCTATTGTCACATACGGTAAAAAACAATCAACATCTGTAGCTTAATTTTTCAATAAGATCCTTGATATTTCAACATTAAGTACCATATAAATATCGTATGGGAATAATAAACTCTAAACCTTTGTTACCACTAAGAGATATCGTTGTCTTTCCTTCTATGGTCGTTCCACTTTTTGTAGGAAGAGAAAAATCTATTAAAGCTCTTCAAGAAGTAATGAAGACAGACAAATCAATTGTATTAGTTTCACAAAAAAACTCAGAAATTGATGAGCCTGAAAACAAAGACATCTATGCTTACGGGTGTTTGAGTAAGGTTTTACAATTACTTAAATTACCGGATGGAACAGTTAAAGTATTAGTAGAGGGAGAGAAAAGAGTAAAAATTCACGAGGTTATAAAAGAAAACGCAAATTTTCTAAGCTGTAATATCGAAGTAATAGAGGACTCAAATAAAACAAAAGATTTAGAACTTTTTGGGCTGAGCTTAGTAAAAAAATTTGAAAAACTTTTGGTTTTAAACAAAAGAGAATTATCGGACTCAATTAGCGGGATAAAAAAACTTAAAGACCCAAGTCAAATAGCAGATAATATTGCGTCGAATTTAAATTTACAAATTTTTGAGAAACAAGAATTGTTAGAAATTACTGATTTGAGAAAAAGATTAGAAAAAATTAGTGAATTACTTGAGAAAGAAACAAGTGTGATTTCTGTTGAAAAAAAAATTAGAGGTAGAGTAAAAAATCAAATGGAAAAAACTCAAAGAGAATACTATTTAAACGAGCAATTGAAAGCTATTCAGAAAGAACTAGGTGAAATAGATGAAGGGAAAGATGAAATCGCAGGAATAAATAAAGCTATACAAAAAGCTAAAATGCCAAAAATGATTCTGGAAAAATGCATGGCAGAATTAAAAAAATTAAAATCAATGAGTCCCATGTCCGCAGAAGCAACGGTAGTAAGAAATTATTTAGATTGGATGACTGAATTGCCCTGGTCAAATAAAAGCAAGATTAATAATGATTTGAAAAATGCACAGCAAATTTTAGATGAAGACCATTTTGGATTAGAAAAAGTTAAAGAAAGAATTATAGAGTTTTTAGCTGTTCAAAAAAGAATTCAAAAATTAAAAGGACCTATCCTTTGTTTAGTAGGACCTCCAGGTGTTGGCAAAACTTCTCTTGGTAAATCTATAGCCAAAGCAACAGGAAGAAAATTTATTAGAATTTCCTTGGGAGGCATTAGAGATGAAGCGGAGATAAGAGGCCACAGAAGGACGTACATTGGTTCTTTACCTGGGAAAATTATTCAGATGATGAAAAAAGCTGGTACAAAAAATCCATTATTTTTACTAGATGAAATAGATAAAGTAGGAAATGACTACAGAGGTGATCCATCCTCAGCATTACTAGAAGCTCTTGATCCTGAGCAAAATAAAGAATTTAACGATCACTACTTAGAAGTTGATTATGATCTCTCTGACGTTATGTTTGTAACGACAGCAAATACTTTAAATATTTTACCTCCACTTCTTGACCGTATGGAAGTTATCAGAATACCCGGCTATACAGAGGATGAAAAAGTTAGCATATCTCAGAAATATCTAATTCCTAAGCAAAGTGAAAATAACGGATTAAAAAATACTGAATGGAAAATTGATGAGAATGTAAACAGAAAGATTATAAGACATTATACAAGAGAGTCTGGAGTTAGGAACCTGGAGAGAGAAATATCTAAAATTGCTAGAAAAATTGTAAAAAAAGTCGATGGAAAAGAAAAAACCAATAATCCCTTACTAGAGACCGATCTCTCAAGCTACCTAGGTATAGAAAAATTTAATTACGGAGAAATTGAAGAAAAAAATCGAATAGGAGTTGTTACAGGCCTAGCATGGACCGAAGTGGGTGGTGAAATTTTAAAGATCGAAACTGTAATTATGCCAGGAAAAGGTAAAATGGAGATCACAGGTAAGTTAGGCGATGTAATGCAAGAGTCTATAAAAGCTGCGAAATCTTACATTAGGTCAAAATCATTAGGCTACGGAATCATTCCGCCAATATTTGAAAAAAAAGATTTTCACATTCATGTACCCGAAGGTGCAACACCTAAGGATGGACCTTCAGCCGGAGTTGGTATGGTTACCTCTATCGTTTCTGCAATTACAGAGATACCCGTTGATAAAAATGTAGCAATGACAGGTGAAATTACTTTAAGAGGAATTGTTTTACCAATTGGAGGTTTAAAAGAAAAATTACTCGCTGCCCACCGAGCAGGGATAAAAAAAGTTTTGATACCGTTTGAAAATAAAAAGGATTTAGTTGAAATACCAGAAGTTATTAAAAAAAGTGTTGAAATTATTTGCGTTAAAAATGTTGATGAAGTTTTAAAGCACGCTCTTACTAAAGAATTAAAAAGAGTTGAGTGGGTGGAACCAGAACAAGTTTCAAAGAAAACAAACTTAGCGACAACAACTAGCACGCACTAAAAATAATTACTTTTTAATCAAGCCATTTTTCATATTTATTTTTATTTAAACAAATATGTTCTGGTAACTCTGCGTTAGAAACTTTTACTAGCTTACTTTTCCCAGACCATTTGTACCCAGTTTGATCTACATTATGGTCATACATAACTCTTTTTTCTGATATTAATTTTTTTAAATCTTCCACTTTCAAACCACTTTCTTCGTACTCATAATGATGAGCAAAATTTTTAAGTTTATATTCGAGTTCCTCAGCTGTTCTAATGCAGGTAAAATGCCAACCACCCTCTTGAACATAAAAAATATCACTATATTTTTTTTTATTAAAAATTAGATCCAATCTAAGCTTTGAGTATTTTTTTGATTTAATATTTCTAAGCCACTGAGGAGAAATTAGATGTTTTTTTTTACAGGCTTTTGAACCAAACCAATTAAATTCTGGGTAAAATAAATTTAATTTATAGTAAAACATTTTTTGTCTAAATTGTATTATTTTATTATTTATATTTTTAAAATTAATTTTTGTTAAATTTGGAATCTCATCCAAATCACTAACAATTATTACATCATCTTTTTCTGCCTCCAAAATTCCATCTGCTAATCTATTTCTTTGATAGTTATCTCTTGCGTAACCATTAAGAATTAGTTTTTCTCCTTTTTGATGTAAATTATCACCACTACCAATTTGAAGAATACTTGGGGGTTCATCATCAATTACAATATATTTAATTTTATCTTTGAATTTTTTAAAATTATTTATATCAAAATTTAGTTTTTTCTTAGCTCCATTGTGGGTATATGTAGCCTCTGTGATTACAAATTTTGAGACATAATTGTTTAATATATTTAGCCTAAGATCTAAAAGAAGATCTTCATCAAAGTACATAAAACAGTCATAAATATTCATATACTTTGAATTAATATAAAAAATCTATTATGTAAATTAATATTTAAAAATGAAAAAAAAAATTATTATAACAGGCGGCTTAGGCTACATAGGAACAGAGCTATGTAGACTATATTCAGGTGTAAGCTGGAACAATCAGATAATTGTTATAGACAATAGATTCATATCTGAAAGAGTTAATCAAATTAGAAGCTGGAATATGGAGTTTATTCATGGAGATATTTTAGACAAGGAATTAATAAACAAATATTGTAAAGATGCTGACGTCGTACATCACCTTGCTGGTATTACCGATGTACCAAGAACAAAATCTGAAAGTAGTGAAGAAAAAGATAAAAAAATTAAATTAGTAGCAGAAGAAGGAACTCAGAACATACTTAATAGCATAAGCAATGAATGTAAAATAATTTTTCCATCAACCCATGTTGTTTATGAGGGTATTGAAAATGTAACAAAAAACATAAATGAAAATGAGGATCTAAAACCAATTCTCTCTTACTCTACCTCTAAAGCAATAAACGAAAAACAATTAAAAAATTCTGGAAAAAACTATGTAATTTTAAGATTAGGTTCAGTTTACGGTTATTCAACAGATACTGCTCGTATAGATATAATGCCGAATTTATTTTCTAAAATAACTTCTCAAAATGGAGTAATAAAACTTTTTGCTGGAGGAAGACAAATTAAAAGTTTAGTTCCATTAGTTGATGTTGCAAGATGCTTTAAGAGCATGGAAGAAAAAAAAGAAATAAAATCCGAAACTTTTAATTTAACAAAAGACACAGTAACTGTGAAAGAAGTTGCAGATATATGTAAAAAATATAATCCAAAAATAATTTTAAAAGAAACAAATGATGAAGTGCCTAATTTAGGATTTTCACTTTCTAATAAAAAAATTCTAAAAACGGGCTTTAGGTTTTTATACGGGCTAGAAGAAAGCATTAAAGATATGATTTCTAAGTGGTCCAAGCAAAACTTAATTAAAGATTTGGAGTATGTAAAAGATGGACAAAATGAATATATAGATTCAAGAGGAAAAATTAGTAACCATGAGTTAACTGAACCAATTAATTTAATTGGACTGATAGACTCTAAAAAAGGAACGATTAGAGCTAATCACTATCATCCACAACAAGAACAAAAATGTTTGTTCACGAAAGGACAGATAATAGAAATATTTCAAGATATTCTTAATCCAAACTCACCTAAAATTACCCAAGTAGTTAATCAAGGACAGTTATCTATTATAAAGCCTAATGTCGCACACACTATGGTATTTACAAAAGATACAACTTTTTTAAACTTAGTCAGAGGCGAAAGAGAGCATAACAATTATGGAATCACGCATACAATCAAACATGTATTTGTTGACGAGAAAGAAAAAAAATTATTACTAAGTTCATATAAATTTGAATGTAGATCTTGCAGCAACACGAATCTAAAGAGAGTTGTTTCTTTAGGCTATCAACCTCTTGCAAACAATTTATTAAAGCAAAAAAATGAAAAGCATGAATTATACCCACTTGAAGTAAACTATTGCCCAAATTGTCATAACTGCCAATTGTCAGTAGCTGTAGACCCAAAAAAGATGTTTTCTAATTATTTATATACTTCATCTACATCTTCATCTTTTAGAAAACATTTTATCGATGCCGCGAAAGGTTACATTAAACAACTAAGATTAAATCCAAAAAAGTCTTACATAATTGATATTGGTAGTAATGATGGCGTAGCCTTAAAACCTTTTATTGAAGCGGGGTATAAAAAAATTTTAGGCATAGAACCCGCCAAAAATTTAGCAAAACTTGCAAACAAAAATAAGATTAAAACTTTCAATGGTTTTCTTGAGAGTAAAAATCTCAAAAAAATTAAAAAAAATGCAGATTTAATTTTAGCTTCAAATGTGTTTGCGCATTCTGATAAGTTAAAAGAAATGGCAGATTGCATGTTCAAACTACTAAGGCAGAATGGCACTATAATAATAGAGGTCCAGTATTTACTAAACACCCTTCAGGACCTAACTTTTGATAATATTTATCACGAGCATTATAATTATTGGTCACTAACTTCTTTAATTAATTTTTTTAATCAATTTAATTCTACAATTTTTAGAGCTGAAAAGATTAATACTCACGGAGGTTCAATACGAATTTACATTAAAAAAGGAAAAAAAATCAAAATTGAAAATAATGTTAAAGCGTTAATTAAAGAAGAAGAAAACTTTGGAATTAAAAAATATAAAACATATCAAGAATTTGGTGAAAAAATAAATAAATTAAAAGAAAACGTTATAAAGAATATAAATGAATTAAAAAAAAATAATAAAAATATAATAGGATTTGGAGCCCCAGCTAAAGCTACAACAGCTCTTAATTTTTTTGGTATATCTAATCAAATTGATTTTATCATCGAAGACAACAAACTTAAACATAATAAGTTTGTTCCTGGTGTATTAATTCCAATTAAAAACAAAAAAAATTTTAAAGAAAAAAATTCTTTAATTTTGGTATTAGCTTGGAATTTTTTTAATGAGATTAAGAAAAATAATTCAAATCTAAGCTCTAAATTTGTAAACATTAAAGACTTAGAGAATTAGCTCACAAGATTAGAGATAGTTAACTCTAAAATATCAATCATCTCGTACAAAGAATTAATATAAATCTCTGTAAAAGGATAGCTAGCAATTATAAAATCTCTTGTGATGTTTATAACACCAAAAAGTGCAGTTAAATAAATGATAGTAATAATTAAGTAAGGAAAAAATTTAGAGCTGGAAGAAACTTTTCTATCTTTACTTAAACTTTTAATTTCTAAGCCATGTTTTTTTTTTAAATATTCTTCTGAATATAGTTTTATTTCTCTTTTTTTCTTTTTAGCTAAGGTTTTTGGCTTATTTACTTTTATTGTTTGATTTACTACAGCTGGTGCAGTTCTGATTTGTTCTTTTATTGGTTTTTCTTTAACAGGAAATTGCGTCCATTTATTTCCACATGAACCACATTCAAGCAATCTCCCTTTATCTGTAATTGCAGAGTCAGGTACATTAAATTTTTTTTGACAGGATTTACAATTAACCAACATATATTAGCTTTTATTAAAAGTTTTGATAAATAGCAAATATCCCTTTTTTTTTTACATTGTTGGGTTTTTATTGTATATGTCGGTTCTATTTATTTAGGGCGGTTAGCTCAGTTGGTAGAGCATCTCGTTTACAC
>Ga0114998_10004558_pt1 | contig 10065 bp, 10 predicted proteins | sample ArcticOcean_MG_C_5_FD_87044 | JGI IMG/M metagenome (GOLD analysis project Ga0114998, IMG submission 87044) | Marine microbial communities from western Arctic Ocean - ArcticOcean_MG_CB4_138 | ecosystem: Environmental > Aquatic > Marine > Oceanic | place: Arctic Ocean: Canada Basin | collected...
GCTATTTTAATAGGTGGTTCGATGGAGAGAATCCTTTCTATACAGCGCCAGTCATAACATTATTGTGCATACCTTTTGTGGTCACATACTTTTTTTGCAGTGTCATATACTTGCTCAATGCTCTATACAGTGATCGAAAAGATATGAGCATTCTTTTTTGGCAGTCTATGCCAATTTCAAACCTACAAACCGTTATGTCTAAGATAGTGACCGTAGTCATAGTTAGTCCTATATTTACTGTCGCAGCTATAGCGGTATTGTATGGCTTAACAATAGGCTATCTCACTGTTATTGGTTATGGTTTGAGTGCTCAGTTATCTGGACTTTTTTATATGTTTGTTGCGGTGGCAGTGAACTTGAGTATGGTATATTTTTTTCTGGCAACATCTGTTTTTTGGCTTTTTCCACTGGTTGGTTGGCTGCTGCTGTTTTCAGCGTTTGCTAGAAGAGCACCAATACTTTTGGCAATAGGGGTTTATTTTTTGTTAGGATTTCTTGAAGGGTTTATATTTAACACTAGGTTTCTTTCAAATTGGGCACAAACTCGCTTTGATCCTGATAATTTCATAATCGTCGACTACTCTGGTATTTTAGATCGTCTATTTAGTTACGATATGTTTATCGGCTTGGTTGTTGGAGCCCTGTTAATTTCTGGCTCTGTTTATATGCGCCGCTATGCAGAATAAAATTCAAGATTTGGTAGATCTACTTATCCATGGATAAAAAATGAAGAAGATTATATTAAAGAACAGATTTACTTTGCTTGCTGCAATTATACTCGCCTATACAGCGCTACTAGTAGTCGAGGGACTAGTTACCAACAGAGAACCTGCATTGCTACGTTTTGATAATTCACTTTTTGAATTTAACTTAGAAGAGTTAAACGAGATCACCGATCGAATAATGTAGTTTGCAGCGTCGAGGGTGGATTGTTGAAAACTATCGTGGCCTAGCCTAACTTAGGTGGCTAGTAGGCAATTGTAGACTCTTTCCCCTGCCACTCCCATCAGATTTCCGCTGGACCGGTATTTTTCGTAAAAGCCTCCTAAAAACGTCGTAGCCGGCCTTGGGATTTATTCTTTTCTGAGACGGAGACGGAGACTGTGGTTAGGTTTTTTTATTAAAATTAAAATCACCAATAATTTTTAGTTATTTTACCTGCAAAGGTTGATGAATGATCTGTAAAGCATGCTCATACTCGCAGTTATTAGATTGCCCTCGCGGCGTTTTCAGCGCTAATGTTATTTATAAGTATTTAATTCGAAAGCATGTTTAAAGCTCAACCGAAAGAGGAATTGATTTATAGCTCCCTGTGGAGTGTTTTGCCTTTTAGATCTATCTCTCGCGAATTTTTGATTTCATCTCTTTAGAGTGAGCAAGTCAAAAAGTTAGCGGCCTTTTTTACTTGTGTCGCCGCTTCATTTTTTGCGCCTTGTAGCTTATCCCTCATATGTTAGGGGCTATTAATAATTGTTATAAGAAGCTCCGCGGGAAAGATCATTATTAGCCGCTGGTGATAGGCGGCAATGAGCTGGCTTAAGAAATTTCATGTGTATTTAGCACGGGTAAAATCCTATTTGTTACCATTTGAACAGCTCTGTCCAGCTCAGCCGATGTAAGGTAAACTCAGCGACTTGAATATGAACTCGTAACCGGAATACAACTAAAAATGACTCAGAATACACGTGTAGTTCTAGCAAAACGCCCCCTTGGAGAGCCAACCGATGATTGCTTTAAAATTGAGCAGGTTGATATCCCAGAACTTAAAGACAATCAGATATTGATTCAGGTCTGCTGGCTTTCTCTTGATCCCTATATGCGAGGCAGGATGAACGATGTTAAGTCTTATGCTGCACCACTGGGAATTGGGGATGTTATGACAGGCGAGTCGTCTGGGATTGTCATAAAGTCGACTTCTGAAAACTATGCGGTGGGCGATCAAGTGGCGGCGCATATGGGGTGGCAGTCTCATATAGTATCCTCAGATGACGACCCGCGGTTAATGAAAGTCAATTTAGCTAATGGAACACTGTCTGAGCATCTTGGTGTTGTTGGTATGCCAGGTCGGACTGCTTACTTCGGACTAAAGGATGTTGGTAAACCTCAAGTTGGTGAGACCTTGGTTGTGGCCGCGGCATCAGGTGCGGTTGGCTCGGTGGTAGGACAAATGGCTAAAATCTTAGGCCTTCGTGCGGTAGGCATTGCAGGAGGGCCGGTTAAGTGTAAATACGTAACAGAAGAGTTGGGTTTTGACGCTTGTATCGATTATAAAGCTGGCAATCTAACCGAGGAGCTTAAGCAAGCTTGTCCTGATGGCATTGATATCTACTTCGAAAATGTTGGGGGTGACGTAACTAGAGCCGTAGCGCCGCTGTTAAACATGGGTGCGCGAGTACCGATTTGCGGTTACGTTTCAAATTATAATGATGAAGATATTACCCAGTCGGAAACCCCCTTTCATATTTTGAAAAAGCTTGATGAAGTGCCAGAGCATCGGTTCTTTGTTGTAACCGAGTGGAAAGAAAATTGGCTCGAAGCGACAGAGCAGCTGGGGGCGTGGATTAGAGAGGGTAAGTTGATTCATCGAGAAAGCATAGGCGACGGCCTGGAGAATGCACCTGAGCTGTTCAGGGGGCTTCTTAAAGGTCGAAACTTTGGCAAACAGTTGGTCAAAGTTTTAGAACAGCCATAATTCAAATGAGAGAGTAAATGAACTCAGTCAGCAGTTTTAAAATCGCAGATTTATTCTCCATCGAAGGTAAAACAGCGTTAGTTACCGGTGGCAGTAGCGGTCTTGGTTTAATAATGGCGAAAGGACTGCTTGAGAATGGCGTTCGCGTCATTATAGCGTCGAGAAGCGCGGAAAAATGCAATCAGGCACTTAGTGAGCTCGAGGGTTTTGGTGATGTGGTGGCAGTAGCGGCTGATGTGACGAATGCCGAGCAGCGACTAAAGCTCGTAGAGTCCGTTTCTGAAAGGTTCGGTAGCCTTTCTATTTTACTCAACAATGCTGGGGCAAACTGGGGCGCCAAGCTTGAAGACTACCCTGATGATGGCTTTGAAAAGGTAGTAAGTACCAATCTTAACGGGGTATTTTCTTTAACTCGGGATTGTGTTGATTTATTAGCCGCCGCGGGTTCCGCTGGAGATCCTGCTCGGGTAATCAATATCGGCTCGATGGACGGCATTCATGTGCCAATCGTTCAAAGAGTTCCTACTTTTGCTTATTCTGCGAGTAAAGCGGCCCTGCATCATTTGACCAAAGCGCTTGCTGTCGACCTAGCTTCCAAGAATATTACGGTCAACGCTATCGCGCCGGGCTTTTTCGAATCTCGGATGACTGATCATGTGTTCGAGCATTTCCTTAAGGACATCGAGGATGATTGCCCTTTGCACAGAGTTGGTCAGCCTCATGAAATGGTCGGTATTGTCACATATCTAGCCTCCAAGGCGGGTGGATACACCAACGGCACTGTCATTCCGGTGGATGGGGGCACTAGTATTTCCAAAGGTAGACGTGATTGGACGGAATAGCTAAATCAATAGCGGGTTTTCGGTGTAAAATACCTTGTCCTAGGACGTCCAGCTTGCTAGTTTATGTCCGGTTTTGGTTGTTACCTAAATACTGACAGCAACTTACCGCATTAGCGGTAACTATGTTTATTAGCTAATTTACTAGCTGTTAAAAAAGAATTAGTTTAACACTGAGAAATAACTGGGAGAGCAAATGAGTCTTTTTAGCCTCGAAGATAAAGTAGTCCTCATTACTGGTTCTACCAAAGGTATTGGCAAGGCGATTGCGCTGAGAATGGCAGAACAAGGCGCTAAAGTGGTTATTTCTAGCCGCAATCAGGACGCCTGTGACGAAGTAGCTGGCGCAATTAACGCCGCTGGTCATCAAGCTATCGCTATTGCATGCAACATCAACTACAAAGAACAATTGAAAGTGTTGGTTGAAAAGACTGAAGCACAGTTGGGGAAAATCAATATTTTGGTTTGCAACGCTGCACTGAACCCTTATTTTGGCAAGTCTCAAGATATACCTGATGAAGCTTTTGACAAAGTGATGCACGCCAATATTGGCAGTGTGCATAAGCTTTGCCAATTGGCGATGCCAGGTATGGCAGAGACTGGAGGCGGCGCGGTAATTATTGTCTCTTCTATCGGCGGACTAAAAGGAACGGATGCCCTTGGTGCCTATGCTATATCTAAAGCGGCGGACATGCAGATAGCGCGTAATTTGGCTGTAGAATGGGGCCCTCAAAATATTCGGGTCAACTGCATAGCTCCTGGGCTAATCCGTACCGATTTTGCTAAAGCTCTTTGGGAAAATCCGGAAATCTATGAGGCGACGGTGTCAAAGTATCCACTGAGACGCATCGGCGAGCCTGATGAGATTGCTGGAGCAGCAGTGTTCTTGGCATCCAAGGCAGGCAGTTTTACCACAGGGCAAACAATCGTAATTGACGGTGGCGGGACCATAGCCAGCTAAAGTTTCATTGCAACTAACACGCTAATTCACATACTGGCGTATTCGATTCACTATTTAAGACAGCTGTATTAGAGGATATAACGAGATGATGGATTTAGGACTATCAGAAGAACTGGTTTTAGTACGGGAAAAGATTCGCAAATTTGTAAGCGAAGAAGTAGAGCCAGTAGAAGACGAGTATCATGATGAAATAAGTGTTGGCGATCGTTGGACTCATACGCCTCGTCAGAACGAAATCATGCAAAACCTTAAAGATAAAGCCAAAGAACTGGGTTTGTGGAATTTCTTTCTTCCTGAGAGCCAGGGTGGAGCAGGCATTTCGAATTTAGAATACGCTCACCTTGCAGAAATCATGGGTAGAAGCCGATTAGCATCAGAGTCTTTCAATTGCAGTGCACCTGACACTGGCAATATGGAAGTGTTGGAGAGATACGGATCAGAAGAGCAAAAGGAGCAATGGCTAAAACCGCTTTTAGCCGGCACGATTCGATCTGCATTTGCTATGACGGAACCCGGAGTGGCTTCTTCAGATGCAACCAATATTGCCACGAAGGCTGTTTTAGACGGTGATGAATGGGTAATCAGCGGCGAGAAGTTTTATATCTCCGGTGCTGGCGACTCACGCTGTAAAATAATGATTGTGATGGTCCAAACGGATCCTGAAGCACCAAAGCACACGCGCCAGTCACAGATACTAGTGCCGATGGATGCGGAAGGAGTTGAAGTTGTTAGGCCTATGCATGTTTTTGGTCGCGACGATGCCCCGCACGGGCATATGCATATAAAATTTCACAACGTGAGAGTTCCAGAAAGTAATATAATTTTAGGCCGCGGTCGTGGTTTTGAGATTTCTCAGGGGCGACTTGGGCCGGGCCGTGTTCATCATTGCATGCGATCAATTGGTGCCGCAGAAAAAGCACTAGATCTTATGTGCATTCGTGCGACTAGCCGCGAAGCCTTTGGCAAGCCACTAGCTGACCTTGGCGGTAATTATGACGTTATCGCAGATAGTCGCATTGAAATTGAAATGTGTAGGTTGTTAACGTTTAAAGCAGCATGGTTGATGGATACTATCGGCAATAAAGCTGCTCGAGATGCTATCTCGCAGATCAAAGTTGCTGTGCCTAATATGGCATTACGTGTGATCGATCGTTCAATCCAGATGCATGGTGCCGCCGGGATAGGTCAAGATTTTCCGCTGGCAACACTTTGGACAAGTCAAAGGACGCTGCGTTTAGCAGACGGCCCAGATGAAGTTCATCGTCGCGTTATCGCGAGAAAAGAGCTAGCGAAATATGCTTAAAATAGTTTATTTTTAGCTTAACAAAAATGGGAACTTAGGTTCCCATTTTTGTTTGCAGGGAAAATAGATTCACTAATCTTTACTTCTGGAGTTTGGATTGAAATCCATTTCTGTAGTGATTCCAACCTATAATAGACAGCATACGCTTGCCAGAGCTATCGAATCTGTGTTGGATCAAACAGCAGTTGTGGATGAAATTATTGTTGTGGATGACGGCTCGACTGACCAGACAAGAGATTTCTTGTCTGAAAAATATCCCAATGTTGATTACTACTATCAACCTAACGCAGGTGTTAGTGCAGCGCGAAATAAGGGAGTGTCTGTCGCTAAAAGCGATTGGATCGCATTTCTTGATTCGGATGACCAATGGCTCGAAAAAAAAATAGGGATGCAACGGCAGGCATGGAACCAATCTCCGTCACATCGAATAGTACATAGCGATGAAATTTGGATTCGTAACGGTGTTCGGGTAAATAAAAAGAATAAGTATACAAAAAGCGGCGGCCGAATATTTGAAGACTGTTTATCATTATGTGCAATCTCGCCATCATCAGTGGTACTGGAAAAAGAGTTACTTTTAGAGGTGGGAGGATTTGATGAAGCTCTCCCGGCATGCGAAGACTATGATTTATGGTTGAAAATATGCAGCACTTACTCGGTGTTGCTTGTGGATACGCAGCTTCTACAAAAGTTTGGCGGTGACAAGGATCAGCTTTCAGCTACTCATTGGGGTCTAGACCGATTTAGGGTAATTGCCTTGCATAGGTTACTTAATTCTCGATATGTGAAAGCGCTCAGTCCTAACGAGCGAGCCTGCGCTGAAACTGTGTTGACCAAGAAATGCATGATACTTGCTGCCGGGGCAGATAAGCGCGGCAAGCAAGATGAGGCTGAATATTATCAGTCACTCTTACTGTAAATAAGGAGACCCAAAGCTAATGGGTAAAGTAGCAAAGGCAAACTTCAGCTCTCCTATAAACTTAGTTGTAGCTCTTAGGCTAGAGGCAAAGCCGATTATTGAGCAGTTTGGTTTAGACTTAGTGAGTGATGGTGGGGCCTTTCGCCGATACCAAGGGCCGGGTGTAAATCTCGTGGTCAGTGGGATGGGAAAGGTTAATGCGGCTGCCGCAACAGCTTACCTTTACGCAGTTACGATGAATGACTCAATGTATGATCCTATTTGGATAAACGCGGGTATAGCTGGTCATAAGACTTATGAATTAGGGTGCACTACGATTGTTCGTAAAATAACTGACCAAGGAACTAGAAGTAGTTACTATCCATTGCCAATTCCTTCGTCGTTGCTTTCTTCGGCACTGGTAACCAGCGATGTACCTGAGGAAGAGTATTCGCTGGATGCGGCTTTTGATATGGAAGGCTCGGCTTTTTGGTCTGTAGCAACCAAGTTTTCGCCGATAGAATTCGTGCAGTTGCTAAAGGTGGTCTCTGATAATCCTAATCATGGCATCAAAACCCTTGATAAGGAAAAAATCGAAAACTACATGGAGGCGCTAGCAGTTCAGTTGCAACTGCTTGCCGCAGAAATACAGAAACTCGCATCGCAGCACAATTGGGCGCATAGTTTGCCCGAGGCTTATGAAAAAATTGCGGAACGGTTTAGTTTTACCGTAACTCAGTCTCGTCAATTACGGCGGGCTTGTCAGAAATTCAGGGCCGCCGAGTTAGAACAACAGCTTGAGGAAATATCTACTTTGAAATTCCAAACAGCAAAGCAAATACTTGCTGAAATGAATGCGCGATTAGAACGGTCCGCCGTTTAACTATTTGAAACGAGCTATCCATGTTTTCTGCTATCTATGTCGAGAAAGAAATTAAGGAACACCCGCGCACGTTAGAAATCTTGGGTAGGTTTCCAAGTTTGCCGGTGATCGATTGCGGTCGCTATGGTGAGGTCTTTAATCGCAACGCTCAAAATTTTCGAATCCAGAAGCAGCTTCCTGCTTTGATCCTGGCCAGAAAATACGGGAATTTGGTGTTGCCAACACCTGAAGGTTACGGTTTTGAAGGGCAGGGTAGTTACTATTTTTCACATATGATGAACTGCATATATGATTGCCGCTACTGTTTCTTGCAGGGTATGTATAGATCTTCAAACACAGTGCTGTTTGTAAATTATGAAGATTTTTATTCGGATTTAGAAAGGTATATTATAAACACCAACAATGCTGGCAACTATTATAGTGGATACGACTGCGACAGCCTTGCCTTAGAACCAATAAGCCATTTTTGCCAATTCTTTTTGCCGCTGTTTCGAAAGCACCCAAACGCAATGTTGGAAATTCGAACCAAGAGTACTCAGGTTCGAGGCCTGTTGGAGGTGCAAGCGCTAGAAAATGTAATTGTCGCAATGAGCTTTGCTAGCGAGGCAGCCACAGCTCGCTGGGAACATAAAGTGCCTTCTTTAAAAAAACGGCTAGAGGCATTAGTGAAATTACAAAATAATGGCTGGCCCATAGCGTTACGTTTTGAACCCATAATTTATACGGACACCGTGATTGAAGAATATGAGTCTCTTTTTAAATGGGTTTTTTCAAGTTTGAATGCCGCGAAAATTCATTCAGTGTCATTAGGAGAGTTTCGAATGCCTACTGAATTTTATAAAAATATTTCGAAGCTTTACCCTGATGAAGCTTTGTATGCTCAAGCGATTAATGTGCAGGATGGTGAGGTATCATTAAAGGACAACTCAGGAGGGGCAACTATAGAGAAGCTCGAGAATATGTTGAGCGATTTTATTAGTCCGACACAATACTATCGGTGCGCATAGTTTTAACAATATTGGCACCGGGTTGCGCCATAGAGGCTGATAATTCTTCATGTACCTTAGCTAATCCACTGATCTAACTGGCAACAGTTCTGAGAATGTTAGTTGGCATTGTCATTGATAGATTTGTATTTGAATAGTTCCCTACATAGAAAGTGCTCTAAATAGAGAGTTCTCTAAATAGATAGGCAGGCAGATTAATAAGTACCTGCGCCACTAGGTGACCATATCATGATTAAAGCAAGTGAAGGCGCAGTCATCATCACCGGCTGTGCTTCAGGTATTGGCCGAGCGATGACGACAAAGTTATTAGCGTCGGGATATTCAGTGTTTGGAATTGATAAAAATGAGTCGGGCGCGCTTAGCGAATTCGGCGGTGAAACCAATTTCAGCTTTACCCAAATTGACCTTGCGGATGTCGATAAGCTGTCCTCGGAGATCGGCGATCTGTCTAAAGGTATAGAGGGTCCTATTAAGGCTCTGGTGAGTAATGTTGGAATTGGTAAAATGGGATTCTTGGAACAACTATCGATAGCTGACTTAAAATTGGTTATGGATACTAATTTTTTAAGTCACGCGATCCTCACTAAGTGCTTATTGCCAAGGCTTAAGAAGCAAGAGACAGTCAGTGATATCGTGTACACTGGTTCTGAGGCGGCGTTAAAAGGGGCGCGACAAGGTAGTATTTACTGTGCAAGTAAGTTCGCTCTTCGCGGGTTTTCACAAGCCCTTAGAGATGAGTGCGGAAAATCAGGAGTGAGAGTCACGCTATTGAACCCTGGAGCGGTTCGTACCTCGTTTTTCAATGACTTACATTTTGAGCCCGGTGCGCAGCCAGAAAATGCAATTGAAGCAAAAGATGTGGCGCAAGCGCTTATAATGGTGCTGCAGGCGAGATTTGGTACGGTCTTTGAGGAGATTAATATGTCTCCTTTAACTCATGTTTGGCAAAGTAAGAAACCGTAGTGATGGTTCGACCGTCCGCGACAATTTGTCGCAATTTTTTAATCCATTACTGCCACTCCGTCGTGAGATACTAATCAATGAATTCAATATGGGATACTTGATATGAGAATTAATACTTTCGTGAAATCTCTGGTTTGCCTCGTTACTGCAGTCGTTTTTCAGCTGGCAGCTAACGCTCACACTGGTTTGAGAGAAACCACACCTGAAAATGGAGCGATAGTTAAGAGCGCGCCAACTGAAATTAACCTAATATTCTCAGCTGACGTTAGATTAATTAAGCTTGAACTAATGGGGGTTGGTCATGAAATGACTACTTCATTTGAGCCCAATGCTAACGCCCAAGCTAGGTATACCTTTGAGACACCTGGGATGCATCCTGGGAAATTTACCGTTAACTGGGCTGCCATCGGTGCTGATGGCCATACTCTGACAGATTCTTTTGAATTCGAAGTTGACCCTACAAGTACCGCTTCTGTTGCGCCTTAAAGTCGAATTCTTAGCCTGTGAGCCTGGCGCTAA
>Ga0114998_10004559_pt1 | contig 10064 bp, 5 predicted proteins | sample ArcticOcean_MG_C_5_FD_87044 | JGI IMG/M metagenome (GOLD analysis project Ga0114998, IMG submission 87044) | Marine microbial communities from western Arctic Ocean - ArcticOcean_MG_CB4_138 | ecosystem: Environmental > Aquatic > Marine > Oceanic | place: Arctic Ocean: Canada Basin | collected...
AGATCGAGAGAGGTGACTTTTGGAAATCTCAAAAGAGCTCTCAAAGTGCTCTCAATAAAAGAGGATGTTAACGCGTCGAGAGCATGCGTGTGTGTGTGTGTATGAATTATAGTTTGATCACGATCGTGATAGTTCGTAACCAGTTCAATCGTTCGTTTGCGTGATACTGTTCAGTAGTAGTAGTAGTAGTAGTAGTGTTCTCTATCAAGATTCGGTCGGCGGCCGATCTCGATGAGAAGAAGAAACAGTTTTCTTTTCTCTTCTTTTTTTGAAAAGAGAGAGAAATTGGGAGACTTTTTCACAAGAATGGCTTTTTTTTCGTCAAAATAAAATTTCAACGACGAGCGGATCCGACACCTTTACTGCTTCTCTTTACTCGCTCTCCCATTCGTTCTCGCACAAGACTTCAAAATACTAACTTAATTTTTCTTCTTGTTCATTGATATTAACAGGCAAAGATTCGTTGGATGCGCTGCTGGGGATAAGATTAACATGCAACCGACGAACACGGTGCAATGTTTGAAACGCTTGATCGGGAAAAAGTTTACGGATGAATCAGTGCAAGAGGATATAAAGGAGTTTTTATACCCAGTAAAAGGGAACAAAAATGGAGATATCATCGTTACCGTGGAGTATATGCATAAGAAGAGAGAGTTTACGCCAGAGCAATTGTTGGCGATGATATTATCGGATTTGAAACGAATCGCCGAGATCGATAACGAAGGAGTTAAGATCACCGATTGCGTTTTATCTATACCGATATTTTTTAACGACGTACAAAGAAGAGCAATGATCGATGCGGCGACAATTTGTGGTTTATCAGTCATGCGCTTGATGCATGAAACGACCGCTACAGCTTTGGCGTATGGTATTTTCAAGACGCAAGAGTTCACGGAGAAACCATCGAGAGTCGCTTTTGTTGATATGGGACATTCCGCAATGCAATGCTCAGTCGTTGAATTTACTTCGAAAGGTTTAAAAGTTTTATCGACTGGATATGATACGAAATTAGGCGGTGGTGCGTTTGATAACGCGATGTTTCATCACTTTTGCGAAGAGTTCAAGGAGAAGTATAAAATTGATATTAAATCAAACGCGCGCGCCTCTTTTAGGTTAAAAAGCGCAATCGAAAAGACGAAGAAAGTTTTATCGGCGAATCCAGAAGCACCGTTAGCAATCGAGTGCATTATGGACGACGTGGACGTTAAATCCATGATTACGAGAGAGAAAATGGAAGAATTGGCGCAGAACGAAATTAACGGTTTAATGGGACCAGTTCAACGAATGGTCGCCGATGCGAATTTGAGCATTGCGGATATTCAATCGATCGAAGTCGTTGGTAACGCCTCGAGAATCCAATGCATTCAAAAAGCTCTCGAAGATTTTTTTCAAAAGCCAATCTCGAGAACGTTAAACGCGTCTGAATCCGTCGCCCGCGGATGCGCTTTACAAGGAGCCATGCTTTCGCCGTTGTTCAGAGTTCGAGAGTTTGATGTCATTGATACTTTTGCTTTTCCGGTGAAAATGTCATGGCCTGGAGATAGCAAAGGTGAAGTTAAAGACGTGGAGTTGTTTGAAAAGTATAATCCAATTCCGAGCACGAAGCAAATGACATTTCTTAAGCCAAAAGCGTTCACGGTGCAAGCGACGACTGATAATGAATCTTCGCTCGGTACGTTTGATGTTGGACCTTTACCTTCTTTACCGAAAGGAAAAGATAAACATACGGTTAAGGTTAAAGTCAAATTGAACTTGAACGGTTTAATCGAATGCACAGAGGCTCAAGTTTGGGAAGAATACGAGGAAGAAGTACAAGTGCCAATCGTAGAAGAGCCGAAAATCGAAGAACCGAATTCGACTGCTACTAGCGAGGAGGAAAAAAAAGAGGGCGAAGAAAATAGCGGCGGCGCCGGTGATGATGATATGGAAGGGGAAAAGATGGAAACTGAAAGCAAACCTGTTCCAGTGGTGGATGAGAAACCGAAATTCAAGATTGAGATTAAAAAGAAAACGAAGAAAACTGACGTTCCGGTGAGCTCGACGCATTTGGGAGGTTTGCCTGATAAAGTTATCGAAAAGTGTAAGCAAGAAGAGTTTGATATGGCTTTGCAAGACAAAATTATGGAAGAGACGAAAGAACGCAAAAATGCGGTCGAGGCGTACGTGTATTCCATGCGCACGAAGATCGAAGAAGGTGGTTTGTTGTTCGATTACGTCAAAGAGGACGTTCGCGAATCGTTCAGAGAGTTATTGAATAACACCGAAGATTGGCTTTATGAAGACGGTGAAGACGAAAGCAAAGGGGTTTATATTCAAAAGCTCGATGAATTGCGATCGATTGGTAACCCTGTTGAAGAGAGGTATAACGAGGAATCGAAACGACCGGGTGCTATTGCTGCTTTAGAAACGGCGTGTCAAATGATTAGACAAACTTCGTTGGACGAAGCGCATGCTCACATCGACGCCGAGGATTTGAAGAAAGTTCGAAAAGAATGCGATGATGCGATAAAGTGGTTATCCGAAAAGGTTGAATTACAATCCTCGTTACAGAAAACGGACGATTGTGTGTTGAAATCTGAGGATGTTGAGAAGAAACGCTCGGTTCTTGAACGATTCGCGACGCCGATCTTATCTCGAGCAAAACCATTACCGAAGAAAGAACCGAAAAAGAAAGAGGAACAGAAGAAAGAAGATGCCGCCGCCGCCGCCGATGGAGAAGAAAAACTCGATGGAGATGCTGAAATGGAATTTTTTGATGGTGATGATGCTAATGCTACAGAAGATGCGACGATGGAAGACACGAATAATAATAATAAAACAACGGCGGACGATCTCGATTAATAATGATAAAAAATAAACATACACAAGTACTAGGATATATTTTCAACATCTACTATAAAAAGTAATTAATCGCAGCACTTTAACTATTAAATCCATTGCGTGGATGGGCGCGATTTCCCTGGAGGAGTCACGTCGCCCGATCTATATCCTCGCGGCGACAAAGCAAAGCCGTCGCTTTCTTTTCGAACTTTCTTCACCACGGGCTCAGAAACGTAAACGTTCGCAAGCTTACTCGCTAAATCTTTCGCGTTAACATTCTTACTATTAGGAGTATCACCACCGACTTCTCCGCCTTTTTCTATCATTTCAGTTTCATCATCTGGTAACGTGTCGTATTCTGTATTCATTAAAGGAACTGAATCTTTCTCGACCAAGTGTGAAGGCAAATGACCTACTCTCGTACGTAATTCGTCAGCCTCGGAAGGACCTCTCGATCCGTACGTATAAGTCGTCATTGGTAAAATACCTTTCTCAATTGCGTTAATTATTGGATCACATACCGCCCACGCGGCTTCTAATTCATCGTTCCTCACGAAATGACTTTGATTTCCATTAATGACGTCTAAAATTAAGCGATCATACGCTCTTCTCGGCGCTTCGCCGCACGCGTCTTTCCTAGCCTGTTCCATTTTCCATCTCGAACTTAATTCCATCTCAGAAGCGACTGGTTTCACGCCTAACCCTGGTTCTTTAATAGTCACTTTCATGTACATCTCTTCCTTCGGTTGCATTCTTAAAACGAACTCGTTTGGACCGGCGGCATGTAATCTGCTCTCGTCGTCTCTTCCAAAAACATCCCCTGGAGATTCTTTCAATTGCACGCGAATCTCCGATCGTTTTTCGTTCATGCCCTTACCAGCTTTGAAAATAAAAGGCACGCCGTCCCAACGATCGTTTGCTAATTTCAAAACCGCCATTACAAACGTAGGCGTTTTCGAGTTTGGCCTTTCATCTTGATAGCCTAAATGTTTTTTGTTCTTTGATTTTGAATATTGCGCGACGACGGTATTTTTCAAGACATCGAACTTATCGTTCGACATAGCGACTTGCCTTAAAACTTTCAACTTCGCGTCTCTAACATCCTCTGGGTCTAAAGACACTGGCGCATCCATGGCTAAAACGGCCAATATTTGCAAAAGATGGTTTTGCATAACGTCTCTCACTATACCGTTTTTATCAAAATAATCCCCTCGTTGTTGATCTTCGGCTCCGTAAGGTTCTTTGAAAATAATCTGTACGTTTGCGACGTTATCTCTGTTCCAAATCGGTGATAACAACCTGTTCGCAAATCGCATGACTAATAAATTCTCAATCACTTCCTTCCCCAAATACCTATCCATCCTATATAAATCTTCCTCTCTCCATTGTTGTTCGATTAATAACTTCCTGTTCATCATCTCGCACGTTTTACGATCTCTCCCAAAAGGTTTCTCTAAAACGATCCTCGTCCACCCTTTGCGTTTCGTCCTTTTCTCCGCCTCTTCGTGCGATATACACTGCTTATCATGTTTCTTCGTAAACCTTTGAATCTTCTCCGTACAACTCGCGACTAGCTCCGATCGTAGACATAAATACCACATCCTATTCGCATGCTGCGACAAATCCTCGTTCTCCCGCTCCCACTGCTCGACTTTACTGCCAACCTCTTTCATCATCGTCGCATCGTCGTCATCATCGCATGGATCAAAATCTTCCTCGGTACTGCTATTTACCGCGTTCACTGAAAAATCCTGTTCTAGAAATCTGTCCCCTGCGTTCCTTAAAAACACGCACTCTAAGTCGTCCAAGAACTCGTTCATCAACCCTTTCGTCGGTTTCGACGTATTCGATCCATCTGGAGCTTTCCATACTCGATTAATCTCCTCTGCGACTTTATCTTTCCATATTAACGTCTTCTGCATCTTCGACGAGTGATCATCGTTATCCTTAATAATAATAGTATTAGTATTATTATTATTATTATTATTATCACTAATCACTAAGAATATCTTCGTCCTCGCAGGTAAAAAAGATTGCGAGTGTAAGTTGAATAACGCGGGCAGTAACTTCTTCAGAGAGAGGTTCCCAGTGGCACCGAAGACGACGATCGATAGAGTTTCGTTCCTGACCTTTAGTTTTTGGGATATCGTCAACGATTTCGCGCGTGATGAGTGCATTCTTTAATCTCTTTATGTTCCTCTTTATTAGTAGTATTCGTTTTTTGTGATTATGATTCGTTTTTTGTGAAGTCGTTATTATTAAGTTCATGAGGAAGTTTAAATTCTTTCCTCTTCTTTTAATTAGTTTTCTACTTCGCGGTACGCACGTTTTATTTCAAAAGCTATCGTAGTAGTAGTAGTACACGTTTTCGTGATATCTATCGCGTCTCTTAATCTCTCTCTCCCTCTCTCTCACACACTCTCTTTGTTCTAATTTTTATGTACGGCGTCAGACGTCGTCCGCCGTTATTGTGCGAATCATCGTCACCGTCGCGAGTTTGAAGTCGGTCAAAGTTTAGAAAGTTTATTGAACATTTTGTTGAGCATTTCACCGACGAACGAAGGAGATGTAGTACCTGCAGCGTTTTTGGTGGTATCGATCGTGATCTTCGTAGAGTTTCCGGAATGATTATCTTTTAGTTGAATCGCCCAACTCCCGTCTTTGTTTCGCTCAATAGATTCGGTGATTGATGAATCGGGTCCGATATTCATAGTTAACGCGTTCGTGTTCTCGTTCGGTTTCGTGTGCTCGATAGAGATAACCGTTTCTTTTGCTTTTCTGTTGTTGTTTCCATTGGCATCATCAGCGCTCGCCGTTTCAGTGTGAACTTTCGCTTTAAAAATTGTCACAGCCAGCCTATTTGGAGATGATATATTTACATTTTGTTCATCCTTACCGAGCGCTGCTGCCGCTGATTGTCGAGCGTCGTCGTTTTTATTATTACTATTGTTGTTTTTGTTGTTATCTTCGTTTGAATCGATTTTATGGGTTTCGACGTCGCCTATTAAATAGCAATTCAAAACCTTCAATTTATTACCGTCGTTGTTATTTTCTACAGTGCGTCTTTTGACTAGAGCAGAACCAATGTTTGGGAGCATGAAATTTCCTGGTTGCGCGGCCGCGTCGGAGACATAATCGTCTCTGCATAATTTTCCAAACATGAACGCATCGATCATATCAGCACCTTTCCGAGAGATGAAATTAAAGGCCTTATAGGAGAAGTTAGGTCCGATTGCATACGAAGATAATCCAGCGCCAGGGCCATCTAATGGCCATGAGTAAAAATAGATTCTCTTCTCGTGCCCTTCCGGTACGCCGCGTGAATCTCCTAATTTTATGTAATTCGAAGTTCGTTTACAATTATCAGGTCCTCGATCGTTACCACAAATGCCTTCGAACAGTTCTTTCTTCAAATGTAAGTAATCGTAGTCTTTCGGAGCGTTCTTTAACAAACGTTCCATGCGCGGTTTCATTTGACCTTTCTCGACGTAATTATCCGCTTCCATTATCCACGCTGGATATATTTTATCATCACCTTGTTCATATGCCATATCATCCACAGCACGCCATGCGTTGAAATGCGCGTACATGCACCCGATGTGATGCGCAATTTGGATTCTCCCATCGCCTAACATCCCAGACGTCGGATTACGCTCATCGATCGATGAAACCCACGGTATACCTTTCAAATTATCTTTATTCCTTCTTACATCATCCGTTCTCCAATTCGGCATTTTGAAATTCTCTCTGTTAAATATCCTCAAAGGTTCTACTCCGTACTCCGCGTCTGATAGATTTTCTGGCCACTCCATCGCGTTCGCGCCGAATATTGAATACGCTCCTTCGAACACTTCTTTTATTCTCTTCAAATCTTCGTAGTCTTTCTCGTTATTTCGTTGTACGATGACCATTGGATTTCGTTCATCGCTATCTCTTCCTTTCTTGTTCTCGTTCTTTTTCTCGCTATCGCGATTGTCCTCCTTGTTCTTTCGTTCACCGTTTTCGACTGCTGCGGATCCATAGGCTCGTCTTTTGCTAAACTCAAAACTCGCGCTCGTACTAAAACAAACCGATGCGATGAAAACGAGCGAGAGCACGAGCACGCGCGTCGTAGAACTACTCTCGCGCTTCTTCTTATTAGCTTTCTTTTCATCGTTTTGAACGAATTCGACATCTTGATGAGCCGCGTAAGAAGACGCCTTAAAAGTATCCGAACGAAACAGCAAAAGTTCCTCTCGTTCCTCTCGATCACTCGATTGCATCGTCGTCGTCGTCGTCGTCGAAGCAGAGTACTATCGATTTTATCTTAATTTTAATCAGAGTTCTGACGACGTCGTTTTGGATCCTTTTCTTTCTTCTTAGTCTGACGAGTCATTAATTCATTAATGCACACTTTATTAGTATTATTGCAAGAATATTTCCTTAGTAGTATATAGTAGTAGTGTTTACTTTGTAGAACCGCTGCATAGTGAGTACTCTGAAATGAGTCAACGCTTAGTAAGCCTTATTCGTTCTTCCTCTTCCTCTTCTTCTTCTCCCGATGCTTCGGTTTGTTTCGTAGTCAAAAAGAGAACAATAATAAGTAGTACACGAATAAGAAGAAGAAGTACTGATAACGCGTTGCACGGAGTAAAGAGCAACGCAAAAGACAGAGCAGAAGAAGAAGATCATCGATCGGCAATTAATGAGAACGAAAGATTAGTCAAAGAAGGGGACGAAATACCAGAAGCGAAGTTATCGTTCTTCGACTACGAAGGGAACCTACAGACGATGGAGACGAAAAACATTTTCTCGAAGGAGAAGACCGTAGTGATCTTCGCCGTGCCTGGGGCATTTTTACCTACGTGTACGAACAAACATTTACCAGGGTTTATTGATTTAGCGCAAGAGATGAAAGCGCACGGGTGCGATTTATTGTGTTGCGTTGCAGTGAACGACGCGTTTACGATGGATGCGTGGGGGAAAGCGGTTGGGTGCGCGGGCTCGGTCGTCATGTTCGGCGACGGATCCGCCGAGTTCACGAAGAAACTAGGTTGCGAGTTAGATTTACGAGATAAAGGGTTAGGCGTTAGGTCGAGGAGGTATGCAATGATCGTTCGAGGGGGTGTAGTTGAATATTTAGAAATGGAACGAGGGGGGGCGTTTACCAGTAGTAGGGCCGAAACCGTTCTAGCGAAACTGATCGAGATCGAGAAGAAGAAGAAGAACGAACGAACGAACGAACGATAATAATAAAAAATGAAATGTGATTTATGTTTTTATGTTAACCAGTATGTTTGTGTATTAATAGTATTAATATACACGTAGTATATGTATATCAGTACATATATTATATGCTCAGCACTGTACTTCATATGTTCTGTCTCTCCTTAAACTCTCTTTAAACTCTCTCTCTCTCTCTCTTAAAATCGTATCGATTATTATCATTATTATCATTATTATCATTATTATTATTTTCGTTATTTTTTCGTCGCCGTCGTCGTCGCAGCAACAGCGCCGACTTTCCCGATTCCTCTACTCGCCAACAAGTCGCTTAAATACTCTTCGTCAATATCGCCAGTGATATAATCGCCATCGAAGCAGGAAGCGTCGAATCTAGATATTTGCGGGTTCATCATCTTACCAGCTTGTAACATATCTTCAACGGTTTGGTAAATCAAACCATCGGCCTCTAAAACGTCGCATACTTCTTGTTCCGATCGCTCGTTTGCGACGAATTCTTTCCTCGAAGGCATGTCGACGCCATAGACGTTCGGATGCTTCACTGGTGGTGCGGATGAGGCCAAATAGACTTTAGAGGCACCGGCATCTCTGACCATGTTCACGATTTGGTTCATAGTAGTTCCGCGAACGATCGAATCGTCTACTAACAAAACTTTTTGCCCGTTGAACACTGAACGCATTGCGTTTAACTTTCTTCTCACGGATAACTCTCTCGTTCGTTGATCGGGCATAATGAACGTTCTTCCAACGTATCTGTTTTTCACGAGTCCTTCCCGGTATGGTAAATTTAACGCCGAAGCGATTTCAATCGCTGATGGACGAGATCCATCCGGCACTGGAACGACGACATCGATGTCCCACCCGCGCTCTGCGATCCTCTTCGCGAGACGTCTCCCAAGATCTAATTGAAACTCGTACACGGAAATACCATTCATCGTAGAATCCGGTCTGGCCAAGTAAATGTATTCAAAAATACACGGACAGCATTGACCTGGAACGCATTGCCTCGAGACCATTTTCCCGTCGTTTGTGATTATAATCGCCTCTCCCGGGTTCACGTCTCTCACAAACTTGAACCCAATAGGGCCAAAAGCGGCGTCTTCAGAGGCAATGCACCACTCATCTTTACCATCTTGATTCACTCGTTGGCCTAAAACCAACGGCCTAATCCCATTCGGATCACGAAACGCGAATAACCCGACGTCGTTCACTAACGATAGAACTGAGTAAGAGCCTTTTAATTTCGTCATCGTCGTCGCGCAAGCGTCGAACATTTGCACGTGCGGATCCCTCAAAGGATGCAAATTAATCTCTCTTTGCAAATCCTCCGCGAAGACGTTCAATAAAACCTCTGAATCCGAGTTAGTCCTCATATGTCTCGCATTCAAATGCCTCAATCGTAATTGATCAGTGTTCGTTAAGTTCCCGTTATGTATTAAATAAATCCCTAAAGGCGAATTCACGAAGAACGGTTGCGCTTCGGTCGCCGATAACCCGCCCTGCGTCGGGTATCTCACGTGCGCAATACCGACGTTCCCATCCAAGTACTCCATCGTACGTTTGTCGAAAACGTCCTTCACTAGACCGTTATCTTTCTTCTCCTTGAAGCGCGAACCATCGGACGTGACCATCCCGGCCGAGTCCTGTCCCCTGTGCTGTAACATCAATAAACCTTCATATAACTCCGCGGATACTCGGTTGTTCTCCTGCGTCATTACGCCTATGATCCCACACGCCTTCGTCACATCTCTCTCGATTCTTCTTCTTCTATTGTTCCTCATCCTCCTAGTACTACTTTTATGCTGATTCTGTTCTCTATCGCGATTGTTGTTATTCTTATTCTTATTACTATTACTCGTTGTTACACAGTTCCTAAGTTTTCCAAAGAACTCGGATGAACCAGAACGTGTCCAGTTTTTGCTCGATAACGAAGATAAAGAGGCCATCGGCGACATTATTTAGAGCGATTAAGACAGAGAGAGAATTTAAAATAATTAACTGAAAAACAGTGAGAGATTAAG
>Ga0114998_10004571_pt1 | contig 10054 bp, 9 predicted proteins | sample ArcticOcean_MG_C_5_FD_87044 | JGI IMG/M metagenome (GOLD analysis project Ga0114998, IMG submission 87044) | Marine microbial communities from western Arctic Ocean - ArcticOcean_MG_CB4_138 | ecosystem: Environmental > Aquatic > Marine > Oceanic | place: Arctic Ocean: Canada Basin | collected...
TGGGTCAATACAACTTATATTGTCAGACACTGTATTTGGAATAATGTAGAGTGGTATCTCAAGCTTACGCGCCATTCGAACATCATCAAAACGTGAATCAGTCCCTTCAGAGGCAAGGCAAATTAAAGCATCTAATTTCTTTAGATTAGATTTAACTTTAAAAAAATAGGGTCTCCATAATAGATATCTTAATATTGACTTAAGAGGTCGCTCAATAAAAAATAAATTTGTTGAAATACAATGACTGTAGAGTATTTTCTTACCGGAAATCTCATTCAAATATTTTAAACAAATGTCTGTAGACCAAGTTTGCCAAGCATTCATTAAAATCAAATCAAAATTTGATTTTAATAAAAACTTTTTATATGAATTTATATCCCCTTGTAGCGGGTTAACCAAAGAATTTGTCCCCATAATATTAAACTCTTCAATACGAACATTTAAGGAACAATCTAATCTTATATTTCTTTTATTTCCAGCAGTCGCAACGACTACTTCATTTCCGGAAGAGGTTAACATTTTTACTTGCTGATAAACTGCATTACCTAAACCACTATTATGCGGAGGAAAACTAGGCGTCGTAATAAGAATTTTAAGATGTCTAACTAAACTCATAAAATTTATTAGGTATTTATTGTATTAGGTAAATTAAAGATCATAAAAAAAGCTAAAACTCATTTCGACTAACAATTTTTTTTCTTAATCTATTTAATATACTGATATATTTGGTAATAGAATATAAAATAAAACCAAGATTATCCTTTCTTATTTCTTTTATTTCTGCATTTGACATCAAACTGTTATTGGAAAAACCACCCCGATAATGAACCGCTGTAATTAGCTTCGAAGTCGTAAAAATATATCTTTTAACAAATAGTTTTAGAAAAAAATCATAATCAGCAGCAATTTTAAATTTTTCTCTAAATCTGTATTTCTTTTGAAGCTCACTAGATACAAAAGTTGATAGGTGTGGTATCGAGTTAAAAAATAATAATTTCCAAGGACAAGGCGAAAGTAATAAACCTTTATCGCTATCATTTTTGAACACTTCGCTATGACATGAGAGGATATCTGGCTTTTGTGTACTTAGGATTGTTTTTGCTTTATTAAATCCATCAGCTAAAATATAGTCATCTCCATTAATAAAAACGATGTACTGTCCCTGCGCTAAATTAGTCCCTTTATTCATAGCATTGTATATTCCAGAATCAACCTCTGAAACAAGAATATCTACCAAATTTTTATATCGTTTAATAGTTGATAGTGTCCCATCTTCTGACTTACCATCAATGACAATAAATTGAATATCAATATCCTTTATACTCTGAATAGATTTAAGTGTACGCTCAATTGTGAAATTACAATCTTTTGTAACGGTGATAATTGAAATAAGTGGCTGCATAATTAGGACATCATTAAGATTTCATCATCATGCCTACAACATCATGTATCTTGTATTTTGCCTTCCATCCCAGTATTTTTTTTGCCTTACTTGCATTTCCGAGACCAGAAATCAAGTCAGTTGGGCGCATAAATTCATGGCTCTGTTCCACATGATCTTTCCAATTCAAATCAAGCTGGCTAAATATAGCAGCAACAAATTTTTCTAAGCAATTTAATTCACTAGGTGCTATAACAAAATCCTCAGGTTGTATTGAGATTTTTCTAGCCTGTTGCTTTATCCCTAATTTTTCCAAATTTACCAAAACTCCAACCCTGTGCATCACGAAACGTCCCATAAATCTCCCAAAATAAACGTGAGAATAATTCACATCTCATCAACTAAACTTTTAGCTCGTTGAAAAGATAAAAAATTAATTTCCGATACCTATTTCGAAAACGGCTAAAAATCATTACTTTACCTTATTGTATTTTTAAAATCAGATACTACGCACGCTACTTACTAATCATTTTATTTTTTCAACTCAAGTTTCAGTTTAAGTTGAAGCTGATGCACCTTCATATTATAAATGCTTCACTCTTGAACTTAAGGATTATAGGAGTTCTGCGTTTCTGAATCTTACATTTTTTTAATTATAGGATTGATAATATCATAATAGAATTTTTGACTGTATCTAGGTAAACCATGACAACCCAATGGAAGAACCCCTCCATTCATTACATATAGCTCCTCAGGGGAGCTTTCAAAAGCAAATCTTGCAGCTACATCAAAAGGGCAGCTATGAAAACTTGTTGACTTAACCCCCCAGTATGCAAAAAAACCATCTTCATGTTGAGGCCAATCACCAATAAACATTTTTTTTGATTCAAGTAAATGTATTGTTGATTCGATACGCCGTAATGACAACCCACCATTACCTACAAAAACTTTAGTGCCAAATATTTTTAATAAATATCGATTGACAATCCATGGGTGGACATTTTGCGGAGATATCCATGGAGCCCCAAAATAATCATACGAAGAATCATTAAATTGTTTTAAATCAGCATGGAACAGAAAAGCATCCAATTGATGTACTAGCATCCATTTATAATTAAGACTTTGAAAGCATAAATATAACTCTTTAGATAACATAAGTTTGTTATAGGCGAAAATGCTTTTAAAATAATGAGCACTAAAATACTCTACATTAAGTGCTGGGTAAAGGTCGAGATACTCATCTACACATAACCCCTCAGGCGCAATAAGATAGACATCATTAGGAATAAGTTGTCTTAAACGCATTAGGGAGATCCTTTCAAAAGGCTCTAGCTCGGTTCTATATATTGGTATTATGACTACACAGCTCAATTTAGCTCCAAACATCCACAATTTACAGACTCTAACCTTTAATTAATCTTCTAGCTTTAAATATTTATTAACATCTGTTCTCAACGCTTGAAAATTGGACTTGGCTACAAGTTCAATGTACGTTTTAAGTTGCACTTTAATCAACTCTTCATTTTCAACTGCATTATCGTCTATCATATCGAAAAAATTATCATCATATTGCAAACTCTTATGCTCAGCTTGAGTCAAGTTAAGGTTAGCACTCAGTGGCACTCTTGAAAATCGATGAATATATAAAAATGTTGCCTTCGCTTTTTTCTGCTCCTCTTCGCTAAGAAGTCCTAGGCTTTCTACCTTATCTAAAACTTTGAAATAATCTTCTCGTGTTCGAGGGTAAATAGCGAAGCCTGATTCCGCATAAGAGTTATCGCCAGCGGTTATGCTTGGAATTCCATAAAGTGCTGAAAACTCATATCCAGCAGTCCCATTACAAGTAATGATAGCATCACCACATAAACCAATACTTTTAGAATTAAAATCCGAGCTTACGGATAGAAAAATAATATTTTTGGAACTATATTTCATTTTTAATTTCGCCCAATCAACATCTTCTACAGGATAGAATTTTGATGATGGATGCTCTTTAATTATCCAATTAACTGATTGATTTTTAGAGGCATATTCAAGTGTTTTTAAAAACCAATCTAAAAAATCATCAAACAACATACCATTAAAGTGTGAATGTGGGTAATCATTAAAGGCATGCAACATAATAAAGACATTTTTTTTCTTAGCGTCGAGATTATATTTTTCATAAAATTGAGTTCGATTAGTAATGATTGAGTTCGAAAATGCCAATTTTGAGTCACGATTAAATTTACCAGAGAAGGTTTGATCGCTAATCTTTTCAAAAAGATTATCGAACACATTTTTGGGTAAATTCAATAAAGGTTTTAATTCGTCTGAATTTGCAATATAAAAATATTTTTTTCTCTTATTTGAACATAGGAGCGTCCCGTAACACTGACCAGCAAATTTATATATAGGAGCTCCCATCTCCTCACTCACTAAAGACAGTGGAGCTGAGCTCAAACCAACCATATGTGATAGTAGAATTGCTTTTGGTTTATTATCATTTAAGACTTTACGTGAAACCTCTATTGCAGAAATGATCTGATAAATTATCTTTGCCAGTCTTATGTCGAAACAATCAATAGTACCTCTGCTGTGAGCGGCTAGATATTGATCATATACAATATCACCCACAAACATTCCCTTATACTTTAGTTCGATTATCTTTTTTTTACGCCTAGACAATAACCATAAGTAGCAAGAAGTGATAAACAAATAGACCTTGTTTATTACCAATAACTTTGGCCTATGTTTTATTTTAAAACTACCATGATCAAAGTAACGACTTAATAGTTTTTTCAATCTTAAATCGTTGTCTATGTCCGTCAAAAACACAGGAGTTAGATTCTTTGCGCGAGAAATTATATGGGAGTAAATGCTTACCTGATGTATTGAAATATTACTATCAACTGGTTCAACTATAAATGTACCATCACTTGATGGTAAAGATTTTGAACCCAAAATTTTATTCCATATCTTCACGGCAATTCTTATATTAGCTATTTACGTAAGGATTATACTTAATTATTTTGTGAGGGTCAGTTTCTTTTCAAGGGAAAGATAAATCTGTATAAATTAGCCAGTCTGTTCCTTAAAAAAACATACATTTTTTTAGAAAATTTAAATATTATTTTAGCGTAATATGCACCATTTCCATCTGATAATTGTTTTTTTAATTGAATTGTCGCATCCTTGGTATCGGTGTTATACACTATCATTTTTAAATTTGACTCAAACGCTATAAAATCATCGAAATCTTCTTTGTCGAGCTTAACTCCAATACTTTTTGAAATTTGGATAATCATATTCATAAAACTTCTTGTATTTAACAACTCAATTAAGTAATCAATATTTTCAAACTTACACAAAAAATAATAAACCGACCTAATAACTACTGTATTAAACTTTATGTCTTCACCCCAAAGCCATTCTTCATCAATTATGGAAACATTATCTAAATTTTTATAAAAATTCCACCATGTACAATCAAGAAGCTTTCCTGGCAAGTACTTTTCATTGTTATCTTTAACTTTTGATTCACCATCAAGGTACTCCCGCCAAGCTATTGATGGCATAAATATTTCCGACACGCTCAGACTCTTCGATTTACAACGTTTATAGATTACAGTATTCAATGAATCAAAATCATTCCAAAGCGAGCTTGTTTCTACAAACGTTAACTGACCTTCACGTATTGCTTTTTCACCCGTCCTTAATTTTTTAGATACAACTAGATTACGTCTATTATCTTGATATATTCTAGTTCGAGTCTTGAATTTGTCTCTTCTATTTGACGAACTAATAATAGCTAATTGTTCAAACTTTACTGCTGATGCTCCATTTTTGTAAGCAAAAGCTAAAAAAGAATTTGAAAAGAAGGGTAATACCTCATTCCTTGACAGCTCTTGCGTAACCAGTGATTCATCCCATGAACTTGGCAATTTCCCATAATAATCGCGAGAGTTCATCTGGGATACCAGTTCTCCAGAAAGCTTATTTTTTAAGAATTCTTCTGTGATAATGCAATCAGGTAACTTATAGTCAGGATAAGGGTAATAAAACTGTGTGTTTTCGAAATGTTTCCTTAAATTTCTTTCTAGCTCATATCGCCCAAAGGTTTTAACCTCTTCTCCATGAACATGATAGCCTTCCAACCCTTCATATTTCAAATTGGTATGGTCTTCACGTGATGAATTAAAATATTTGAGGCCGAATTGATTCTCAATAGCTATAATACAAACGCCTCCTGGGTTTAACATCTCACTAAAATACTTAAGTACTGTATCGTAGGGATCATCTCCATCTACAAAAGAAGATGAGTACTCATAGACACCAATACAAAAAATCATATCAAATTTTTTGGAAAATTTAATGTCTTGAAAAGGAGCACATAATATCGATACTTCAGGCAAATCTTTTGTTCTTAATCTTGCCAGCCTTGCTCGATGAATACTTCCTTCGATAGAGATTACTTCGCTAAAGTTCTCACCCAAATATCGAGTTATTGCACCACAACCCCCGCCAACTTCTAATACTGATGAAGAGCGGTCGAAGTCAAATCCAGAAAATAATTGAGCACGTTTCGTTGTCAAGTGATATTCACTTGGCCAATCTTTTATATAACTTTCTAATTCAGTTGAATCGCTTCTCAAGTCTGTCGCTATTTTGAACACACTTTCTAAGTAACGTTCTGTTTCCACGCCATCTGAATACCCAAAATCCTTGTGTTCTTTTAAAACCCAGACTGAATACTCATCTTTAACAAGCTCATTTTTAATAATACTTTTAATGCTCATTATTATCCCTTTTAAAATTATGACCTAAGTAGATAATCAATTTGGTTTTTTTTGACTCATCACTTCTGTCTCATTCTTGAATTATCAACATGTGCTATGGAAATTTGCATAATCTTTTTTGAGTCCATCTAGTAATCTCTTTACAAGAATGTGCGTCCCTGCTTATCCTTTATTGAAATTTTCATGTTGGCGGCCTCTAGCGGCCAATGAATAGCGAGCGTCGGGTCTTCCCAGGAGATACATTGTTCGAGGTCAGGGTTATAGTAGTTAGTAGTCTTGTATGCAAATTCTGCAGTATCACTTAAGGTCATAAATCCATGAGCAAAACCTTCTGGTATCCACAGCTGTTTTTTGTTTTCAGCAGATAATACTTCACTCAACCACTGGCCAAACGTCGGAGAAGACTTTCTGATATCTACAACCACATCAAAGACTTCCCCTTGAATCACACGAACAAGCTTTCCTTGCTCAAAGGGTGCTTCTTGATAATGTAACCCACGTAAAACACCTTTTGATGATTTTGAATGATTGTCTTGCACAAAGGTAATATCTTTTCCAATAACTTCATTAAATTTCTGCTGATTGAAGGACTCATAAAAAAAACCTCGCTCGTCTTCAAGCACTTCAGGCTCAATCAATTTGACATCAGGTATTTTTAAGGAGATGACTTTCATATTACTTAATAAGCTTTAGAAGATACATACCGTATTGATTCTTGAGCAGCGGTTTGGCTAAATTTTCTAAGTCGGTTTTAGTGATCCAATTTTTTCGGTAAGCGACTTCTTCAGGACATGCAACTTTTAGACCTTGTCGATTCTCGATGGTGGAGATAAATTTTCCGGCATCTAGAAGACTATCGTGTGTGCCAGTATCAAGCCAAGCGAAGCCTCTATCCATCATCTCCACAAATAACTCATTATTATCTAAATATAACTTATTCAAATCAGTAATTTCTAACTCGCCCCTATTTGAAGGTTTTAAATTTTTTGCTAGCTCCACCACCTTTTGATCATAAAAATAAAGTCCAGTTACCGCATAGTTAGATTTTGGATTTTGTGGTTTTTCCTCCAATGAAACAACTTGATTATCGTGATTAAATTCTGCTACACCATAGCGCTCAGGATCCTGGACATGATAAACAAAGACACTAGCACCCTCCTCACGATCATTCGCTGAATTTAAAATACTCTCAAAATCATGGCCGTAAAAAATATTATCACCTAATATAAGCGTTGAAAGATTATCTCCAATAAACTCTTCACCCAAAATAAAGGCTTGCGCTAACCCATCCGGACTTGGCTGTATTTTGTAACTCAATTTCAGGCCCCACTGAGATCCGTCACCCAGCAACTCTTCAAACCTTGGTAGATCTCGGGGTGTCGAAATAATTAAGATGTCACGAATACCTCCTAACATCAAAGTTGTCAGAGGATAATAGATCATCGGCTTGTCATAAACCGGTAAGAGCTGCTTGGAGATGGTATAAGTTACTGGATAGAGCCTAGTAGCAGAACCACCTGCCAAAATAATACCTTTTCTTTTCATAGAATTTATTGTATCAAAAATTAATTAGTTATTTTTTCCTATAGACCGAAATCGATTGATTAACATCAGATCGTAATTTGATGGTCTCAAGAACTTGTTTGTCATTTTTTTGATCCTCGCGGGGGGCGAATACTGCTCGTTGATTAAGTTTTGCAAGATGAGGTTCGGTTAAGTAATAAATTGCAAGACTCTTACGATAGATACCTTCCGGTACGATTAGTTTTCGGCTCATACCATGCCATGAATCCTGGGTAGTATCAAATATAATGGCGCGATTAAAAATTGGTGAAACTTCTTTAATTAATTCTCTCGGCTGATTCTTTTTGACATCATGTGACCAGAGCCCCAAATGACCCTGGTGCTGGTCAGGGTTTAATTTCTCAGAGAGGTAAATAATAATATTTAATTTTCGCTGCAACCCGCATTTAGGATGAATTGAATAATCACAGTGAGGGTTTAAGTTGCCGCCCTGACCATGAATATGCCAACCACCCCCATGAAGCCCATTGTCTGGATATAAATTTACCCCAACGAATTTTTCGAGAAGCTTAATCATCTGTGGAGATTGCAGCATCATGAGAATTTGATAAGTTAGAGCTGGGAATTTATTCCAATCATTTAAAGCTTTTTTATGCTCTAACGGATTGTTATACTCAAACCACACATCATCCTCATAGTGTGGAAAATCTTTTTCTAAAAGTCTTGCTGTTTTTAAATCAAAGAAGTTGTCAACAACGCAGTTATCAAAGGGTTTGTTTGATTTAAATTGTTTTAATGCTGACTCAATTTTTTCAAAATTAATCATTAATTATTTCATTTAATAGCTTATTCCATATCTTAAACTCTAAATCAAAAGTATTCTTAATTTTTTGGTTATTTAGCCTGCTATTCGTTGGCCGTCTCGTTTTTGTTGAAAATTCACGCGTCTCAATCGCGTGCAAATTATTAATATTAAATTGAGCATTAGTTCGAGTAATGATCGCCTTAGTAAATTCATACCAAGAACAAGAGCCCTCTGGTACTAGGTGATAGATGCCTGTATTGTTTTTCTTTAGCTGCGGAATGATTTTTTTGATTTGTTTTGCGATAAATTGATTGGAGGTCGGTACTCCAGTCTGGTCGGCCACCACCTTTAATTCTTTCCGTTCCTGACACAATTTTTTCATGGTGAGGTAAAAGTTGTGCCCAACGTTCGAATACACCCAGCTCGTTCTAAAGATATAATTTTGTCCTCCCACTTCTTGAATTTCTTCTTCGCCGGCCAACTTAGATTCTCCATAGATGCAAATAGGATTGGTTAGATCAGTCTCAAGATAAGCCTCTTTCTTTTCCCCATCAAACACATAGTCGGTCGAGAAGTGAATGAGTGGGATATTGTATTCACGTGCCTTTTCCGCCATGACCTTGGGTGCGTCACGGTTGATTAAGAAAGCCAATTCGGGCTCGTCTTCCACCTGGTCGACCTTGGTGTAGGCCGCAGGATTAATGATCAAGTCCGGCTGGTGTTGGTCGATGACATTTTTGATTTGATCTGGGTTAGTAAGGTCACAATCTTTGCGAGCTAACCCAATCAATTCATGCTCGGTTAGTTCACGCATCAAGGCATGGCCGACCTGTCCATTAATACCCGTAATCAAGATCTTCATGAATAGTTTTTGTTAAGCCACATCTTATACTCGCCCGACTGCACGTTGGCGACCCAGTCCTGGTTGTCGAGGTACCACTGCACGGTCTTGCGTATGCCCGTTTCAAACGTTTCTTTAGGTTTCCAGCCGAGCTCATTGGAGATTTTAGTGGCATCAATGGCGTAGCGACGATCGTGCCCAGGCCGGTCTTTGACGAAGGTGATTTGTTCTTTGTATGACTTTCCATCCTCACGAGGTTTGAGCTCGTCTAATAAATCACATAATTTGTGCACCACTTCAAGATTCGCCTTCTCATTCCACCCGCCGATATTATAGGTCTCACCGATTTTGCCATTTTCTAAGACGGTGGCAATACCTTTACAGTGATCGACCACATACAGCCAATCACGGATTTGCTGGCCATCTCCATAGATGGGAAGGTCTTGACCTTGAAGTGCCTTTAATATAAAAAGCGGAATCAATTTCTCTGGAAAATGATATGGACCATAATTATTCGAACAATTGGTTGTTAAAACTGGTAAGCCATAAGTATGTTGCCATGCGCGGACTAGATGATCGGAAGCAGCCTTAGAAGCGCTGTAGGGGCTATTAGGCTTGTATTGATTGGTTTCTTTAAATGCAGGATCAGTTGAGCTTAATGTTCCGTAAACTTCATCTGTTGACACATGCAAAAATCTGAACTGTTTTTTATTGTCCTCACTTAA
>Ga0114998_10004579_pt1 | contig 10046 bp, 3 predicted proteins | sample ArcticOcean_MG_C_5_FD_87044 | JGI IMG/M metagenome (GOLD analysis project Ga0114998, IMG submission 87044) | Marine microbial communities from western Arctic Ocean - ArcticOcean_MG_CB4_138 | ecosystem: Environmental > Aquatic > Marine > Oceanic | place: Arctic Ocean: Canada Basin | collected...
AACTGCTTAGTGATATATTACAACTCAGACGAGGATGAGGATGATGGTTAACCCTAGAGTAATAATCGAAAAGTCTAATTGGTTATTTACATTTTTTGGATACAAATACGTTGTCTATTTGCGGTACTCTTTGTTGGGATTTAACAAGTATCATATTGAAGAACACACTCGCTGGCGAGAACGCTTTAGAGAGTTTACGTTTGCAAAAGAGTACGCTTTGGTTTTGTGCGAAAACGTAAAGACCTCTAATCAATCAGCGAGCTTAATAGGTGGGTGCATCCTAGACCATGAACAATGAGGGTGTATTGAATCTTGCCCCCGACACCATCCCTATTTCGGTTGCAATTAAGCCGTTTGTGGTGGGGGCATCTTTCTTTTTACCCTGCATTGACACTACTGAAGCTAAAAAACAGGCACACAACCTGTTTAAAAAGCGAAATATCACCATAAAAACAGCAGTTGTTATAGAAAATGAGCGGTACGGTGTTCGTATCTGGAGAATTCTGTGATATAGTTTGACCATCGTTTATTGATTTACCACAATTTGCGATGGATTCTCCTGAAAGGTAAACTTAGCCCCAGCTTGGCGCTCCTCTTTGATCGTGGTTGTCTTGCTGGGGCTTCTTTAATCGAACAAAACAAACCCTTGATCCCACTCGTCTGCCATATCTTCTAACTGCTCTCTCATATTCGAACTAAACGTCACGCCGTTGTACATTTTAAGAGTTGTCTCTTGATGCTTTTTCATTGAAGTTTTTATCGAATCTGGACTAATCCAAGCATCTGGGTGCTTATCATTAAACTCATACATCTTATCTTCTATGGTATCCACTTCGTCATAGTCGCCGTAGTAAGAAGCGATATAATATTTCTTTAAAAGAGCACTGCGTTCCGTTGAGATGGCATTGTCAATGCGCTTCAACACCTGATTCCGTTCTTGGTTCATGGTGTATTCGGCAGGGGCGAATCCAAAGAACTGCGCTGCCATTAAACCAGAATCAATTTCACCCATAATAGGGTCGTTCCTGCGAGTAAGAATACCCTCGCTGCTATACCTAAAGAGTGTCTTAGCCACATTTCTAAATGCTGACGGTAATATGTTCTCAAAACCACGTTGAGTGTACCCGTCTTTAATATCGACCAAACCTCTTCCCACTTGACTACCAACTCCGTAAGCAGGGCCACCTAGCGTTTTAACAATCGTCTTCTCAGGGCTAGGATCAAAGTTATAACGGTTAGAGGCGACCAACAAGTTAGCTAAACCTATTCTGGATGCGACATCAACACCTTGACCACCTAATATTTTTGTCATTTGGTTCACGCCACCTTTGAATGCAAATTCTCCAATTGCAGTGCGAGTGATTGTGTCTGCATCTTCATCGTCATCATCAAGTAAAAATTGGTTAGCCAATCCAGCGACCATGCCGTAGAGAGTCATTCCGCTGACACCCGACAATAAAAGGCCCGTTAGGTGGAACCCTACTAGCTGCGCCTTAGCTTCGCGCTTTAATTCAGCTTCTTCAACAGTATTTGTTTTCCAGTTATCAAAGTATTGTTTCCACATCCGAAACTGCGTGTAATACATCTGTATACCGAACGACTTATACATCATTGCAACTCGACCTATACCTGTCTGCGCGTGTCGAGAGGTAGTGGCGAGAACAGCTCCGCCGTTGGTCATTTGAGTGTCGTTCAAAGCGTTATTAGTTGCCATTTCTACAATTTGTGCGGGGCTTAAGTTTTTCTCATTGCGAGCACCGAGTGGGTTTTTTGTAAGCCGCTCTTTCTCGTTAAGGAAAGTACCAATCAAAGCTATCTGACGGTTGTATCGCTCCGCCGTGTGAAAAGCAAAAGCTGACCACACTGTAATTTTATCCCATGTGTTTGTAGATTTACCTGACGGTTCAAGCCCCAAAGTCTCATTCAAAAGACTTCGATTAAGAAACGCGTGGTCTTTGGCTGCTTGCACCAACGGCAGTATCTCTCTCAAAAGTTGTTTTTGCTTGTCGCTTATATTTAAGTCATCTCGCAGACTTAGTATTCCATCCTTCTCAAGATAGTTATTTTCTATAGAGGGGACACCTTTTGAGGTATACACTTCTCCGTTCGAAGTCTCCATTTTGTGAGAAACTCCAGCGTTAAGCACCAGTTGATTAGCCGTTCTTAAATGCCTCATTGCTGTTCTGTAGTCCGTCTTACCTGCCATGTACGGCAACACCATAAGAGGGATTTGGGTAAGGTTAACAAGGGCAGAGGATACGTTAAAGCCGATAGTGCCTAAAAACGCCAGTCTGTTGGCGTTGCGAGCCGCCTTTGCCCGAAAATCGTTAGGTGGGTTTGTGGCAAATTTTACACGTAGCTCCCATTCATTTTTTAACAGCTCGGCTTCCTCACCTGTCATTTGATTAGTATCTACTAAAGTTTTAATTTCAGTTAACATTTTCTCGTATTGCTTACGGATTATCTCGCTATATCTTATGCCGATAGTTTGACGGCTGAGACTAAAGGCTCTAGTTCTAAAGGCAACGGTTGCGCTTTCCTGAAAACCTTCTCTACCTTCAGAATCCTCACCTGTCCGTGCTTGCATGGATCGCATGAAAGATGTCTCAGGGAGGGAGTCTATAAAGAGTTGTGTTATGTCAGCTCGTACACTTTCTTTAGCATCCCCCGACACGTTTTCCAGATTTTCGTCTAAAGATTTTAGTACGTCTTTAATAAAGGAAGATGAAGGTGCGTTTTCATATATCCTCCCCTTGAGCGCCGATCTAGGGAAATTCTTTATCGTGGGGCTATCAACATCTGGGTTTTTATCAAGCTCTCTCGCTACGCGATCCCTTTGTGTTTTACTTTCAAACGCCTCAAGCACGTATTCAGATTGACTGCCTTCTCTTCCAATAGTATTGTACTCAAGCCAAAATTCACCAGAACGTGTTAATGGGAAAAAAGGTTCAATTAGGTTTTTGCCAAATAACTTATCGAATACAGTGGATTTTATTTTTTCCGCTATTTCTCCATCTTCCACAGCATTGTCAATTTTAAAATGTATGTTATCAAGCATCTTTACATACAAGCTGCGGTACTCATCTCGTAGATTGTTGTAATGAGCTTGGCCTTCTTTTCCAAGACTATTCCAATCTTTTTTATAGTCGTCGTATATTTTGAGCTTATCCCCTTTATAGGTGCTTCTGGGCTTAGAAGGATCAACTTGTTTACGAGTGCTATTGTGAGTCAGCCAATTAAATGTTTTGAGCTTTTGAGGGTTATCCACACCCCATTTTTCTATACGGCTAATCATTACATTTAGCTCACCTTGAGCGGTGCTAAAATCAGCTTCTTGATTAAGAAACGAATTGTGAAGAAGCATCCCTGCCTTTATTTTGAAATTTTCAGAAACTTGAGCCAGCATGTGAGAGTTCAAAAACCCTAGAAAAAACTCGCTTGATTTTTTAGGGAGAGAGCTGGTAAGTACATCGTAAATTTGAGTAGCTGTTTTTCTAAACCCTTCTTCGTTGTTGGCAGAACGACCCCCCTCCATGTTCAATACGTCATCGACTATCTTTTTGATTATGCCTGACTCTTGATTGTTCGATGCAAGTATATTTAAGTCCACACCAGAACGGGAATCGGGCGCTGGAGCAAGCATACTCTCTATAGTGGCGTGGAATTGCTCAAGTGTTTGTATGTTATTTGGAAGACCCACTATTCTTCTAAAGAAGTTAGCAATACTGTTTACAAACTTTGACCAAGAAGATTCTTTAGCGTTTGCTTCCGCGAAGATTGATGCCAGTTTCCTTTGGAAAGAAGGGTTACCAATAGCTTCTGATATAAATTCGTCTAAGTCCTGTGAGCCGTAATGACCACTCAATTTATCACGGGATTCCTCAAATATTTTATTTAGCTGCTTTGTTAGAGGGTCTGACTTGTTGGCCAATCTTTGAGAAATCGCAGCGTGTATACCCTCGTGCATGAGGACTTGAGTTGACCCCGCCATGTTTTTTTCTATGGTTATCTTGTTGTTCGTAGGTGAAAAATTTCCCCCTGATTGTTCGTTTTCTAAAGAGTCAACTATCTCAACGGTGGTATTACCGATATTTTTACTTAATGTAGAAGCAAAGCGCCGTATGACTGGATTTTGTGATGTTGCAGCAATAACTTCGTAAGCTGTTTTAAGGTCTCCGTTTTGTAACGCTGCAATCGCCATTGGATGCAAGGGTGCGTCTAAAGCACTTAAGGCGTTGTACGCCATGTTTAAAGTATCGGTAACGGTTCCTATAAAATCAACTAACTTTCCATATTTTTTAACTTCATTGGCTTTAATTTGCGCGTCTGTTGGCTCGATATTTTTATTTTTTTCAAACTCAGCGGTAGCTTTCTGTGCTTTTTCCCTTGTTTCACTGGCTTGTGGCGTTTTTTCGTATGCAGGTGTACTAAGAAAAGTTACTTCCGAACCTTGTTGATTGGATTTGTTAAGGGTCTCAACATAAGCTTCTGATATTTTAGATATTTCAATGTCCAGTGCTTCCAAATCAGTTTTTTCAGTAAGAGGTTTTTTAGAATCACTAGAGTTCTTAATACGCTCTAACTCAACAGCGGCTCTTTCTAGCTGGCCTTCCATAAAAGACCGCATATCGGCGCTAAGATTAGCGTTTACCCACGACATAGCTTTATTTGCCTTTTCTCTATTGGCATCTTTAAAGTAAGCTATCATTTCTTTACTGAGACCTTTCTTATCCTCATCGGTTAAGTTTTTTTGGTCGAACACACTATCGTGAACCATGTCAACAATGGCATCTTCAGGTCTGCTTTTTTTATTAAAATATACGCTAGCGGCCGTTTTATCAGTTACCTTTTTATTTGTACTTAGCGGCGTTCTCCAAAGATTTTTAACTGTGTCCTTGTCACTTTTGGTAGAGATTGCATTTTTAACGGTGTTGACATATTTGTAAGCCGAAGTAAAGAATTGGTTAGCTTGCTCCAAGCCAGTAAAAACTTTTAAACTAGCAATGCGCTCTTCGTCGTAAGTTTGTTCCTCTTGCAATTGCTCATTTTGCGCGGCTTTTTGACTTTCGGTTGGAGCCTTTGGTTCTGTATCTGTAGTTTCTGTATCTGTATCTGTAGTAGCCGTTGTATCTGTAGCAGCTTTGGTTTTAGCTTTGGTTTTAGCCTTTGTTTTTTTAGTCTCTTTAGAAGCATTGACTATGGCTTTACCTACCTTCTGTGCCGCCACCCTTGCTTTTTTAATGTTATCTTCTGTGGGTTCTGAAGCCACATCTTCTTGTGCAACAACTTCAATTTCTCTTGCTCTTATGACTTCGGGATCAGCTTCAACGTCTAATGTATCTGGCTCTCCTCCTTTTGTAGATTCAACTCCAGAAGCAGTTCCTCCAGATTTTCCCACTGGTTGGTTGTTAGTTTTCTCAGCGCTTTCGGCACTAGTTTCGGTAGTAGTAATCGAATCTGCATCGGTTCCAACGTCTGCGCTTTTTCCAGTATCTGAAACGCCATCTCCATCTCTTGTAGCGTTAATCCCTCCTTCATCCAAGCTCTCCTCGGCAGGTTTTTTAGTTTTTTGTGCTTTACCTTCGGCTTCTTTGGTGATCCCCTTTTTAGGGCCAAACATTTCAATCTGACCGTCAGACTCACCTTCTAAGAACTTAGTTATTTTAAACTTGGTTGGCTGTGGTACAGCTTTATTGTTAGCGTAGTTGGTTAGTTCTGTTTGAGTATCCCAGTCAGCGTTGGTTAATCGTTTTCGCATCGGTGCCTGTTTCGCAACCCCAAGTTCGGTTAACTTCTCGTCAGTCATTGGGATAGGTGCGAGGGAATCAACGAGCTGGGCTGGCTTGCCTTTTTTCATGTCGGCAGTGGGGAGAACTAACTGTTCAGTTTGACTTTGCTTCGGTGCTTTTTCTGGAACCAGCGACTCAAGTTGACTGCTATCGCCTTCTTTTAAATCTGGTGCAAGTTCGGCAACGGGGGTAGCTGGGGCAACTTCTGGTTTGGCATCAAGAATATCAATTGAGCGGTCTATTCTTGCTATTTCCGCAAGGGTTGTGGTGCCTTCGTAATTGGTTCCCTTCGCTTCAAAAGCATCTATAACATCATCGCGGTTTCTTGACGAATTCTGTTGTATCGCTAAGTCGAGATTACCCTCTCGCTGGGTGTCCACCTTCGGTGTTTGTGCAGCCAACCTTTCACTTTCAGTGTTAGAAGCTAATTCAAGGGCTATGAAGTCTTGAACAGATTTCATTTCTTCTTGTTGTGAAACAGCTTCGTCTTCCGCAACCATTTTTTCTATTTCGGCTGTTTCTTCTATTTCAGTCAGCTCTTTGGTTTCTGCTACGTCAATCATATCCATTTGAGGACTGATTTCAGGTTCTGCATTGGCTTTTTTAGATTTGTTTAACGCGGTAATGTCGGATGCTTGATACGCTTTATTTTTACCAGTGCCTCCGTTAGCAACAAGTTCTTCTTTTTTAATACCAAGTTCTGCCATTTTAGTAATGACGGCCCCTGAAGTGTAACTAATGGCAACTCTTTCCCCCGCTCTGTTTATGTACTCATCTGGAATAAGCGGTGTGGATTCGGATTCTGTTGCATCAATTACGCCTTGCGGGTCAACGTCAGTTTGACGAGTACCCGACAAACCCATAACTTGTTCTTGTTGAGAGTTTCTTTGTTGTTGTTCAGCGAGAGGTTTTAGTAACTCATTGATTTGTCGATCTTCGCTTTCTTGAGCACCTAATATTGAATTAAGCGTATCTGAAGATTCTTGTTTACGTTGTTCTTCGCTTTCCTGTGCTTGTCTTGTTTTTTCTAAAGCTGCCAACCTGTTGGGGTCGTTTTTAGGTACGTCACTTGCAGAGGTGTCGGTGTACTCATTACCCGCATCGTCAAAATATGTAACTGGATCGGTATTATCAAAAGGTCTATTGGGGTCGTTTTTAGGTACGTCCATTTCAGAACCGTCAGGCATACGAACACGCTCATACGGGTCATACGTTAACTGCAACATCTCATCAATTTGGTCATCTTCTTCAACCTCAACCGCAGAACCTCGTCCTCCTCTGCGAGAGCCAAACAGGTCAACAATGCCTTGTACAATGGCACCTGCTCCAGCTCCGTACCCGGCGGCAGGAATGAGACCTTCTTCTAATAACCTGTTAGGGTTATATCCTTGTTCAACAAGGTTTTGCACAAAGGTCTGAGCAACTTCTTGAGCGGCTTCGGCTCCTCCGGTAATACTTGCACTTTGTACTCGGCTTTTTAGACCCGCTATTTCTGGCCTTCCAAACTTTTCAGTTAACTTTTCAACTTTCTTAAAGCGGTTAAGCACTCGCACAAACGGCACTACTTCGGTAAGGCCGACTGGAGTAACTTTTCTAATGGCATCGTTACGAACATCTTCACTAACACCCGCAGCTCTGGCGCGTTCACTACCTTCACCTGCTTGAGTGGCCATGCCCATTAAACCACCAAGACCAAGACCTGCGGCACCAGCAATTCCCACAGGAGCCACGGCAGTAGCGGCGGCGGCGGGTGCTAAGAATGCCCCGACTGAACCTAACGCATTACCGATACCGTAAGTAATTGAGTCTTTATCACCGCCGTCAGGTGTAAAACGATCCCCGAGACCTTGTATAACTTTACGGGTCGCAAGTTCTTCTTCCTCGTCAAGCAGGGCTGCTGCACCGAGTGCTGCCGATTCTAGTGTTCCTGTAAAACCAGACCCAAAACCAGTACCAAGGTTTTCAAGAAATCCCGGCTCCTCAATTTTACTTTGACGATACAGCGCGGCTTTTTCGTCCCTTTCCGCATCTCCAGCGGCTTGGGCAGCTTGATCCATTTGTTGCTGAACAAACGCAAACAAATCTTCCTTTCTTGCACCTTCTGGAGCTTCTACTTCGTAATCTCTACCGTCAGGCGCACCTATGGTGTAAATGGGCATTAAAAATCCTCTATTACTTTACGTTCTTTAGTTCAAACTCTTTCTTAATACCACCCACCCCACTCATCTTATTTATCTGAGCTTTTAAACCTTGCATGTTTTCGTCGAGACCCATTCTTGCCAAGTATTTAGCGTATAGTCCTTGATACTCTTCCGCTGCACCCGGTACTGATTTCCGTCTATCCGTAATTAATTCACGAGACGCATCGCCGCTTTCCTCAAACATTTTTTGGGAATCTTTAAGCATGTCGCCAAGCAGACCTCGCATAGCCATAATCGAAGCTTGAGTTTTTTGAAAGTCCAAACCCTCTCTTTCGATCATATTAGCTTCAGCGAGAACAGCGTTAGTTTTTTGTTTAGCTTCAGTTGCTAACCGTTCGTTTTCTGCGCTAAGTCCTGCCAGTTGACTTGCATCGCCGCGAGTTTGTCCTGAGCCATACGCGCTAGTTAAGGCATCTAACCTGCCGCTAGCCAGTTCTGTTTCTTTTCCAATATTAGCGGCATCTGTTTCAAAAAACGCTTGCTGCTGTCGTTCCTGCCTAGCTCGCTCATTCGCGCTACCCTTTGCATAATTTCCAAAAGCAGTGCCTCCACCCGCGTCACTCGAATTTCTGGCTCCAGCAGAGAACCTTTCCCATGCCGATTTTCTAGGGTCGCTAATCGTATCATTATAAGCAGAAGTTGCTCGGCTGTTTGCAGCTAGTCTTTCAGCTAACGCGCCTATGCCTAACGATTCTTCTCTCGTTTGATACCTTTTTTCGCTCGCTTGCGCCATGTCGTCAGGGTTTCTTGACATAAGATTTGCCGCAAGCTGCTCGGCCTGTGTCATGGGACGCTGTGGTGCTGGTGCTGCCCCCGCTGCTAATGCAGCCAGTCCTTCTGGTTGGGCTTGCGGTTGGGCTTGAGGTTGGGCTTGCGGTGGCGGGTTCCCTTGATTCCGCATTCCTATGGGACTGTTTATACCTGTAGACATGTAAGACCGTGGGTCTTTTACACCGCCTTGATTTGCCAGATCACGCATAGGTGCGCCACCCATTTGTGGTTCTGTGGGCGGTGGTGGTCGTTTTTCAAACATTCCTGTAAGTTGGGGGCTACTTTCTCCCATATAACCAGCGACCCCTGACTCTACCACTTCACTAAATGTGGGGCCATAATCCATAACCGCGTCTTTAACAGCGCCTGCACCACCGACTATAGCTTTACCTTCTCTCACTAAGGGGAGCAAATCCTCTGGATTCGAGTCCATAAACGCCCTAGCCCCTTGTCCCATCTTATTTGCCAAATTAGCTTTCGGCTTTCTTTTCCTCTGGATTTGCTCATTTTCTATTTTTTTTAGCATGGCCTTCGCATCTTTTTTAGACATCCCTCCTTCCACTAGCTTGGCCACTGCCAGCACTGCTTCATTAGACATCTCACCTTCGACTTCTCCGCCTTCGGCGTAACCAACCATTCCACCTTTGCCATAGTCAGTAGGTTGTGAGATTTGAATTGATTGGCGGCTTGGTTGTACATTCATCTGCGCTCTAAACTTAGCGGCTTCTTCTTGCGACATACCACCCGCTACCATTTGCTCTATAGCCGCATTAATCTGAATAGTGGCTTTTTCTTCTGCTGACAAATTGTTGGGATGAAGTGCATTGGGGCTTGCTGCAACTTCTCCGCCGTCTGCGTAACCAACCATTCCACCTTTGGCCATGCCGTCTGGAGAGTAACCTGTTGTATCTTCTAAATAGGAAAGCCCCTCTGGAGTCAAACCACCTTCCAACAACATAGGAGCATGGGTGATAATCTGCTCTGGCGTAACACCTGCTTCAAGCGCTGAATTTATTATCTCGATTTCGGATTGGCTTGAAAAATTACTACCATACGGTAATCCTTGATTATTCGATGAAGGTGATTCAACAGGGTTTTGATTGTTGTTTTGATTGTTGTTTTGATTATTCGATGAAGGTGTTTCAACAGGGCCAAAAACTGGCCCACCGGGATCAACAGGGCCAAAAACTGGCCCACCGGGATCAACAGGGCCAAAAACTGGCCCACCGGGATCAACAACAGGAGTCGATGAAGGTGTTTCAACAACAGGAGTCGATGAAGGTGT
>Ga0114998_10004581_pt1 | contig 10046 bp, 6 predicted proteins | sample ArcticOcean_MG_C_5_FD_87044 | JGI IMG/M metagenome (GOLD analysis project Ga0114998, IMG submission 87044) | Marine microbial communities from western Arctic Ocean - ArcticOcean_MG_CB4_138 | ecosystem: Environmental > Aquatic > Marine > Oceanic | place: Arctic Ocean: Canada Basin | collected...
GATGGAGGCGGAGATGGCGGAGGCGAAGGAGGAGGTGATGGATGCGGAGGTAACGGACTTGGTGGTGGATTCGGAGGCGGCGATGGAGGAGGCGAAGGAGGTGGAGATGGAGGTGGAGAAGGAGGCGGAGATGGCGGAGGCGAAGGAGGTGGTGATGGTGGTGGCGAAGGAGGTGGACTCGGAGGCGGCGACGGTGGCGGACTCGGCGGTGGGCTCGGCGGCGGATTCGGCGGCGGACTCGGCTGATGCGGCGGCGGGTTAGGTGGAGGAGAAGGAGGTGGCGGACGCGATTCACAAATCTCTGGTTTAACACATTTGGGACCGTTCTTTCCAACGACGAACTCAAAATCACAGCAGATGTACCCGGATGGACAGCATATCTCTCCGCAGCAGAAGCGTTGAAACGAATCAATGAACTCGGGCGTAAACGCTTTCGGATCGCTTGGTCCGCTATCGCATCTTTTGAAATCGTCAGATTTTCCGCAGTACTGTGGACACATCGAGACGTGAGCTACGCAAACGTCCTTACCAGTAAGCGTCACATCGCAGCACGTGCGAGGATATGAGCAAGTCTTCTCCGTACATATCTTTCCATCAAGGTGATCTTCGATTTGCGGTGTTTGATCATTCTCCGATGAAGGAAAAAATGAAAACAACCACGTCCAACTCGATAGAGGACACGCGGCAAACGGCGAGTCTTCAAAACGGCCTAAAGCGCGATGTAGTTTTTCACTTTGTTTCTTCTGTTCGTTATTCGCGAGATAAAAGCTTTTTGCGCGCATGTAAAACGCATCCTCGACGTTGATTTCGAAAACGACCGCGTTGTTCTCGATTCCATTCGTTGCCCTCGATGAAGACGACGACGACGACGATATCGTCGAGTCCGAAGCGTTCGTAGTAGTAGTAGCCGATGAACTGTTTGTCGTAGCGCCGATTAAAGTAGGCGTAGTACTATTATTCTTCCGCGCGTTCATTTGATACATCCTATTCACTTGATCATCGTACGCTCGCAACTGAAACGCATCTAACAACGTATCGAAGAAATCGAACAAAAAGTTCAAAGAAATCCCGCCATTCGTCGATTCGCATTGCGACGACGCGAATCTCGCTTCGGCTTCGGCGTCTCCCGAAAGCGCGATTTCCCTCGGCATCCTTTGTCGCATCTTCTTAACTACTTCAGAGGAAATACGGTACAAGAACGCGGCATCGACATCGGCTCGTTGACGCACTGGGCTCGGTTCTAAATCTCCCCTGGATCCGACTTTGTTGACCTCTTGCGTCGATCTCTCGAGACCTTGCCGATCATCACCCGTCTGCTGCTTTTGCGTCTTTTTACTTCTTCCTTCGAGGCTTTCAGCGAGCTGATCGACGATCGCGTCTTCTGCACTTTGCGTCCTAGCGCGCACTACTGCGTCGTTTCGAGACGTTTGCCTCGATCGAACGACGTGCGCTGACGATCGTTGTTGCCCTTGATCATCTTGGTCATCCAAGAAGGGCATGTTTGCGTGCTCTTCTTCGCGTTGCGAAGTGGTCAAAGCAGTTCGATCAAAATCATCAGCAAAGGCGTTTTTTATAAAGTTCGAGGAACTCGTCAGTGCAAGAAAAAAGAAAAACAGCAGCAGAGGTTGATATCTCGCGCGGACGAGCTTCATCGCGCGCTGCTGCTGCTGCTGATGAAACTTCGCTTTGCGTCGTATTATTGAATTAAATGAATTAAATATAATAAACTCGTATTTGTGAGATCTGATCAGGTTTCGCTTTTTGAGCGTTTTTTTCGAATCCGCTTTTTGATGGTCAAAAAACTTCTTTATTATTAATTTATTTCTTTCGCGAAGAAGTGATCTGCGCGTAGTACTGTGTCGTTCTTTTTTTAAAACGCATTGGCGGACGACGAGACCAACGGACGAAGACGCCGACGAGTGTTTATTTCATCACTCGCTTGTCCATTGCTAGCGCGGCAGAGAGATCTGCGAAACCCTCAAAAAACCGGAGATCTCGTTTTGATTAAGTTTGACTCTCTCAATCTCGCTCTTGCCAGTGCGAGATATATGCCGCGAGATCTAAGAACGGAGCACGGAAGAGAGAAGAGAAGAGAAGAGAGAGAGAGTCCATAAAAGCGCGATGAAACGAACCGTACGGTGAACTTTCTGATCGTTTCGTCATTCAGTATACTTTTTCTTTTTGTAGCTCTTCATCAGAAAATCGTCATTATTGTAACACTTTTTCTAATCAAACAATATAAATATCACTCATCCAAAACGAACTAGATAATCGCAGCAGTACTTAAAAATGCGAGCTCCGAGATCGGAATCCAGGGATCATCGTAATCATCAACCAGACGATGATGTTGTTCCGAACTGGCCAAGAAGAAGACCGACCGGATTCGATGTCATGCCCGAAGGTAATTCACCCTCAATTTATGCGTATAATGTACATACAGATCACGTAACACGTAACACAAATAACACACGTGGTGATTGAAATCTTCTTCTTCTTCTTCTTCTTCTTCTGTTATTATTATTATTATTATTATTATTATTATTATTATCAAATCTCTCTGTCTGTTCTTTCAATGATTGTACTGCGCAAGTTTTCAAAGAACTATACTGACATCATGATGTAATGAACTCTCTACTACTAATAACTAATTTACAAACAGAAGGACAACGCGAGGACGCGGATGACGTAAAGAACGATACGAACAATAACAATAACAATAACAACGCATACATTCGCGCACAGAAGATCACGTCGAACATACTCGAGGAAGCGCAAGCGACGAGACATGCGAGGAGGGTATACTGCGGCGGCTTCCCGCCAAACGTGCAAGAGATCAGGATCGCGGATTTTTTCAACAACGCTTTAATAGCGGTCGGCGGCGTCGCAGAGGAAGATATAGATGGGAACCAGAATCCAGTCGTGAACGTGTACATGAATCACGAGAAGCATTTTGCGTTTGTGGAGTTTAGGAACGCCGAGGAGACTTCGAATTGTATGGCTTTGGATTCGATTTCGTTCGACTCCGCGCAATTGAGGATCAGGAGGCCGAACGACTATAATCAACCGGCGGCTATGAAATTAGGACCGATTCAGCCAAATCCAAAGATGAACTTAGAGGCTATTGGTTTATCCAACGATGCTTTGACGAGGCTAGCCGCAAATAATGGTACGGGCGCTATGAACGGGAATTTACAAGGTAACATCGATCCAAACGAAGATCGAGTGTTCGTCGGCGGTTTACCTTATTTCTTAACCGAACCGCAAATTCGCGAGTTATTAGAGGCATTCGGACCGATTACTAGATTTGATTTAGTCAGAGATAGAGATACGGGGGGGAGTAAAGGCTACGGGTTCGTCGTTTATAGAGATGGACCGGCTATTACTGATATCGCCATTCAAGGCTTGCACGGCATGCAAATGGGCGATAAACAACTCACGGTAAGACGAGCGAATGCGACTTTAGAACGTATACAACAAGAGCAACGCAGTAACCAGCTGCAAGAATATCATCATCATCATCATCAACAACAACAACAAACGATGACACTTTTGCCCGATTCGTCGGACGATTTGGCAGTTGCGACGGAATGTTTAGTTTTGAAAAATATGGGCATAAAAGACGAAGAGTTACTAGACGAGGAGGAATACGAAGGCATCGTCGAAGATACGCAAGAAGAGTGCGAAAAGTTTGGTAAAATCATAGGTATGAAAATTCCAAAGCCGCCAAGTAAATCCGCCGGAATCGTTTACGTTAGGTTTGAAACAAAAGAAAGCGCTATGAAAGCTCGTAAATCTTTCCACGGAAGGAAGTTTGATGGAAACGTAGTCAGCGCAGAGTACGATTCTATCATAAATTATAACGCGCACGATCAATAATGAAAAAATAAAAACGGCAATTCATAAAGCCGCCTCGTTGTTGTAACAAAAGGCTACCGCGATTATTGTGGCAGCGAAACTTAAGATAATCATCTCCTTTAAAATAATGTTAATAATGCTCTCCTTCTCTCGTGTGTGTGTGTGTGTGTGTGTGTACTATTATCGTTTATTAATCTTATTAGAAGACGAAAACCACGCGATGTTGTCGAGTAAACTACTACTACTACTACTACTACCACGACCTACTGATGATGACGATGATGAATTTTCATTATTATTTGGAACAGTAGTCGTGGTTATAAAACCGTGTTTTTGTTGCCTCTTCTTCTCGCCCCCTCTGAGCAGAGCGTTAGCGTATGCCGTTCTTTGCTTCTCTAATAATTCTTGCTTCTGTCGTTCAAATTTTTCCGCGCGCACTTTACCGTATTCGGTCCTCATCCCAGCACCGTTGTCCTTAATCGGCGATTCTTCGTTCAAGAACTCGTCTAAACTCTTCTCATCGTTCTTAAACTTACGACTCGCGTTTAAGACGTCCTCTTCTTCGACGACGGCGACTTCCTTCGCTTCTTCAATCCTATTACTATTACTATTACAATTACTATTACTAACGAGACCGAATTCCTGTTTTAATTTCATCTTCAGAGCTAAAACGGCCTCGACGCCTTCTTTGTGTATATCTTCTTTTGATTTCTCCTCCTCGCGCCTCTTCATCAGATCCGCGCGAAGTAAATCCATCCTCTTACATACTTCCGCCTCGACGACCATTTTCTCGATACTGTCTTCGTCATCGTCATCGTCGTCGTTACGATCGTTATCACTTTTAACTACGCTCCATAAATCAACGATGCGTTCGCACTCGCTCACTAACGAACTTAAATCTAGTTTCAATCCTAAAACCTGCTCTCGTTTCTCCAGCGCTCGTTCGCTCAATCTTAAGCTCTCTCGTAAGAGCGAATCCGTCCTTAACATTTGATGCGACGAATGATTTTCCAAATGTTCTATGGCTCTTTCGCAGTCGAATAAGAATCGAGCTATGCCGCCTTCATAGAATTCATCATCACTTTTTCTATTATTATTATTATTAGTATTATTATTAGTACTATTATTAGTATTACTACTACTTACGTCGCTTTTTTGAAACGAAGATAATAATTGGCTCAATTGATTCATTTCTATGATTGACTCGCGATGGCTATCTATGCCTAAATCTTTGCTTCGTATACCGGTTCAAATCGTCATTCGATGAAGTTGTTTAAGGAGATGTTTTTTTGGCATGGAAGTTTTAATAGGCCGCCATTTCTTGCTTTTAACCTGCGATTGCTAGTAAATAAAACGAGAGATATTGTTTTAATGCCGCGTGCGTCGGAAAAGTAAGTTTTATGAATGTACGAGTAAGAATTTAAATTTTCTTTTTGATGACATGTTTGACCGCGAAACGTTTTTGTACGTTTCGTTCATGAATGGATCGATCGATGCAGCGCAGAGTACTACAGAGAGGTTGTAATAAGCCGCCGCCGCCATTTCTGCTTTAGTACTATAATAAATACATAGCGCTGTCGAATATGTAAGCATCAGTAAGAAATTAAATGATGTGCGTTTTGATGACATGTTTGACCGCGAAACATTTTTGTACGTTTCGTTCATGATTGGATCGATCGATATATACTAATACCTGTACGGATTAAAAACAGACCACGCCGTGCGTATGTTTTCTGCACTGTATGCGCCTTGGAAACGGAAAAGACGCGGCGATCATCGTCATCAGGAACCAGCATCACCACGTGCTCGTTATTAAGATCAGATCAGAAAACAGGAACAATAAAGTTGAACGAACGCTTTGTCGTCGGCAAAGAAACACGACTCCGTGTATATCGAGAGAAGTACTTTTGCGAGCACGCGCTTGAACAGTTGAACGTGCTTAATAGCTATCGCGAGAGCCTTTAACAGAGACCGGCCACGGCAGCAGCGGTATCACAGAAAAACAGGTAAAACATCATCTTCTTGGTTTCATCGATTACACCAATTACGATATTTAATATCACAAATATATCTACTCCGTACTTGTAGGAGAGATATAAAAAGAAGAACAATAAGAATAAAGACCCTGCAATACTCGATCGATCGTATTCTCAGCAGAGACCATCAGCCACGGCAGCAGCGGCAGCGGCATAGAAAAACATCAATCAATCAATCAATCAATCAATCAATCATATCTAGATATAAAAAGAGGAACAGATATGGCTTTATTGGTTTCTTCTTCTTTATCGTCGTCGTCGCTATCGATAGCGATCAATCGAACGAATAAGTTTCAGATACAGAACTCTATCGCAATTGGAAGAAGAAGAAGAAGAAGAAGAAGAAGAACGGATGATCGCAATAGTAATCAAAAACGAGCAATTATGATGATGAAGCTGCAGAGGATGATGAGTGGAACCACGACTAGTACTGATGAAAAGAATGAAACGAATTCGAGCGATAAAAAGGAAATAAAAATCACGTTCGTCGATTGCTCAGTTAAATCCGTAGAGATAATGCGCAGAGAGTGTAAACTGAACGCGAAAGAGTCCATAATGGAGCTCGAGAACTGTCGATTTGACGTGTTCAGGAGCGAGAACGAGTTCGTGCTCTGCGAGATCTATAAAGGCGAAGAAGCCGTAGCAGAGCATAAACGGGAAAAGCATTACAGGCAATGGCAGAAGAACGTCGATGCTATCATGGAAAAGCCGAGAACAAAACGAACGTACGAACCTATATTTCCATCGAACGATGATTGGAATTCAGTGAACACGCCTTTACAGATCGACGAGAACGGACAAGTGAAAGAGCCGGAAAAGTCGCTGGCGCTGGCGTGTCACGTGACGATCAAGGTCGTGAAAGGCGAGGAAAAGAAATTCGAAAAGCTCTCTGTTGAGAACGCGATAGCATCAAAGCTCGAGGAAAACGGTGGCTGTCTGAGATTCGATATCCTCAAATCCAAAGATAACGAATGCGAGTATTTATTCCTGGAAGTCTTCAAAGATCGAGAAGCTTTCGATTTTCATTCAAAGACGCGACACTCTATAAATTGGAAAGAAAAAGTTAAGCCAATGATGGCGGAGGACAGAACTTGGGTCGTTTTCGATGAAATCGTGTTCCCTGAAGATGACGAGATGTGGAAAGACGGTGAGAGTTGCGAAGACGCTTGCGATATGGCGTGGTAACAAAACGGACGCTGGCCTCCGCGGTATCGACTTCTCAACAAACGAACGAACGAACGAACGAACGAACAAAACAACGACGCGACTGCGACGACGATGGTTTTGACTATCACTCGTCCCTTAAAAAATAGAATAATAATAACGATAATAATAATAATAATGATAACGATGTAATCTTACTATATATACGCGAATACAACGCAATAACGGCCTACTCTGCATACTTTAAACAATGTCACAATTAATTAATTAATTAAATTAATTGAATGCTCGAACGATCACTCGTACGAAACAATACTAAGAATTCGTATCCGTCGTTATCAAAGAACTTAAAGAGATCGTTTCGTGATCTAGTTCTGCTCATTAATCCTCTTAATAATCGAAACAACAGTCGTAGAAGTAGTACTAGTATCATCACTGAGCGAATAAAAAACAGTTATTACGAGAAGATGAACGCGGCCTTTAGAAGCGATGATGAAAATAACGAACCAATGTTCAGCGATGATACCGGAGAAGCTTTAAACGAAGCAGCGCGTCGGTTAATTAAAGAAGCGACGGGTAAAGATGTACATCTAGCAGATGATGTTCACGATGGTAATGATGGTAACGAGACAGCCAAACGAGGCCGAAAAACGGAGATGAAATCCGATATCCTCAGAACGATTGAGAGGGTTAGAATAGCGCTAGGCGTATGGAAATACGTCTTGATCGATTTGAAAGATGAGCGCACTGAGGAAAGGATGATGATAGTGAGGAGTTATGAAAATCTAGCGTATCACGCCGATAACTATCGCGTCGCTATGCGCGAGATTAGGAACGAGTTCGGTAGTTGTTCAGATGATGATTCAAGGACGACGATAGGAATTGAAGGACGAGTGATAGGAGGCGGACGAATCGAGTGGGATGGACTGGAAGCGAACGTGTATGGGTATTCGATGACGTTTGGAAGGACGGAAGGATGTAATAGAAAAACGTCCGAGATAATTAGAGACAGTTTGAAGTGCGACGTGAAATGGTCGGACGATGGGTATTAAAATAAATTGTAGATTTTTTTGATTGCGTACTATGTAACTATTACCAGCTATCAAAGTTTCCGAACGACGACGGTGTCGTCTTTGCTTTTTTGTTTTGTTGTTGTTGTTGTTGTTGTTGTCCGAGTCGCTCTTCAGATTGTATATTAAATTTCTGCGCAATATGAGCTCCCGATCCGTTGACGAAACGGCCGATGCCAGATCCAACTATTTTATCTGCAACGACTTTTCTTTGAATCGGTTCTTCTACTTTTAATAATTGCGATTGGTTATTATTATTATTATTATTATTATTATTATTATTATTATTATTATTATTAGCGATTTTCAAATTCATTCGGTCTTTTTCAAGACGAGTCCAAGGATTTTGGTGAATCGTCGTCTTTGTAATCACTATATCTATACTCGGTTTCTCTTTATCTTTCTTATTCGGTTCAACCGCTTCTAATTTCTCTAAAACGTTCAATCCTCCGACGACTTTTCCGAATATCGTATGCTTTCCATCTAAATGCTTACATTTATTATACGTAATGAAGAATTGAGAGCTATTCGTATCTTTTCCTTTGTTTGCCATTGCTAAAATACCGCGGTCGTTGAACGATAAGACGCCTTTCTGTAAACCGAATTCATCCCTGAACGTTTCGCCGTATATTGAAAAGCCTTTTTTACCCGTCCCCGTCGGATCGCCGCCTTGAATCATGAACTGAGAGACGTTCCTATGAAACTTTGTGTTGTCGTAAAATCCTTTCTCGCAAAGGTATAGAAAGTTCTCTACAGTCCTTGGCGCCAAGTCCGCATGGAGCTCTACGTTAAGCGATCCAAAATCTTCGATTTCTAAAGCTACGTAGGCCTTCTCGCCCTTTTTTGGGTTCAGAAATACTGGCACTTTCTCTACGCCACCTTTTAAGCCTAAACCGCCTATCGATGACGTGAACCCCATCGCTTGCGTGCCATCCGATCTGCCCTTTTTATCTTCATACTCTCTAGGTTTCAAATATTTCTTCATTTGTTGCAAAAAACGTTTCCGTTCCTCTTCCAAAGGTTGCTTCAAAAAGTAATCTCTATCAGTCGCCGGTTTTGTCGCGGTTTCGGCTTTCGATGAAAAAGTCGAAGCGCCTGGTTCGAATATAACCACATCCGCGGCGTGTGGTTTCTCTGCATATTGATGTAAATGCGTGAACTCATTATTATTATTATTAGTAGTAGTAGTATTCGCAATTTGTTTCATCTCGCGTTCGGCGACTTTACCGCCTCCGCCTCCCATAAACGCGTCTCTCGCCTCGTCCGTCTTCAACGCGTTCAAAGTCCTCTTCAAATCATCCGATACGAACTCTATATTCACTGATCCACTCTGTCGCTTCTGCCCCCCTTTTCGGCCAACAAAATCGTGTTTCTTCAAAACGTGCTCCATTCGACCGAGCGCTCTCTTCTGATCCGTCCCATCCATCGGGTCCTGTAAACAAACGATATCCTCCCTCGTAATCTTCTCGTCCGTGATCAAATCTCTCCACTTGCGCGGTTTCACGATTAACTCCTCAATCGCTCGATAGTTATACGCGTACCCTGATTTCTTAACCACGCAGATCTTCGTCGTATCCGTGAACTCCTTCCTCAGCACTGGGCACTCGAATTTTCCTTCTCCGTTCTTCCGTAGCAACAACTGCCTGAAATCTTTCAGGTCACATTCTTCCCCAGTCACTGGATGCCTTTTGTACTTCATCACGTAGGGCACTACGTTCTGTAGGTCGAAAATTGCGCCTGTTTTCTGGCAATACACCGGTGTTTCGAATGGAAGGAACGAGAGCGCGCATCGATCGAATGCGAGCTTCTTTGATGATAATCCGTTATTTTCTTGCTTAGTACTCAAATTTAGGCCACCGCCATCGAGTTCCCATTCTTTGGCCGTGATGTATCCACGGTCTTTCTGGGCCGATTTCTTCGC
>Ga0114998_10004583_pt1 | contig 10042 bp, 6 predicted proteins | sample ArcticOcean_MG_C_5_FD_87044 | JGI IMG/M metagenome (GOLD analysis project Ga0114998, IMG submission 87044) | Marine microbial communities from western Arctic Ocean - ArcticOcean_MG_CB4_138 | ecosystem: Environmental > Aquatic > Marine > Oceanic | place: Arctic Ocean: Canada Basin | collected...
CGAGCCTGGTGATATGCCCATGCTGCGGAGAGAATGGCACCAGAGAGAGCTCAAAGGGGCCCAATTTGAGGGGGGTAGATAGGCGGTCTAAGTCCGCAATGACCCGCGGGAACCCGCATAAACTGGCGATAGCAGGCAAAAAAAAGCCAACTGGCGAACCAGTTGGTTTTTTAATTTGGTGGAGCTGGCGGGAATTGAATTTACCTACGAATAGTACTAATAATTTTCTTTAATATCGCACCAGTATCGCAAAGCAACGGCGATTTAGACTGGCTTTGAACCCGCGTCCGCACAAATAGGCCAGGCTGAGATTGCAGGCTGTGACGACATTGCTTTAATACTTCTTGGATAGCCAATCTCAGTCAAGCGTTTCTAAGCCAACCACCCATCCAGCACCTGACTCACATACGCCACGTACAGCATATGGCCGTTAACTGGCACTACATGCACGGTAATGCCCAGTAGCTCACCCAGCATACTTACGTTCTGGGAAACGCTTTGCCAATCGTCCTCTCCAACTTGAGCCTCGCATTGACGGGATACGGGCACCTTGCCTGGTTCTAGCGCATTAAGCAAAAACTTAGAAAATTGGCCACTTTAGGTAGTGTCTATGCACAATAAGTTGGCTACCTGTGGTGTGTCAATATTTCTGAAAATGCTTAATTCGACAGAACTTTTTTTTACGATGTTGAAACCCTGCACACATGAACCCTATCGAAAAGTATTTGACCCTCGCTACCGACATATTGGCCCATCAGGGAACTAAGTTGGCATTTTTTAAAGGTAGTTTTAGACCGGATGTAGCTCAAAACCTCACTGATTTTTTCGTAATCTAAAAAGGAATCCGTTATGTCACAGTTAGGATGAAGAGCTGCGGCGGGTCGTCCGACGCATCGACTGAAGACGCAACACTTTAGAAACATCGATATCCGCAGGTTCAGTCGTGACGGCTTGCTGGCGTCGCCTTGGCAAGGTGTCTGGTCATGGAGAGACGCACAGACCGGCAGCGTGAATGCGGCGATAAGCCTTCGCACCTCATCGAAATCTATTGGACTTCGATACACGTGCGACGGGCGCCCTGTCAATTCGCAAATAGCCTTGGAGCGCACTGCATGCACATACGACGGTACACGCGCGTGGTTTAACTGCCCGGCCTGCTCACGCCGTTGTGCCGTCCTCTATGTGCGCATGAGCCTCTTTCAGTGCAGGCTGTGCCACGACTTGCGCCACCAAAGCCAATCGGAGGATGCACTTGGGCGAGGTCAAATTGCTTTAGAAAAGATATAGGCCAAGCTCGACCGCTACTGGCAAAAACCTAAAGGCATGCACCTAAGCACCCAAGAGCGTTTGGTATCCCGAATTATTCAAATTGAGATGATGCGGGACGACATAATGAATTTTGTTATCGAACAGCACATGAATCCCGCATAAGCATCGCAAACGAACGTGACGATAAATCGTTAATTCGATGATCAACCCGCCTGACTCGAATCCGATCTGGCGAGCTGCTCACGCAGCTTTCGATGCAATATCTTTCCTGTGGCGGTGCGCGGCATCTCGGAGTCAAGAATGAACAAAACCGAGCGGGGGCGCTTGTAACCGGCCAATCGCTCTCGACAATACTCGAGCAGATCAGCTTCCAGCGCCTGCTGCCCATCGTGCAAAACAATAACGGCGCTCACGGTTTCACCCCACTTGGCATCTGGCACGCCAATCACGGCAACGTCTTTAACGGCCGCATGCGCGCCCAGCACGCTCTCCACTTCAGACGGATAAATGTTCTCACCACCGCTGATGATCAGGTTGCTCTTGCGGTCGACCAGGTGGATGTAGCCCTCAGCATCACGCCGCGCCATGTCTCCCACTGAACACCATCGCCCGCAAAACGCCTGCGCGGTCATCTCTGGGTTTTTCCAGTAACCGTCAAACACATACGCGGTTCTTGAAAACAGTTCGCCCACCTCACCGTCAGTCACTTCGTTTTTATCGACATCCAGAATTTTGATGGCGCCTGAGCCCGCCCATTCTCGGCCCACTGAGCCAAGCCGCTCGATCTGCTCTTCGGGCTTGAGGACCGTCACCCAGCCTGTCTCGGTAGCGCCGTATAGCTCAAACAGCCGCGAGTTTTTGAAATGCGCCAGTATCGCCAGCTTGGTGTCTTTGCGCGCAGGCGCCGATGAGATTAGCAGCTTGCCGACTGCACCAACGTCGTATTGCGCTTTGACGGCCTCGGGCAGACCCAGCATCATGATGTAGTGGGTGGGCACTAGCGAGGTAAACGTGATGCGTTCTCGCGTCAGCGTTTGCAGCAGCGCCTGTGCATCAAAGCTTTTGTGGTCGTCGACCACGACAGTCGCTCCCAGGTACATGAAGGTCAGACCAAAGTAGAGCGAGTTGGCATGGCACATCGGCATGACCAGCAGAGCAGTGTCAGAACGTGAAAACCCAAACTCAAGCGCCGTGGCCAGCGCCAGCAGCGCGTTGCCTTCATGGTTTCTGATCGCGCCTTTCGGGCGACCTGTCGTGCCCGAGGTGTACATCAGCGCGAACGGATCTTGTGGCTCGGTGATCACAATTGGCGGCGTAGACGATGCGGCTGCCATAAGGTCTTCGTAACCCGTCCAGTTAGTTGGCGTGGGCGCACCGAAATGAATCCAGCAGTCCGGCTTAATCGGCAGCTCGCGCCGTATCGGCTCCAGACTGCTGCGCAAATCGTCCTGGGCAATCACGGCTTTGGCTTCGCTGTGCGTGGCGATATACGCAATGTCTGACGGCAGCAGACGGAAGTTGATGGGCACGGCAACCAGCCCAGCCCTAGCCAGCGCAACGTAGATCTCCATCCATTCGATGCAGTTGTAAGCCAGCAGAATAACGCGGTCGCCCTTGCTTAGCCCCAGTGCCAGCAGGCTGTTGGCCAGCCGGGTGGCGCGGTCATCCCAACTGGTAAAGGTTAGCGAACGCTTGGAGTCGCGGGTGCCGACCTTACTTGGCTGCAAGCGGGCGTGTGAGGTTATCGCCTCCGACAAAGTGAGCAGATGGCTCATGCGAGATCTCCTGAAAAAGCTTGGTTTTTAACAATGTATAGGCGATGGATCAGCCATCGGTTTGATGTTAATTATTGAACTCTGAATTCAGTATTCAATTAGTAAAAACCCCTATTAGTCGCGCATTGACGAACTCTGAATTCGGAATACACTTTTAAAAACTACCAAAAGGACACGTATGACAACAACTATTTCTGATCAATCCGTAGCTGCTCTGATTGCACGCTTCCTAAAAGCGCGCGGTGTGGATCGGGTTTTTGGCCTGTGCGGCGGTCACATCATGCCGATCTGGATGCGGCTAGATGCCGAGGGCATCCGCATCTTCGACGTCCGCGATGAACGCGCCGCCGTCTACATGGCCCATGCGCATGCAGAACTGACTGGCGGCCTTAGCGTGGCCATCGTCACCGCCGGCCCAGGCGTGACGAATGCGATGACCGGCATCGCCAACGCGCATGTTGCTCGCGCGCCGGTGCTGGTGCTGTCGGGCACGCCGCCTCGCCCGCAAGAAAACCGCGGGGCATTGCAAGACATGGCGCACACCGATTTTGTACGCCCTTTGACACGTTATGCACGTACCGTGCGGCAACCAGAACTTGTGCTGCAGGAGCTGGATGAAGCCGTCGCTCGCGCCCTCGGCCAAGGCGGCGAGCCCGGGCCGGTTTACCTTGACTTTCCGGTCGATACGCTGCGTGCCGACGTGCCGCTGGCGGTGCAATTACCTGAACACTTCATGGCCAAGCCGCGTGATCTGTTGCTGCCCGACCCAGCAGCAGTGCAGCGTGCGGTTGAGCTGCTGTGGTCAGCGCGCCGGCCGCTCTTTGTGTCGGGTCGCGGCGCGCGGGGTGCAGGTGCTGCGTTGACAAAGCTGCTGGACCGCTTGGGCGCGCTGTACCTAGACACGGGCGAAAGCCGGGGCCTGGTAAGCGACGACCACTCTTCTGTTGTCGCCGCCATGCGCGGCTCGGTGATGAGAGAGGCGGACCTTGTCATCACAGTGGGCCGCAGGCTTGATTTTCAGCTCGCTTACGGCTCGCCTGCCGTCTTCGGCGAAGCAAAATTCCTGCGTCTGGCCGACTGCGCTGCAGAACTGCGCGACAACCGCCGGGGTGCAGCAGAACTGTTCGCTAGCCCCGTTGCCGCGCTAGAGGCCATCCTTGCCGCCGCAGGCGAACGTGAATCCCAGGTTGATAAAGAGTGGACGCGCAACGTACGAGAAAAACACCTTGAACGCGCCGACAAACTCCTCGCCTCCATGAAAGTCGCCCCGCCGGGCAGTGATGGCTTGATGCATCCAAATCGGCTGCTGGCTGCGCTGCGCGAGAAGCTGCCGATCGACGCAGTCATCGTCGCCGACGGGGGCGACTTTTTAAGTTTTGCGCGCGTGGGCCTGCCAGCATCGACCTACCTCGACCCCGGCTCACTCGGCTGCATCGGTATTGGTACCCCGTTTGGCGTTGCTGCCAGTCTGGCCCTGCCCGAGCGCACGGTGGCCGTCCTGACGGGAGACGGCGCGTTTGGCTTCAATGCGATGGAGATTGACACGGCAGTGCGTCACAAGGCGCCTGTTCTGATCGTTGTTGCCAACAACGGCTCCTGGGCCATTGAAGTGCGCGACCAGCAAGAGACTCACGGCAAAGTAGTGGGTACGCGGCTGCAGTTTGCCGACCATGCGGCGATGGCACGGGCTTTCGGTATGCACGCCGAGCGCGTGGAGCGGGTAGAGGAGTTGCCGGCTGCCATTGATCGCGCCCTGACCAATCGGCCCGCGCTGCTGGACGTGCTGGTCACGCCCGAGGCCGTGTCATCGGATGCCAAGTCAGGTCTGGCCTGGGTCCCCGATCTTCAGCCACTGGCAGCGTGGGACGAGGCCGAGAAACGCTGGCGAGCCGCATCCAACACCCCGTAGGCATTCCACTACACTACAAGTCATGGAAGTGCTAATTACCCAGCCCAATCTTGCCGAACAGGTTCGCAAAGCCATCGTGTCCGAAATTGCTGCAGGCAAGCTCAAGCCCGGCGAAAGAATCATTCAGGAGCAAATCGCGCAAGTCCTTGGCGTGTCGCGCCAGCCTGTGCAGCAAGCACTGCTGCTATTGAGAAACCAGGGCGTATTGCGCGACGCGCCAGGGCGCGGGCTGGTGGTGACGTCGCTTGACCCCCAACAGGTGCGCCACATGTACGATATTCGTGCGGTGATAGAAGGCTTGGCGTTTCGAAAGGCGGCTGAAAACAACCCCGATCGCGCAAAAAAGCTCGGCCCAGCCTTGATCACGAATGGCCGAAAAAGCGTAAAAAGCCGATCTGTTGCGCAGATGATAGCCGCCGACATTACATTTCATGACTTTATTTATTCGCTGTCAGAGAACCCATTGATTGCGCCGTCGATGGAGGTGCAGTGGACCAACACACAGCGCGTGATGGGCGAGGTGTTGATGCGCGATGAGACTCCGCGTGATATCTGGAACCAGCATGAGGCGTTGCTGGAGGCCGTGATGGCGGGCGATGCCATGACAGCCGAAACCATGGCGCGTTATCACATCACCCAAGCCGCCGATTTTATGATCCAGCGTTTGGGCAGTGAAGAGCCAGATCCGCAACCGACTGAGGGTGTGTCGCTTTCGCCTTGAAGTCTGTATGCCGTCAGGCCAAGGCAACGCCACATGGGCGAAATCAATACCGCTGCGCTGGCGGAGCAATAGTTCGTAGAAATACTTATGTAAATTAGTCTATTTATACTTTTACTCGTCATGCAACCCATCAATAAATAAACATGCTCGGAGCTTCTTGTGGGCATCTGAAGATGGCGACATATTGACTCCTTTGGCGTGATCCAAGTATTGGCTCACCAATGTCATGACAGCCATGGCTCGACCGATTAAGTGTGCAGTCTGACCGGCTTGAGTAACCTCGTAGAGTAGACGCTTCTAGCCGGCCAAAACCGCACCCTTGAGCGGATCGCCACCGGCGTGGCTCCTTTGTCGGACGTTATGGCGATACAGGGCCTGGCTTCGACTAAATAGTCCCTCACTTCATCGATCGAACAGCTGACTTGACCTGGCTGGCGCGCTGCTCGCTCGGATGGCCACTGACGCGGGCGATGATCTGACCTTCGGAATTCAAAATAATTACGTAGGCGCTCGCGCTTCCCGTCGGAATATTGAGCGCCGTTTCAAGGCGCGTTTCAGCGAAGATCCAAGTCTGGTCGTGATAGCGAGCTGGAATCTTTTCCTAGGCGAGCCCTAAGGCGTCTGCCTCGCTCATGAGGAACGGCAGATCGATAGCCAGCACGTCGCGAATGCGGATTGACTTTTTATCCAAGTTTTCGCGCAGCGCATTGGCCCACTTTCGCGTGTCTCGGCAGCAGCTTTGCTGGGTGTGACGATCAGGATCGTCGGCTGGCCGATGAGCTTGGCATCGGTGACCTTCTCGCCGCTCAGCGTGGTTGCCTCGAACGAAGGAATTGTACTGTTCAGAGCCGCACCCACCCAAGGTGCGGCAAACAGGGCGCAAGCCGTCGAAGCGATGACCCACATGATGGAAGCTGCGGCAGACATTGATCTCATGAAACGCATGCCGTGTAGTGCGTGTCGCACATGGCGCCTACTGCTGCTTCTTTTCCGCTGCCCTTGCATTAAATCGTTAAGTTGTGCGGTCGTCATGCTGTCCACTAGCTTTTAAGTCATCGCCATATCCGGACACACCAGCACTTGCGACCAGAGCGGCTCGGTTCATGGCTTCGCCTTGTTTGCCGCCTATGGCGAACTGGTTCATGCATTGAAGACGTGGGCCGCCACAACGCGGTGGACGCGATTGCCGGCAATATGTGGCTTGACGAGATATGCGGGGAGGACAAGGTTTTCTACGCCACTGGTCACCTGACCTGCAAAATGGTGATCATGGGTGGGCAGATGGGTATTGCGTTCCTGCTACCGCGCTCGGGCACCACGCAGATGGGACACATGGTGGCAGCGCAGATGCCTGTGTCGCTGCTGACGCGTTGCAGCGGCAACCATTTTCTGCTGTTGACCGGCAAGGAACGGCTGCTATTCAAACCGCATCTGGACGACAGTGTGCTCGAGGTCGCCTGACAACGCAGGTCGGCAGAGCCTGCGAGCCTGTCGGATTGTTTGCGCACACCTTATTGCCGTAAATTCCTTCACCTCTCAGTTCTCTATCGCCCTCATTCAATGGAGCGAAAAGCCACTCAAGATCATCCCCCGAGCGTCACACCGAGACATACCGTGCCGCCATCGCATCCATGTTGCTGGGTTTGATGCGGCTGGCTTGGCCGGCGCAACCAAAGGCCTCAAAACGCAATTTGACAATGCCCTGCGCCGCCTGCTTGGCCGCCAGCAAGGCCTTGCGTGGATCAAACTCGCTGCGCTGTTCGGCAAACACTTGGCGCATCGCGCCGGTCATGGCCAGTCGGATGTCGGTGTCGATGTTGATTTTGCGTACACCGCTCTTGATGCCACGCTGGATTTCTTCCACCGGCACGCCGTAGGTCTCCTTGATGTCACCGCCGAACTGGCGAATGATTTCCAGCCACTCCTGCGGCACGCTTGACGAGCCGTGCATGACCAGGTGGGTGTTGGGAATCTGCGCGTGAATGGCTTCGATACGGTCCATGGCCAGAATGTCGCCGGTGGGCTTGCGGGTGAATTTATAGGCGCCGTGGCTGGTACCAATCGCAATGGCCAACGCATCGACACCGGTTTTAACCACAAAGTCTTTCGCCTGCACCGGGTCGGTCAGCATCATCTCAAGGGTGAGCTTGCCCTCGGCACCGACACCGTCTTCTTCGCCCGCTTCGCCGGTTTCCAGGCTGCCCAGGCAACCCAGTTCACCCTCGACCGACACGCCCACGGCATGCGCCATCTCGACGACACGGCGCGTCACATCGACGTTGTAGTCGTAGCTGGAGGGGGTTTTGCCATCGGCCATGAGTGAGCCGTCCATCATCACGCTGGTGAAGCCTGATCGAATGGATTGGATGCACACGGCGGGCGACGTGCCGTGGTCCTGGTGCAGGACCACGGGAATATTGGGGTGCGACTCCACCGCCGCCAGCATCATGTGGCGCAAATAGGCCTCGCCCGCGTACTTGCGCGCACCGGCCGAAGCCTGCAGTATCACCGGGCTGTCGGTGGCCTCGGCCGCCTCCATGATCGCCTGAATCTGCTCCAGGTTGTTGACGTTGAAGGCGGGCACGCCGTAGCCGTGTTCGGCAGCGTGGTCCAGCATTTGGCGTAGGGAAATAAAGGCCATGACAATCTCCTAAGGTTATAAATAAAAAGTGACTCTCGCGCATATGGTTAGTGCGCTAGCAGCTATGCTTTTGATAGCAATTTAAAAAAAACTGGTCTTGGCCCGCATTTGCAGAATCTCCAACGCGGGCAGGATTTTTCCTTCCAACATCTCCAAAAAAGCGCCGCCGCCGGTGGAGATGTAGCCCACCTGCTTTTCGATGCCGTACTTGGCGATGGCCGCCAAGGTGTCGCCGCCACCGGCGATGCTGAAGGCACTCGATTCGGCAATGGCTTTGGCGATTTGCTGGGTGCCGTTTTCAAACGCAGCGAACTCAAACACGCCGACCGGTCCGTTCCAGACGATGGTCCCCGCCCGCTTGAGTTGCGCAGCCAGCTTTTGGGCCGTTTTCGGGCCAATGTCCAGAATCAGGTCGTCGTCGTCTACTTCCGTGGCGTTCTTAACGGTTGCGGGCGCGTCGGCGGCAAAGGTTTTGGCACAGACCACGTCGGTCGGAATCGGCACGTCGGCACCCCGCGCTTTCATGGCCTCGATCACGGCCCTGGCCTCGCCCACCAGGCCCGGCTCGGCCAGGCTTTTGCCAATGTTCAGGCCCGCCGCCAACATGAAGGTGTTGGCAATGCCGCCGCCCACAATCAGTTGATCGACGTTGTTGGCCAAACTTTGCAAAATACTGAGTTTCGAGCTGACTTTAGAGCCGCCCACAATGGCCAGCAAAGGCCGCTTGGGCTTGCTCAGGGCTTGGCTGATGGCGTCAATTTCGGCGGACAGCAGCGGCCCGGCGCAAGCGATAGGAGCGTATTGGGCAATGCCGTAAGTGCTGCCTTCGGCGCGGTGGGCGGTGCCAAACGCGTCGTGCACAAAGATGTCGCACAGCGCGGCGAGTTGGCGGGCGAGCGCTTCGTTGTTATTTTTCTCACCGGTGTTGAGACGGCAGTTTTCCAGCAGCACAACCTGGCCAGGCTGCACCAGCACCCCTTCAACCCAGTTGGAAACCAAGGGCACGTTGCGACCGAGCAGTTCCCCTAGGCGGTGCGCCACCGGAGCCAGCGAATTTTCGGGCTTGAATGCGCCTTCAGTGGGTCGGCCTAGGTGACTGGTGACCATCACCGCCGCGCCAGCGTGCAGCGCCATCTGGATGCAGGGCAGGCTGGCGCGAATGCGGGTGTCTTCGGTGATGTTGCCATTCGCGTCCTGCGGCACGTTCAGGTCAGCGCGGATGAAGACCCGCTTGTCGGCGGCGAAACCGCTTTTCACAACATCAACAAAGCGAAGGACGTTCATCGTGCGCCGCCCACGACCCGCACCATCTCCAGGCACTTGTTCGAATAACCCCACTCGTTGTCGTACCAGGCAACGACTTTGACGAAGGTGCTGTCCAGCGCAATGCTGGCGTCGGCGTCAAAGATCGATGTGCGCGTGTCACCACGGAAGTCGGTCGCCACCACCTTGTCTTCGGTGTAGCCGAGGATGCCTTTTAATGCGCCCTCGCTTTGCGCTTTCATCTCGGTGCAGATTTCTTTCAAGGTGGCTTCCTTGTTCAACTCGCAGGTCAGATCAACCACCGACACGTCGGAGGTGGGGACTCGAAAGCTCATGCCGGTGAGTTTTTTGTTGAGTTCAGGGATGACCACGCCAACGGCCTTGGCGGCGCCGGTGCTGGAAGGGATGATGTTTTCCAGAATGCCGCGGCCGCCGCGCCAGTCTTTGTTGCTGGGGCCGTCGAC
>Ga0114998_10004585_pt1 | contig 10040 bp, 7 predicted proteins | sample ArcticOcean_MG_C_5_FD_87044 | JGI IMG/M metagenome (GOLD analysis project Ga0114998, IMG submission 87044) | Marine microbial communities from western Arctic Ocean - ArcticOcean_MG_CB4_138 | ecosystem: Environmental > Aquatic > Marine > Oceanic | place: Arctic Ocean: Canada Basin | collected...
GTCCATCTCGGGATGATCATAGTCCTGCGTGTCACCAGGCCTCCATGGTCGGCGATCGTACCTCAACCCGCCCGGCACGTCTGGCGCCCCAAACCGGAGGGCAGCACTGTCAAACATGCTGCTCGATTGGGGCTGACTCGCGAGCCGACCGATATCGCGGTCTACCTCGGTCACCTGCGCGCGCAACTGGCTCAGGGCCTCTTCACTGGGAGTGTACTTGCGCCTCTCGGCCCGCGCGATCTTCTTCAGGGCCTCCCGGTCATCATCGTCCAGCTCCTCATCGCTGTCAATGTGTTCGTCAGCCCACGCGTCAAAGTCTTCCTCGTCCGAGCTGCCGTCGGCCTCCCCTGCCTCGTCATATGCGGGGTGGAAATCGCCCATCGGTCGGTTGGGTAGGAATATTGCACCGCCTGTCTGCGCATCCTCCGATGCATCCCCTGCGTTCCGGGCAAAGTTGAGCAGCAGCTCTGCGTCGCCCTCTTGATCGCGCTTTCGCGTAGTCGACTTGCGCACTGCAATGCCGCCCTCGTCCGTCACGTCTATCATGTCCCACGTGCCCTTGCTTGCGTCAGCAATATCCAGAGGGAAGCCAAACGCCTCGCTGAGTCTCCGCAGCACCGGCCGGTAGTCCTGGTTTAGCGACCCGGACAGCTTGGCAATGCGCTGCACGAGCATGAGGCCGTTGAGCCGCGTGCGGTCGTCGGCGAGCATCACCCGCAGCGCCTTGCCAATCGTCGAGGCGGGCAAGTACGTAGCACCGCTCTCGAGCCGCCCCGTCGGAAGCAGCTCCGCCGTGCGCCGCCACGCCGCGCCGTCGTCCGGGTAGAAGCTGTTGATCAGCGCAAGCACGTCCGCGTACATCGCCGATCGGCCCCGCTTGTCCGCCGGCACGCCCTTGCGCACCCGTTTGCTCAGTTCCTTAATTGTGCCAATGTCGAAGCCACTGCCGGCCTGACTCGCCGGAGGCCCGGCGGCGGGGAACGGGGAGGCCTCGGACCGAGCGTTGACCATCGCAGCGCGCTGCCGGGCCGTAACCTGGCGTATGCTCTGCTGGTTGGCATGGCCCAGGCGTAGCAGCTCCCTGCCCCGTTCGGAGTTGATCCGACCGGATGCGATGAGGCCTTCCAGCTCGGCCTGTGCCGACGCTACAGCGCCCTGCAGCTCGGTGATGCGCGTGGTGAGACGCCCAATTTCGTGCACGGGATCATCGTCCAGGTCGGCCCGCTGGCGCTTCATCGGCTTTGTGTTGGGTCTAGATATACTTGACGTCGCGCAGGCCGAATGCCTCCTCTGCCTCGGCGCCGGCTGAGCCGACCGGCGGCGGTACGGGATCAGCCCAATATAGCCGAATCGTGGCCTGGAACGACGTCTTCTGGAAGGAGAGCCGCTCGTTGTCCTGGTTGGTGAGGTAGAACGCGAGGGAGTCGACCGTGCCGCCGTGAACGGCGCACGGGACACTGTTGTCATAGCTCGCCGACCAGACCTGAACGTCATTGGCCGGCACCTGGATCGGGATCGATGCCAGCTGTGCCCCCTGCATGCGCCCGTGCTGGTCGTAGCTGCTATTGACGAGCGAGGGGCAGTGGAACTCGATGCTCCGGTTCCGCAGCAGCTTGGCCGGCTCGACCGCCGTCCACGGAACGCGGTCCTTTACCGCGGCCGTCTTAAACATGTTCTGCTCGGTCGATGTCCACTGCGTCACGCCTAGTGTGCCGCTGAACAGTGTCGATGACGCGTCCACCTGCACGTGCGGCACGGCGACGATGATCTGCAGCTTGTTGGTCACCTTGTTCGGCATGAGCTGGATGGGTCGCAGGGCCCGTTGGCTCTGTGCGGTGGTGCTGCTGTTCTGAGACGTGTGTGCAAAGTCCTGGGCGACCGTGTTGGCCGCGGCCCCCGCCGTCATCGCCACCATCTGCATCTCCTCGAACGAGAGCGCCGTGCCCCAGCCAGACGCCTCGTTCAGCGATGGGTACGCGATCTGCGCGGCGCCAAAGCCACGAAAGTCGCTGTCGGCAACGCCGATCGGGGTGACCGTCACGTGCCCGGTGAATTTGCCGGCGCCCGGGATGGACTGAGACAGAAAGATGCGGCCCAGCTCCCCGGTGACTGGGCTCGCGGCGGGGCCCGTAATCTTGCCGATCTTTGTGCCGGCGGGGATGTTGGCGTGCGCGATCGCGCTACCGACCAGGTGCTGCGGCGGCAGCACCGTCACCGCCAGGCTGTCGCCGTGCTGCGCGCCGGACCCCGCCAGCGTAAACGGCAGGTCGGCCGGGCTGGGCTTCAGGCCCGCCAGGACGTTCATGTCGTCCCACAGCGTCGAGGCTTGGGTAATCGCCGGTGTGCCGTTGTGCGTCTCCTTGTAGAGCACCTCCGCCACCACCTGCTCCAGAGTGTCGATCGTGTAATGCCCGTCGGGGATCTCCACCGTCACCGTCTTCTCCGTGCGCTGCGGTGTGTACGGCGAGGCCTGCTCGTAGTACGGGTTCCACTTGAGCGTCAGGCTCTGGTTCCCGTAGCGCTCCTTGTCGATATTGCTGAAGCAGTTTGTAAAGGCCAGGCTCTCCAGCATGGTCCGCGGCGCGGCCATGAACGGGCATGAGATCGGCGGCGTCAGCTGCAGCCGGTACTCCTCGTTCGTCGACGAGGTCTTCTCGGCGGTCGCCGAGTTGAGCTGCAGCGTGTAAGTCTGCGCGCCGGTGCCGGCCATGCTCGCTTTGGCATCCACCACACATCTTTCTAACGACGGCCCGGCGGAATGGGCGGCGCAAACGCCGCCGGCGTCCACACCTTGAGGCCGGGGTAGAACGCCCCCGCGGCTGCCGGGACGGCGCCCGCGGTCGTGCGCCGTCGCTCCACCACCTGCTGCACGCGGGTGAGGTCGTTGGCCTGCTTCTGCGCCGCCGTGCCGAGCCTGGACTGCAGCGCCGCGAGCTTCTTGTCGTCGATCACGGGCGTGCCGGCGTCGACGCCCGCCACGTGCCCCTCGCTGCCCTTGGCCGGATTGGGGCGCATGATGTCGTCCCAGTCCATCAGGCCCGCCCGGACCAGCTTCTGCAGCTCGGGGTCGTCCTGCAGCGTGCCGAGAAGCTGGACGCGCTCGTCCGGGCTGGCGCCCTTCAAGCCGCGGCTCGCTGTCGCCAGCACCCCCCTCCCGGAGTTGACCTGGGTCGTGAGGCGCTCGATGGAGCCACGCATGCGCTCGAGCTCGGTGGCGTTTGCGGAGGAGCCGTCGAGCGTCGGCGAGCCTGCGCTCGGGCCCGGGCCGTCGACAGACGAGACGTCGCCGAAGGAGGGCAGGATGGTGGACGCCGACGCCCCGGGGGTTGCCGCGCCCGCGGCTCTCCCGGGCCCGGGCGTCGTAAATAGAAGCTGGGTGGCCGTTGAATCAGACGTGCTTGAATCAGGCGTGCCTGAATCAGACGTGCCCACCGTGCCCGCCGAATCAGATTCAGGTGTGGGGCGCACAGGTGGACCGCCCGGGCCGTAACTCAGTCGGGCGACGCGCTCGGCGGAAGCCGTGTTGGAAGTCCCCAGGATGAGGCTTGCCGCGCTGCCAAGCAAGCCCGACAGCCCCCGGGGCGCCTGCAGAGTGACGTTGCCCCGGCGATCGGTGGCCATGAGCCGCCGCGGGTCGTTCGGCGTGGCAAAGAGCTCGGAGCCAGAGTCGTCCACCCGAGACACCGTCTCGTCCTCGCCCTCGACGGCATTCTCGGCCTTGATATAGGCGGCGCGGTCCGTCGGCGACAGGCCCCTGCCTCCGCTCGACGCGACCGCGCGCTCGATGCGCTCGGCTCGCTCGGGGCCGACGCTGCGCCCGAGCGCCTCGATGACGGCGACGCGCTGTTGCACATTGGCCGCGCGGCGCCGCGGGCGGGCGGGCGTCACGGTCACGGTGCCGGATAGCTCGGAGAAATGGTTCTCAATGAAGGACATCACGCCTGCCTTTATTACTGTGCGTACGGATTATGTGTGCGGGGCTCTAGCCCACGATCGGCGCCACCTGGGTGAGCACCGGGGTTTCGGACGGGCTCTGCCACCCGATGTTGTAGATGGAGTCGCTCACGGCCACCACCACCATCTCCTGCTTCGCGTCCACCCGGGGGTCGCCCAGCAGCGTACCCCGGATCTGGAGGTCCGTCGCCAGCTCGCCCGGCTTGCGCTGGAGATTGAAGAGGAAGAAACTTCCGCGATCTCCAGCGCCCGGCCCGGAGGAGTAGTTGGCGTTGGCGTAGCCGCAGAACTCGCTGTAGCTCATCACGCTGCCCCGGAAGCCCTGGCTCCGGCCGACGAACTCGGTGTAGAGCTGCCAGGCGCGGCTCATCTTGCCCTCCTGCGGGTTCATGTCCGTGAGCATCTCCCGGGGCTGGATGCTCGACCCCAGCTGGCACTGCAGGCTCTGGAAGGCGTACGGCCGCGTCAGCTCGATGTTGTTGCCGGCGTCGGCGGCGCCCACGTCGTCGGCACCACTGCCGAGGTTGCGCTTCAGGCGCGGGTCGGTCTCCGCGTCAATGTTGAGCAGTTGGTTGTCGTACTGGAAGCGGCCGTTCTGGAAGGCGTCGTCGCTCTGGGTCTCCTTCTTGCCCATTACGTTGATGCCGGCGCCGGCGAGCGAGAGCTCCTCCCGGTCCACGCACAGGTGCGAGAAGGACTGGCGCATGAAGATCATCACACTCTTTGTCGACGGCGGGACCACGAACGTCTCCTGCACCGCCTTGTCCTGCAGCTGGCGCGTCACCACCTGGATCGGGCTGTAGCGAATGGAGATGGAGGGAGGAATGTAGGCCTCGGACGGGTGCACGTACGCCACGTGGAGGCTCACCTCCGCGATTCGTAGAGCTACGGTGCGCGCGGGGATGTTCGTGGGCAGCCGGTCGCCGCTGGCGCCGTCGGTGTTCATCACGCCGTCGAGCGCGCCGTACTGGCCGGAGTGGTCGTACATGATGTGCTTCTGCCAGTCGGGCGAGATGGAGAGGAAGAGCGACATGTCGGACGGGCCGATCGCGTAGTTGTGCTGCCAGGTGGGCAGCATCACCGGCTCGGAGACCTGGCACGTGCTGCTGTTGGTGAGCGGCACGTAGCCCTGCTGCAGGATCTGGTTCTTCGGGTTGGGCGTGGTGTTCTTGAACGTGTCGCCCTTCACCTTGACCGCAAAGCCCTTTGCAAACGTCGCCAGCTTGAGCTTGGCGAGCGCGTCGGTCGTGCCGGTGAACTTGAGCGATGTCACGCCCGCCTCGCAGTTGCCGGTCGCGAAGTTGTGGGCCAGGGTGACGGTCACGTCGCCGTTACCGGCGGGCTTCGACATCGACGCCACGGTGGTCGGGCTGGTGGCTAGCGAGGTGCTGTTTGCTCCCGCCGCGACCACCTCCACCGAGTCGTCGACCTTGATCACGCCGGCGAACTCGCCGTCCACCACAAAGGTGGCCTGGCCGGAGGCGCCGCCGGACTTGACCAAGATCGTGATCTCGCGCGAGCCGTCGGTGGCGCTCGCGTCGTTCAGCGCGCCCAGCGGCGTGCTGGCGGTGATCGCGGTCTTCTTCGTCCCCGACGTATTATGCTCGTCCTGGCGGTACGGCGCCTGCACGACCGGCAGCATCGCGAAGCCCTCCTCGCTGGAGTCCTTCTGCGAGCCCAGAAAGTGGGAGCTGGTCGGCAGGCCGGAGTCCTTGCGCAGCGACGTCAGCATGTTGCTGCCGCTGGTGCTCGGGCCCTCCTGGTTCTGCGTGTTGAGCAGCTGGACCATCGCCTGGTCGTACATGTGGTTCGTGTTGTCCACGACGACGCTGTTCTGCACGAAGCGGGCCTGGCCGGTGCCGAACAGCGAGGTGTTGGGCATGGCCGCGAAGCGGATCGTCTTGGACGGGCGGGCGCCGGCGCTGGACGCGGGGCCGACCGAGGCGTCGTTGCATGTCGAGTCCACCTCGCCGAACTTGGCCTCGTAGTGCACGACGAGGCGCGTCGAGCGCGGCAGCCAGAAGCGGTGCTTGTCCGACTTCCAGTTGAACTCCAGCGTGCGCCCGCTCTGAAACTGCCCGCCGACGAGCTTCGAGACGGGATAGATGATGTCCGTGCTGGTGCCGCTCGTGTTGCCGTAGCGCGAGCCGATCGCGCGCGGCGAGCCGATCTTGGGGGCTGAGAAAACGTCGGTCATGGTGCCCGAGTGCTGCCGGTTTACTAGGTGCCGGAGAAAAGAAACCCAGCCGTGAGACGCGCCGGCTGGCTGGCTGGCTGGCTGGCTGCACCGCCGGCGACCATAAATAGATCAATGGATCACGTGAAAGGCCTTTCACGTGCAGGCCTCACGTGCGTTGTGCGTCACAGCAGGCCTTTCACGCCCCTCCACCCGTTGAGGCGCACCCGGCCGCGGTGCTCCACCGGGATGTTCTCCACGAGGAGGAAGTCGTACGGCCCCTCGCAGAAGTCGAAGCATTTGCGCAGCGTCGCCTTCTCGAGCATGCAGCTCTTGGCAATGTGCCCGATGCTGTCCACCGCGATGCGGCGCGGGAAGAGGAACCAGTGCGACATCAGGCGGCGGATGTTGGGCGGGATGCCGGTGTGCGTCTGCTGCGCGACAAAGATGCTGAGGCCGCCCTCGTGGTGCGAGCTGACGTGGCCGCAGATGCGGTCGGCGAGCTCGTACTGCGAGGGGCTGCCGCGCTTGGAGAGCGCCCAGCTCAGGTCGTCGATGATGAGCAGCGAGCGGCCGGCCCGGCCTGCAAAGTACCCCACCTCCGGGAAGCTGTCGAGGCACGTCACCTCGTCCAGGATGCCGTACTCGCCCGCCCGCGTCGTCTCGTTGTTGGGCGACATCAGGTAGACGTGCTTGAACGGCGACCAGCTGTGGCAGTGAGCCGCCGCGCAGATGAGCGCGTTCGTCTTGCCGCTGCTCACGCCGCCGATGAACGCCGCGCGCGCTGGGTTGGGCAGGCACAGACCGTGGCAGCCCTCAGGCGGACTCCCGTGACTCGACTTCTGCGGGTTGTCGATCGGCACTACCCCGCGGGGGTCGACCGCTGCCTTTAAACTGGAGCCCCGATCCATGTTGCGGCGGGTCCTTTCCTACCTTGCGTGCATCTTTATTGCCAGTACTCTCCGCGCCCGTGCGTTTACTTCCAGTAATGTTCATGGCCTTCATCAAGCTCCGGAGCGGGTCCGTGCTTTCAGATTTCCGGGCCGCGCTGCCAGGCATCCGGAGCTGGTACGACCTCTCGAACGGCTCCGTGCTCAGTGCGCCGCCGCTCCCCACCGCCACCTTGGGCTCCACCCGCATCTCGTTGTCACCGTACTTGCGCACCTGTGCCTGAAGCTGCCGCTCTTCGCGCGCCCGGGCCACGTGCAGGTCGTACGCCGTCGGCTCCGTGCCGAACGGATCGTCGCCCTCGTCGATTGCGTCAAAGATGCTGCTCATCGCGGCCTGCCTTGTTTCTACTCGCGACAGAAATAACTAGCTGTACCACGGGTTCAGGTAAGGCTGCGGGCCGTCGTGCCCGGACAGCGCCTGCTGGTTGGCCATGTAGTTCTCGGCGTCGTGCATGTGCTCAAAGTAGCCCGGCGGGAGCGCCGGCGGCGGAGTCGGCCCCGGCCCCGGCGCCGGGGCCGGGGCCGGGGCCGGCGGTCCGTCCTCCGCGTCTCTCAGCTCGTTCTGTGCGTCGCCGACCGCGAGGCCTGTGATGACCTCTTTGGTGCCAGGGAGCTTCGAGGCCAGCTTCTGTCGGAACGTCTGCGGCTCCTCGCTGGCCGCGGCGTCCTCGCCGCCCTCGCCGGCCTCGTCCAGCGCCCGGATGTTGGCCGCCGTGTCGGTGCCAAACGTCACCTCGCCCGCCTCGGCGGTGGCCGCGGCCGCCTCCGCTCCGACGCCGAGCTCCGCGAGCGCACCGACCCCCGTCGACGCCAGTGCGACGGCACCAATGGCGAGGGCGCCGTCCTGCAGGTCGTGGAGCATCGGGTGCTTGTCCACGTACGCTTCCGTGTCGTCGTATCCCTTCTTCACCTTGCCCGCCGCGCGCCCGACCCACGTCTTGGTGCTGTGGTACGCGCCCTCGATGTCGTCCAGGAAGCCATCACCGTGCTGCTCGTCATCGTCACTGTCGGAGTCGCTCGCCAGGCCCCTGCCGCCCTGGCCCTTCTTCGGAATCTTGCCGAGCTTCTTTATCGCGGCACGCGCGGGCGCCGTCGCGGCCTGCTGCTGCTCGTCCAGCTCGCCCCGCGCCATCTCCCTATCGTCGGCGGCGTTCTGGGCGTCGTATTCGTCCCGCTTCTTCAGCTCGTTCACGCGCTTGTAATTCGAACTGATCTTGCTGAGGTCAAAGATGCCGGCTGCAAACGCCTCATCCTTAAACTTGAGCCACGCGTTCGAGTACCCGCCCGCCCTGAGCCGGGCCTTGGCGTTCTTGGTCTTCTGCCGCGGGCTCAGGGTCTTGGCGCTCGCGGCCTTCTTCGGCGGGGCTGCGGCTTTGGCCGCCTTGCTCTTCGGTGCTTTGGCGGCCAGAGCACTCTTGCGCTTTGCCTTTGCGGCCGCTTCGGCCGCCTTTGCCTTGGCGCTCGTCTGCTCGAGCGTATCAAAGATCGAGTTGTCGGCCTTCGCCTGCGTCTTCTTTGGCCTTGCCGCCGCGGCCTTTGGCTTCGGCTTCGGCTTTGGCGTCGGCGTCGGCTTCGGAGTAGCCGGAGCCGGAGCCGGAGCCGGAGCCGGAGCCGGAGCCGGAGCCGCCGCCTTGCCCGCGGCGGGATTATCGCTGGAGTGCGAGTGTTTATACTTGCTCGCATCGCCCTTTGCCGGCGTGCCCTTGGTGGTCGCATAGTGACCGCCGCTCTGCTTCGGTTTCTCACCGTCGTGCCCGTCACCGTCGTCACCCTTTGCACCGTCACCCTTCTGCGCGCGGTACGCCGCAGCGGCCTTCTGCATGGAACCACCGTGCTGCTTGAGGTTCTTCTTCATGAAGTCGCGGTAGCCGTGAGCGGCGCCCGAGCCGCCCTGCGACGGCCAGCTGGACTTCTCGTGCGTGTGCTTTCCCTTGCCTCGCGTCGTGCCCTGCTTGCCAAAGTAGTGACCGCCGCTTTGGTGCTCGTCGGGCTCCAGCTCGAGGTCTCCAGAGGGCCGGTCGGAGGGCGCGGGTGCGTCTCCCGGCGGTGCCGTGTCATCCAGCAGCTTCTTCAGCTTGGCTTTGGTGAACTTGCTCAGTGCACCCTTCTGCCCGCGAGATTTGAGCAGTGCAATCATGTCCGCCCGGGTCATCGTCTTGCGCGCCATGGCCGTGAGCTTTACTGGTACTACCACAATATAGTGTCAGCACTGCTGGGCCACATCGTAGCCGTGGGCGAGAAACACGTGCCCCCATCCGAGACTAATCTGACCGCACCGGGTCGAGTCGAGCCGCTGGTTGAGGTCTGGGTCCGTAGTTGCAGCGCCGGTGAGGTGCGGCATCCAGCCCGGGCCAGGCTTGCGGCCGTAGCTGTCGAAGAAGAGGTCTGGGCGCCCGGGCTCGCGGCCGATTGCAGTCCAGTGTTCACCCTTCTCGGACGACGGCTGGGTGTTCTGGATGAAGAAGCTTCGATGCTTGGTGCGCGGCGGCTCCACATCGGCGGGGAACACTCCCAGGAATTGCATTCGGTGAAAGTGTCGCTCACCGTACCCCCCCAGCTGCGATGTGCTGGTCGTCTCGTTACTGCCGAGCCGGCCGGCGACGGCGGCGGCGTATGCGGCGAGCAGCTGGTCCGCGTCCATCGATATTTACTGTATGGCGTACACTAAAGGCCCATGGACGGCTGGGAGCCGGACAAATGGGAGAGTGAAGACCAGGTCGGCGGGCTTGCGGCGCGCACGCAGTTCCCACTGGAGCCCGGGATGGCCCTCGACGTCTTCTTCAACAAGCCCGAAGCAGGGGTGGGCACCTGGAAGCCGGGCTTCTATCGCGGGATCGTCGAATCGGTGAAGAAGCCGACGGGTAAGGCCAAGTCGCAGGAGGTCGAGGTTGACTTTCCTGGCGATCTGAGCAACAGCACGATCAAGGTCACGGAGCAGTCGCTGCTGCCGTCGGGAACCA
>Ga0114998_10004598_pt1 | contig 10027 bp, 9 predicted proteins | sample ArcticOcean_MG_C_5_FD_87044 | JGI IMG/M metagenome (GOLD analysis project Ga0114998, IMG submission 87044) | Marine microbial communities from western Arctic Ocean - ArcticOcean_MG_CB4_138 | ecosystem: Environmental > Aquatic > Marine > Oceanic | place: Arctic Ocean: Canada Basin | collected...
AGTTTATATTTTACTCCGCCCATTAGGCTATTGCCAATGAGTAAAACACTGACGATTTCATTGGCAGATCCCTCAATGACGCAGCCTGTTTCAGCCTCTGGAGGATTGCTGGCAGATGAATCATTGCCACCGTCACCCCCTCCGCATGCGGCTAAAAAAATAACTAACAAAATAGAAATGCAGTGCTTGGATAATTCAGTTAAGTTCACTTTCAGTTTCCGGTGTTAATTTTATTGTCAATTGAATCTATATATAAAACGCTCAAAATTGATAAGAGCTAACGCCCTGTTAAGGGGCAAATTGTAGTTGGCTAAAATGTGAAGCCGAGTGGAATCAGCCAACTGTAATTCCCCCCACTTGAACCGCTTTTTATGTAACCCATGTCGCTGCATTTCAGTGGATTTTATAAAAATATTAGCGTCAACACCCGATTACACAGACACATACTCGAACCCTCTAAAATTAAGCTTACTATCATTAGCAGTCATTTAAATGGCTGAATAAAACACTCGGACAGTTGGATATATAGCACCAGCACTTAAAAGACAAATATTACTCAACGTGGCTTAGAGTCCTTTCAGGATTACTTGATCATTACACCACTATGAAATTAGTCTGCTAGGGCCTAATCTAGAGTCTTACGAACCGTTATTTACTTTTTCTTCAATAGGTGACCTTTTATAACCCCTAGTGCGTTCTGGTCGGATTCTATATACTCACGCTCTTAGTACGGAATTCCTATGCCAAACAATTCAAAATCAACCATCGAAGATCCTAATTTGCCCATCGAAAAAATTCAATACGACAATCCTGTTGCGAGTCGAGACGACTTATTGCAACTAATCAATGAAGAGAAAGTGCCTGTTTCGCATGAGCACATAGCAGAAAGACTGCAGTACAAAGATGAAGATAGCATTGAAGCCGTCCGCCGACGCTTGCGAGCCATGGCACGTGATGGTCAGATATTTCGCAATCGGCGCGGTGGTTATTTAAGTTTTGACCATATGGACCTTGAGAAAGGTTTTGTTCAGACACATCCAGATGGTTTTGGCTTTTTAAAGCCCGAATCGGGCGGCAAAGACATTTTTCTTGCTGAACGCCAAATGCGTCAGTTGATGAATGGTGATAAAGCTGCGGTAAAAGTGGCGTGTTACGACAAACGTCGTGAACGGTCCGAGGGAGAATTAATCGCTGTGCTAGAGCGAGCGCATCAGAGTGTTGTTGGTCGTTACCATCAAGAGGGTGGTATTGATTTTTTGATTCCTGATGACAAGCGCCTAACTCGTGATATTCTTTTAAGTCGTGATGTTGGACATACCGCAAAACTGGGTGATATTGTGGTTGTTCGTATCACCGATTACCCCACGCAGCATAACCAACCGATCGGCATTATAGAATCGGTGTTGGGGCAGGACAATGCACCTGGAATGGAAGTGACCATTGCTTTAAATACTCACTCCATACCCCATCATTGGAACGAGGCTGTACAGTCTGAAATTAAGGGCTTCACCCACCAAGTAGAAGAAGCCGATAAACAAAATAGAAAAGATTTTCGTCACTTACCTTTTGTGACGATTGACGGATCAGACGCGCGTGATTTTGACGATGCTGTTTTTTGTGAACTAGTCGATAAGGGATTTCGCCTATATGTAGCCATCGCTGACGTTGCACACTATGTTAAAATTGGCACAGCGCTAAATCAAGAGGCAATTGATCGAGGTACTTCGGTATATTTTCCCGGTGAAGTAGTCCCCATGTTACCGGAAGTTCTCTCCAACGGCTTGTGTTCTCTTAACCCCGATGTTGATCGCTTGTGTATGGTTTGCTGTATGGATATCAGCCAAAACGGCGTTATTAAGCAGCATAATTTCTTTGAAGCGATTATTCATTCTCATGCACGACTGATTTATGATGACGTAGCAGCCGTTATATTTGAAAAAAAGGAAGAGGGTGCGCCGGCTCTTCAGCGAGTAATAGGGGATCTTGAAAATCTTAAAATGGTTTACCAAGCCCTGGCTAAAGCTCGTAAAAAGCGACATGCGATTGAATTTGACACCAATGAAGTGATCTTCAAGTACAACGAGGAACGCAAGATAGAAGGCATCGAACCTGTCGTGCGTAACCAAGCTCATTTGCTTATTGAAGAGTGCATGATTGCGGCCAACATCAGCGCAGCTAGACTACTGAAGAAAAATAAAATTCCCACGCTTTACCGAAACCACGAAGGCCCCAATGCGGATAAACTCCCCAATTTGGCTGAATTTTTACTTGGTTTTGGTATTGTTTTCACCGCTGAAAAGCCAACACCGACAGACTATGCCCATATTATTGAGCAAATTAAACCGTTACCCGAATTCTCGATGATTCAGACAGTGGTATTGCGATCAATGTTGCAAGCTAATTACAGTCCAGACATTAAGGTTGGCCATTTTGGTTTAGCACTGAAAGATTATGCTCATTTTACTTCTCCCATAAGACGTTATCCTGATCTGTTAGTACACCGAGGTATCAAGCAATGGATTCGTCATGGCAGTAATGAAGGTTTTGAATACGACCTTGCCGCTATTACTAGCTTGGGTGAAAGTTGTTCACGTTATGAACGACGAGCTGACGATGCAACACGCGATGCATCAGACTGGCTAAAATGCGAATTCTTGCAAAAGCGAATCGGCCAACAGTTTAGCGGCATTGTTTCAGGTGTGACTAGCTTTGGTCTTTTTGTCCAGCTCGAAGAGCTCATGATCGATGGCTTAGTTCACATTACCTCCCTGAAACGTGATTACTATCATTTTGATCCAGTGCGTCATCGTTTAGTGGGTGAGTCAAGCAACCGCAGCTATCAGTTAGGTGACCGTTTAGAGATTCAAATCATGGGCGTCAATATGGAAGAAAAGAAAATTGACTTCGATTTGGTCGCTAACTTGGGTGATGATAGCGTTAAACCTAAGAAAGGGAAAAAAGTAAAGAAGTCTGGTGATAAATATGCTGGTAAGACTAAAAAAGCTAAAAAGTCAGCTCAGTCAGATGATAAAGGTATGGACAAAAAGCCGGCTAAAAAAATAGCAAAGAAGCCAGCCAGGAAGATAAAGAAAAAAACAGCATCTGAATCTATTCAAACAACGACGAAGCCACCCGCTAAAAAAACAGAGGCAAATGTTAAACCAAAGGCAAGAAAAAAGCCTAAAACAAGTCAGAAGTCACAGGCTGAAAAGACAAAGACATGAGCGATCTGTATATCTATGGATTCCACCCCATAGCTAAAATGTTGCAACATACGCCTGAATCATGTGTGGGTTTGATCTGTACCGATTCAAAGAATCCGCGCTTGATTTCACTCATCGCCCGAGTGAAAGAATTAAATCTGCCCATTCGAGTTGAACCTAAATTGGTCCTGACCAGCTTGGTTGGTAGTGACAAGCACCAGGGTTGTGTCATGCACTATGTGGCATCGATCACGGGGGTCACCAGTATCGAGCAATGTCTTGCTGAGATGCACAATCGATCTTTATTTTTAGTGTTGGATGGCGTTCAAGATCCTCACAACTTAGGGGCCTGTTTAAGAACGGCCAATGGGGCAGGTGTCGATGCAGTGATTATACCCAAAGATCGCTCTGCCAAGATGAATGCTACTGTCAGTAAAGTGGCTGCTGGTGCTGCTGAATCAACCCCCCTGTTAGAAGTCACGAATATTTCTCGTTGCCTGAAGGACTTAAAAAATGCGGGTGTTTGGATTTACGGCACCAGCGGTGATGCGCATGGCTCACTTTATGATTTTGACTATCAAGGCCCGGTTGCACTCGTTATGGGTGCTGAAGGAGACGGTTTACGTCGCCTAACAATGGAACAATGTGATCAGCTCCTAAAGCTACCTATGCAGGGTTCAGTCGAAAGTTTAAATGTTTCAGTTGCAACAGGCGTTTGCCTGTATGAAATCATGCGCTCAAGAATGGCTTGCAGCTAAGCATTTGCTCCGGTAATATGCGCTCCTTTCTAGGGCTGGGCCTCATTGGCTTTTTGTCATAGGAAATCCTTGCTCCACAGTCCATTGGTACTGGGGGCTTCTTTATCCATAAGGAAACAATATGAAGCATTATGAAATTGTGTTTCTGGTCCACCCTGACCAGAGTGAACAGGTGCCCGCGATGGCTGAACGCTATCGTACTATGATCACCAATTCTGGCGGTGCTGTTCACCGTGAAGAAAACTGGGGTCGTCGTCAGCTTGAATTCCCAATCAAAAAAATACACAAAGCCCATTACGTCCTGATGAATATTGAATGTTCACAGGAAATTCTAGATGAGCTAGAAAGCGCCTTTCGTTTTAACGATGCGGTTCTTCGTCATTTAACACTGAGTTGTGGTGCCGCTGTAACTGAAATGTCACCTATGATGGCCGAAGTCGAGCGTGAAGAGTCTGCAAAAACAGCTGAACGAAAGCCTACCACTGCACCCAGAACTGAAACTGAAGCTACTGAAGCGCCTGCCGTTGAAGCACCCGCTGCGGAAGCTGCCACTGCCATAACCGAAGGAGCAGAATAGCCATGTCACGTTATTTCCGTCGTAAGCGTTTTTGTAAATTTACTGCCGAAGGCACTGTTCAGATCGACTATAAAGATCTAGAAACGTTAAAAGAATATGTTACAGAGTCGGGCAAAATTGTACCGAGTCGTGTTACTGGTACAAAAGCAAGATACCAGCGTCAGTTGGCTACAGCGATTAAACGGGCTCGTTTCCTGTCGTTGTTACCTTACACTGACCAACACAAGATGAAATAAAGGGGCTGGTGTCCATATGTTGGCACTCGCTAGATATGCTTTAAAAGGACCGTATCAAGCGGCTACAATAGTTGGTTTATTGGCTATTGTAGCCGTCGTATTACCGTTAATGGGTGGAAGCCCATTGGCAACCATGATTATAACTGGAGCTTTAACACTGTTTTCTGGTGCTTTAGTTGGGTTGGTCATTTTGACTCATGGGTCAAGGTCTGGTTTAAAAGCAGTAGTTGTTTCGATTATCGGAATTACAGTTGTAGCTACGATAGCACTTGAAGCACCTATGATCGGTATCTCCATTGGGTTAGCCCAGTGGTTACCTATAGTCATATTGGCGCAAATTTTGCGTTCAACCAATTCATTAGTGTTGATGATGTTGATTGGCCTTGCGTTGGCGTTATTAGCCATTGTGTTACAACTATTAATTTGGCCTGACCTAGAAGCAGACTGGCTTTTTATGATAGAGCAGTCAATTTTGCAATTGAAAGCGTATCCTGAGTATCAGGATGTTGATATCACCAGTAATGCTCGATTATTAGTCCATTTTATGGTGATAATGTTGGGGGCTGCCCTGTATTCTTTATTTATTGGAATACTGTTAATGGCACGCTCAATGCAGTCGAAGTTATCCGATTCCGCAGACAAATTTAGTGCGGAATTTCGCGCAATTTCATTTGGAAAGCGCGTTGGTTTAGTGGCCGTGTTTTTACTGTCACTCAGCTTTTGGCTCAACCAAGCGTGGATTTCAAGCATTGCTTTATTATTAATGACGGCGTTTTTATTTCAGGGCATAGCGGTAGTACATACAAAAGTATCTAGAAGCAAGCGACCGAGGTTGTTTAAAACTTTGTTCTACCTTTTGCTTTTGATTTTCCCACAGGCTGCTGTTATTACAGCGCTAGTGGGCTTGTTAGATAACTGGTTGATATTGCGCAAACCTGCGAATATCAAATCAACGTAAACGTAATTTAAGAGAGGGTACTAGAATGGAAGTTATTTTATTGGAAAACATTGAAAACCTAGGTTCTTTAGGTGATAAAGTTTCGGTCAAAGCGGGCTATGCGCGTAACTTTTTAGTGCCACAGCGCAAAGCGCAAATGGCAACTGCTGACAACTTGGCTCAATTCGAAGAACGACGTGCAGACCTAGAAGCCGCGGCTGCAGCCGCTAAAGCAGAAAATGAGACCCGCAAGAAGAAAATTGAAGCACTAGGTACTGTCGTTATCACGTCTAAAGTTGGCTCAGAAGGAAAACTATTTGGATCAATTGGTACCAGTGATATTGCCGATGCCATTATTGCAGTTGGTGGTGTGGTTGAAAAACGTGAAGTCCGTTTACCAGAAGGCACAATTCGTACAACCGGTGAGCATGTTATTGATATTCACCTATACACTGATGTTGATGCAGTCATTACAATCTCTATTGTAGGCGAAGAGTAATTAATCATTAAAGTTATGCTGTCTTAACGTCAGCTAAGTTTTATGGATTACCCTTGAAAGGCTGTCATTTTTTGACAGCCTTTTTTATGTTCAGGATAGACGGCTTGGTTGAATAGACATAAACAATGATGTTTGCTACTCAGCAGGGTTATTGTGAAATATCAATAGGGTAGTATTGAATCTAGATATGAGACTAGCGTTGGGTGGCTATAAGCAATATTTAACTAAAGCTTGTCATCAAGTACCAACGTGAAATAATATGACTAAAATGATTAAGTCAGCGGTTCATGAACACTAAAATTTATGATATGCGGCCTACGAAATCGTCCTAAGAAATTAAAAGGCCAAGTTTAAATGTCTGAAATCACCTCCCGCGTAGCTGAATTAAGCCAACGTGTTGATGACCTTAAAGTACCACCGCATTCTTTAGAAGCAGAACAGTCGGTGATCGGTGGTTTAATGTTAGACAACCGCGCCTGGGATGATATTGCTGATGTCATTAATGAACATGATTTTTACCGTCATGACCATGCTTTAATTTTTCGCGCTATTCACGATCTTGCTGCCAATGATCAACCCTATGACGTCGTCACTGTCTCTGAATGGATTGGTTCCAGAAATGAACTCGACTCAATAGGTGGTTTGGCTTATTTAAGCATTTTAGCCAACGACACGCCGACTGCAATTAACGTTAAAGCTTATGCCAATATTGTTCGTGAATATTCAATCTTAAGGGCTTTAATTCAAGTTGGAAATGAAATTTCAGCCAGTGCTTTTAATGCTGATGGCCGAACCAGTAAAGAATTGCTTGATGAGGCGGAACGTAAAGTATTCAAAATTGCTGAGCAAGGTGCTGGCAATAAAGAAGGTTTTGAGGCAATCAACGACCTATTAACCAAAGCAGTACAACGCGTCGAAGAAATGTATAAAAGTGACGAGGCACTTACCGGTATTTCCTCTGGCTTTGCTAATTTCGACGCAAAAACATCCGGTCTGCAAAAGGGTGATTTGATTATCATTGCGGGTCGACCCTCCATGGGAAAGACCAGCTTTGCGATGAACTTGGCTGAAAACGCGGCGCTTAACACAGATAATTCAGTTGCCGTTTTTAGTATGGAAATGCCGGGTGAACAATTGGCTATTCGTATGATGTCTTCGCTTGGTCGCATTAATTCACACAACCTACGAACTGGTAAACTTGAGGACCACGATTGGCCCCGACTCATTTCTTCTGTCAATATGCTGTCGAAATCGAAGTTGTTTATTGACGATACGGCAGCATTAACACCAACCGAATTACGGGCCAGAACACGTCGTTTAAAAAGAGAGCATGGACTCGATCTAATTATTATCGATTACTTACAGCTGATGGGCGTTGGGGGGACAACGGAAAACAGAGCAACAGAAATATCAGAAATATCCCGTTCATTAAAAGCACTAGCAAAAGAACTTGAAGTTCCAGTAGTTGCTCTCTCTCAGTTAAACCGGAGTGTGGAGCAGCGACCAGATAAACGCCCGATCATGTCTGATTTAAGAGAGTCTGGCGGTATTGAGCAGGATGCCGACGTCATATTATTTATCTATCGAGATGAAGTTTACAATCCAGACAGTGCCGACAAAGGGACGGCAGAAATACTTATTCGTAAACAGCGAAATGGTCCTATCGGAATGGTCAGGCTGGCTTTTCTTGGTCAATACACACGTTTTGAAAATCTCGCTAATGAAGATGCTTACGGAGGAGGGGACTTTGAATAGTCACGGTCAAAATCGTCACTCACGTATTAGTATTGATCTTGCTGCAATACGATATAACTATCAAAAATTAAAAACATTGTCAGGTGGTAGTCAGCTGATAGCCGTGGTTAAGGCCGATGCCTATGGGCATGGGGCTATAGAAATAGCCAAAGCGCTTCCCCATGCGGACGCCTTTGCAGTGGCAGCCGTTGGTGAGGCTGTTTCCTTAAGAGAAAGTGGCATTACTCAAAAAATTCTCATTATGGGTGGTTTTATCAGTGTGGCAGAGCTCCAATCTTGTATTGATCTAAAGCTTGACCCTGTTATTCATCAGCAATTTCATATTGACTGTTTGCGTGATAATCCAGCGTTAGATCAAATTGAAATTTGGATGAAGGTTGACTCAGGTATGGGCCGGCTAGGGTTCCCTGTTAACAAGGTAAATAATGCCATAGAGCAGCTGGAAAAAATTCCCACTCTGGGCCAAATGCGAATGATGTCTCACTTTGCTAGCGCAGATGAGATAGATAACGATCAAACTGAAAAACAAATAAAGAACATTAATGATCTTAAGTTAGATCATTATGAATGGGGAGTATCCAATTCAGCGGGCATTATAGGTTGGCCAAAGTCTCATAAAACTTGGGTTCGATCAGGTATCGCTATGTATGGTGCAAACCCGATGTCAAACCGAAAGCAAATACGCCAGCACCTTCGGCCGTCCATGACGATGACAACTATCGTGCTAGCCGTGAATCAAAATAAAAAAGGTGACGTGATAGGCTATGCGGGTTCTTACATCTGCCCTAAAGATATGACTATCGCGGTAATTGCCGCCGGGTACGCCGATGGTTACCCCAGGCTTAAAACCCAATCTAGTCAAATTAACATACAAGGTCAGCTGTGTAATATTGTAGGGCGTGTTTCCATGGATATGATAACCGTTGATATTAGTGGTTTAGTTGAAGTCAAAGTAGGTGACGAAGTCTGCTTGTTTGGTGCTAGCCCTGAAGCTGAAGACATTGCCGATGACTCATTGACAATCGCTTATGAAATATTCTGTAACGTTGGCTCGCACGCCAAACGAGTTTATATTAATAGGGCTAAATAATTGTTTAAAATTGACTAGTAAAATGTAGGTTTTATCCGTAGAATCCTGCCTTCAAATATGCACCTGTAGCTCAGCTGGATAGAGTACTCGGCTACGAACCGAGCGGTCGGGAGTTCGAATCTCTCCAGGTGCGCCATTATTGGACTCAACATTGGTCTAACCCCTTGAATAGTTACGAGTTTTATCACTCGACTACGAATGGAGTTGACATTAATGAGGACATTGAAACACCCCCAGTACACCTACTTAAAAGACGGGAGTTACTACTTTTCTCGTTCAGTTCCACTTGATCTAAGACACCTCTATTTAAAGCCAAGGATAATTCAGGCACTCAGGACTCAATCTCCTGTCCGCGCGAAGATGGCATCTCGGACTCTTTCGGCCAAATTGGATGATTATTGGCTGGGTATCAGGTTGCAACAGGTAGGCATTCCAGCTTCTCACCTGTTAATTGAGCAAGGGCTACCTTCGGCTGCCTCAGGACTACCGACAATAGAAGATGCTGAATTGCTATACCTTGAGTTAAAAGGGCAGGGTCGAGGTGCAACAGCAGTCTAAGGGGTATTCAAGTGTTAACCGAAGGAGATTTGCTGCCTGTATTAACCGATATAAGTGAGCCGAGGTAGGTGCTTAAAGTACCTATAATAATATACCTACCGGTAATAGAAGATGGTAACTTAAGTTCAATCATTAAGGTATTACTATCAGGTATTACCATCAAGCAAAGCATTGGTAGTACCTAAGTACCACGGTGGGAGGTACTCAAGCCCTATGCATTGATTTCTCAATTAGCCTACATTCGTACCACCTAGAGCGGCTACCTCAGTGATCATTAGTCGTATCTTTAGACCCTTTATGATCCAACTGAAGGAGCTGCCATGTCAACCTTCACCATCGTCTTAACTCCATCCATATGCCTTGACCAAGTCTCTAGCATGACCTCTTTAGCCCACTCTGCGTGCTGCCTTTGGA
>Ga0114998_10004602_pt1 | contig 10025 bp, 6 predicted proteins | sample ArcticOcean_MG_C_5_FD_87044 | JGI IMG/M metagenome (GOLD analysis project Ga0114998, IMG submission 87044) | Marine microbial communities from western Arctic Ocean - ArcticOcean_MG_CB4_138 | ecosystem: Environmental > Aquatic > Marine > Oceanic | place: Arctic Ocean: Canada Basin | collected...
AAGTGCGAGGGGCAGGTGCAAGAGGAGCTCGGCCCTACGCGGGTCATGTAAAACGTTTTGGCGAAGGTCTCGGAGGGAATCTTAGCAACGTGGGTCATTTTTGCTGCTCTGCACGCATGCCTGCTTCGATAGATATCAGTTTTAATCTAGATGGCGTACCTGAACGCAATGCTGCCTCCGTCGGCCCAAGAAATGATCCTGCAGTGTTTGAGCATGCGCGCGCTGGGACTCGAGTGGCGCGAGCAACTGTCCTTGTCCAGCACGTGCCGCCGCCTCTGCCGGGCTTTGCCCCGCCCCACGAAGCGCTGCTTGTTCGAGACGCTGCTTCCGAGACTCGCGAAGCGGAGGAAGTGCTCGGAGCGCGAATACGTGCTCGCTCACTGCGGTTTTGCACAACGTGCCGAGTACCTGTGCTGTCGAGGTCGGCCCGAGCGCATTTGGGCACGGCGCTACCCACACGCGGCGACGCGAATTTGGGCATGTGGATAGTTTAATAATTTGTAGTATAAGTACAGTCTTTCTTTCTGGTAAATGGCTCTGTTCTCCCCAGAAAAAAAAACCTCGGACGTAGACGAAGCTCCGTTTTCGGCGGATAAGTATGAGGAAAATTCGCCATGCAGTTTACTGGCGGCAAAAAACTTAGAGAGTAAAGCGAAAGAGTTTGCAAAAGAAATACCCGCTAAATTTTCTGAGCAAGTATACGATCCGGAGGAACGTAAACATTGGATCCTAAACGAATTCCTGCCCCGACTGAACACAGATTACATGAAGCTCGAAGAGAGGAAACGCGTCAGTACGGTCTGGATGTGCGGCATTTTGTTTCAGAAACACGTCGTACCTCGAATTATAACAGAGGTCAGGAAAATTGATAAAGACGACAGCGTTAAAATCAAGTTGAGGACACACTCAAGCGATGATCGTAAAAGATGGGTGAGTGCCCGAAACAAGGAGTGGAATATTGCATGGAGAGAAGGCGACTGGACTTGCAATACAACACGGGTTGTGGAACATTATCCACAGAGAGTGACTACAACATGCACTGCTCCGAACTTCGCTGTGAATCCCGTGTGTTGGCGGCGGGGATGTGTTGGAAAACGTCCTGCCGAGTCGTTAGATAAGACCGTCTGGAATTTGGAGAATTTAAAAAAGGAAGACTGGAACATATTTGAGACCGCGTTCCCTGGCGAACTTGAATATATCAGGGCATATACTGAAAACACTGGACTCTCTGGCTGGCTGCTAACAAATTGGTTCGTGGCTGTTGTGATGTACGAGCTCTTTTTAATCGTGCCGACGACGATCTTCAACGCAGACAAAATGTCGCAGCAGCCGCGCACGGAACCCCAAAAGACACGCCGAACGAACGATTTGAGAAAAGCGTGGGAAGAAATTGAGGGGTTTCAGATCAGTAATTTATCGGGTGTCTTTCGTTTAGTAGAGCGGAAGTTTACGGCGATTGAAGCTCTGTTTTACGCAATTGCCATTTGGCACAAGTCTGAATACCCTGGAGCCAGTCGGCAGATGACAAACGATTACGGGAAATCTGCGCGAATCAATCTGCTTGATTTTTGCGTCAGTGTACCCTCTGAAAAGCACATTAAGTCGATACGGAGCATATTTGATGCGTTGGCAAAAGACGACCTGGAGGAAGATAAGTTTAAGGCAGCACTGGACAAAATTATTAAAAAAGGCGTGTCGTACATACACTATTTACGCAACAAATACAAAGACAGCAGTAAAGGCGAGACGAACAGAGAGTATTTACGCAGAGTTATCCGTCCGAAAGATACTGAATTTCATCTTCCTGGCGTCATCATTCCTAGATATGAGATTTTTATGAACGACGCTGAGTACGACGATGCATCGTGCTGGCTTTGGAAGCAGTTCAAGGAGGTGGAAAAGTCTAAACTGAAGCCGAGCCTTAAGCCCACGTTCAAGGTACCTACTCATTTGCGCAACATGCCACTTTACCAAAATTGGACAATGGACTTTATTTTGGACAAATCTGGTAAAGTTTTCGAATGGAAAGGGGAGCATAAACGGTTCTTCGCGTGGACCGAAAGTTTCACGAGGAACATCACAATGGATGCCACTTTTTTCCTGAACGGAGAGGCACTGGAGATATTACAGACACTCGCGCACGAGTTTGGTCACGCTATGAGCATGTTCGGGAGACACGCGCTGCAGGCTTTGTTTCGTCCGTGGGCTCGATACTTTGGTGAAAACAATCCACGACAGTTCAACGATCGACATCCGTGGACTACCAAGTACTCGGCGTGGCCTGACATAGTTGCACGAGAGGACAAACGGAAGGCAGAAGAGAAGCGAAAAGAGGCGCTTGCACGTGCCGTCGGTGCACTTGGCGATGCGCAGCAGCACCTTCTTGCTCCAAAACTCCACATAAAAACCCTGTACTCGCAGATGCTTGCATTGAAACTCCAGATAAAAACACTAAGAATTTAAATAGTTAGTCGCCCAGTACTCTCCCAATGACCTCACTCTTGCGGTTGATTTTCTCGTAGATGAGCTCGTCTATGGTGCCCGTCGCGATAACGTAGCGGATGTCGCAGGCCTTCTCCTGGCCAATGCGGTGGATGCGGTCCTCCGCTTGCCGAAGCGTAGCCGGGTTCCAATCCAGCTCCACGAACAGCATCACGCTCGCCTTCGTGAGCGTGATGCCCGTGCTCGCGGCGCCAATGCTGAGCAGGGCCACGCGACACTTGCCGTTCTGGAAGTCCTCCACGTGCTGCTCCCGACGATCCTGCGGCACACTGCCGTCGATGCGCATGTGGGGCACCCCTCCGAGTTTCTCCTGCAGAAAGTCAAGCATGCACATGTGTTTGGCAAAGACGACGACTTCGCCAACCTGCTCCAGCGTTGCGAGGAGCAGATCGGCCGCGACGCCCTGCTTGGCGACGGCGTTGGCGCGAAAGAGCTCGGAGATGAGCTTCTTCTGCTCAAAGATGAGCTGCTTGGCCTCCGGGGAGCCCTCCTGCGCCGTTCCCAGCGCCCTTCCAATGTCCTTCAAGCGCGCCATGCCGTTGGTGGCCGCCTTCAGCATCTTGGGCGGCACCTCGACGGGCACCTCGGAGCGCAGCTTCCTTGGCAGCTGGGTCAGCACGCTGCGCTTGAGGCGGCGGACCATCACGGTGCGCCGCAGCAGGAAGCACAGCTCCTCCACGCAGCTCGAGCCACTGACGTTGAAGCCAAAGATGTCGTTCTTGGCGTCGCAGTAGCGGCGGACGAACTGCCCGTAGTTGCCAAAGTAGGCCGGACGGAGGCACTGCACCTGCGTGAAGGCCTCGACGGGGCGGTTGCTGAGCGGCGTGCCGCTGAGCAGCAGCACGCGCTTGGCCCGCTGCGCCAGCGGCACCAGGGCCTTGGTGCGCTTGGCCTTTTTGTTCTTGATGTAGTGCGACTCGTCGCAGATCAGGCACTGGAACGTTCGCTTCCACGCGAGGCGCGGCACCAGGTCGTAGCTGACGATGACCACCTCGGCCTCTCCGACTGCGTCCTTCAGAGCGTCCTTGCTCTTCTTAATCACCATGGTCCGCACTCCGGGCATCCACTGCTCAAACTCCTTGCACCAGTTCAGCCGCAAGTAGCTGGGGCACACCACGAGCAAGGGCCACTGCGCGCGCCAGTAGCTCATCACGGCGATGGCCTGCAGCGTCTTGCCCAGTCCCATCTCGTCGGCCAGCAGCGCCCGCGTACCGAAGCCGACGCAGCGCTCGACGCCCTCGCGTTGGAACGGGAACAGAGCCTCGCGGATGCGGGGGCTGATGCGGGTCCAGTCCATTTTGATGGGCCGTTGCACCTGGTGTGCCAGCTTCCACACGCGCGCGGGCACGAGCACGACGCGCTCCTCGTCTGCCCAGCGGACGGAGAGGGACTTGTACTGCGACAGACTCAGCACCGCCTCGCGCTTCTCGAAGAAGACGCCGCCCAAGTGCCTATCCAAGTCGCTGCGGTGTCGGCGCCGCACGCGCACGCTGTCCCCCGTGAGCTGGAACAGCAGAACTTTTTTCACCTTGGACTTGGTCTTCCAGTACGCTCGCTTCATCCTACGCTGAAGTTGGCGAGCCTGCACACAAACTGAAATGTTCTCTAGATTGCGCGCAGCTCGACCTTGCGCTTCAGGCGGTGCTTCGAGACGACGTGGGAGCCGCAGTTCTGGCAGATGACCGCACCGTGGGACCGCAGAGCGACCTCTCGGTGGCAAGAGACGCAGGAGTACATGCGCCGCTCTTGGGGCAGGTTGGGGTCGCTGCTCTTGGGGCGTCTCTTGGCGCGGCTCTTGGGGCGGCTCTTGACCACTGTGGACTTTGCTCGCTTGGGGGGCTCGACGTTTGGCAAGGGGATTATGGGCTTCAGCAGCCCGTACGTGCTCCGCACGCGCTGTATGGATTGCTGCAGAGCTTCCAGAGTGGACATACCGTGCTGCTGCTGTGGGCAATCGCATAATAACTGAAATGTATGTTAAAAGTAGTGGCTTCGTAGAAGCACATGGACGAGCAGCTTATATTGTGGGAAGAGTTTGTTCTGATGCTGCGCGAGCACTTTGACACCAAGCGACGATACGCAGCCTCGAAGAAGCCTACAAAGAAATAAGTAAATAGTTAGCTGTACATACTCAACATACCTCCCCCATCCTTGTTTACGTTACCATCCGAGAACGTCTTAATGCCTTGTTGGATGTCCGTGAAAGTCAGCATCTTGCTGGAGCGGCGCGGAAAGACCCGCATGGCGTGGGCCATTTTGCAGTGGAAGAGGAGGTTGTGCGTGGAGCCACCGTTGTCGTTAAATTTACAGTTGGTGTCCCGAAACGTCTGCAGCAGCTGCTCCTTCGTAATTTTTGTGCGCCACCCGAAAGTGTCGATCTGCTTCAGAAATATATCCGCTAGCTCCGGCAGTTCGTAGTCCGACACAACGAACTTCCACTGAAAGCGCCGCCGCAAGCCGGGGTTCACGGAGAAGAAGTGGGACTCGAGCTCCTTCTCGTAGCCCGCGATGATGATGATGCACTCGGGGTTGCTCGACATGTACTCGTTGATGCAGTCCAGGGCAATTTTGCCATACTCGTCCGAGTCGGAGTAGCAGAGGCTGTACGCTTCGTCTATGAAGACCACGCCGTGGGCCTTCTGCAGAAACTTGCGCGTTTTGTCCGCCGTTTGACCCAGGTAGCGGGCGACGAACGAGCTGCGCCTCGCTACCGTGAAGCGCTGCTCCGCAGCTCTCCCGCCAAGCGAGTTCGTGGCCTGCCATATCAAGAAAAGAATGCGCGCCAGTGTGGTTTTTCCCGTACCAGGGTTGCCGGTGAGCACGGTGTTGAGAAAGTGTCCGTCTTTCTCTCCTCGGTTGACGATCAGAAATTTGAGCTGCCGCACAACGGCGCGCTTGGCCTCCCACATTCCCACCATGTTGTCCAGCGCCGTGAGGTGCTCCCACAACTTCCCGTACTCGGTCTGCTTTCGCTTGGCAAACTTTATCACTCGCTGCATCTCGGATCGGGTCTCGTCCGACATGCTCCGCGTCCGGGGCCTCTTGGCGATTCTACGCGTGGTAGCTCTACGCTTCATTGCATGTGTAAAGAAGTTAACGCTGTACTTAGAAAACACGAATGGGTTGGATTTAAATGTACGTTTCTGCATTCTCCAAGCCATTTTTGTATTTTTTTCGGTAGGTGGCAGAGTTGCCGTCGGCGGAAGTAGCGTCGGTGTAGTGCTTCAAGATGCCGTGGTAAAAGGCCTTGAAAACTTTTTTTATGACTTCGAGGTTTTTTGCGCCCGTGGAGACGATCTTTCCCGACCGAAACACCAGAAAGACCACTTTTGGATCTATCGTGCGGAACACCAGACCTGGGAACAGCTCTGGCTCGTACGACGTGTACGCTCCGTAGTCGTACGAGAACTCGCGCAGGCGCAACGGCGAAGACACGTGCGCAGTCGCCACAATGTTCTGTATTTTGAAGTTGCGCATGAACACTGGAATGCCGTGCGTTTGCAGCAGGTGCACGTACTTTCGCACGGCGAAGCGCGACAGAAGCGGAGTCTTTGCCCCCGTGCACACAGCGTTTCCGCTGGAGAATATCAGAGCGGTCGTGCGGGGATTCAAAATGCGCACCGTCGCCGCCGCAAACTTTTTGGGGTTGTAGTCTACAAAGTCGAGGTTCGTCGACAGGGTCTTGAGGTCGATGTGCTTCCCCAGATTGAAGGTACTGACGATGTTCTGCACGGTCACGGCTGGCATGGGCTCGGACGCCTCCTCTTCGCTGATCGTGGGAAGCGTAGCCCGCTTCTTCTTCTCTTTCATTGCGCTCCCGAAACGAGTCTTAAAATAAACTGAAATGTGAAGAACAAGCCGCACGGTTCGTACCGACAAGATGATCGCGCTGCGCTACAGCGCTGCCAGCGCGGTCGAGGTGCGCAGAAGAAGCACCGTCGAGGTCCACAGCGTCTGCACGTTCAAGTGCGGCAAACCAGTCGACAATGGCCTCTTTGATCTGTACATGGGAGCCTTCGGCGAGCACCCCTGCTCGACGTGCGGCCTGCGGGCGAGCGAATGCACGGGGCACTTTGGGCACATGGAGCTCGCCGAGCCGCAATACAACCCCGTTTTTCTCCCGTACATACTGAAGCAAGCGCGCGAGCATTGCTCCTGCGGCGCACTCCGCGCTGGGAGGATTTGCACTCTTTGCTACACCGCGCAGAACAGCAAGGAGACGTGCTGCGGCAAGAAGCGATGGAGCAGCCGGGTGTGTCCCACGTGCAGAGAACAGTACCCGAGCTTCGTGCTCGATGGGGGAAACGTACTATGCAACAACAAAGAGCTCTCAACGGCCGCCTTCTGCGCCCTCAGTCGGACAACGAACGAGTACGTTCTGCACGCGCTGCCGGTGCCTCCGATGTGCGCGCGGCCCTCGATTGTAACCGTGCAGAACACCATACGAAGTCACGACAACTTGACCATCCACCTCTTGGAGATTCTCAAAAAAAACGCCGCGCTGCGCAAGGCGCTGCTCGAGCGCCAGCCCGAGCACTATCTCAAACAGTGCCGCGCCGCGCTGCGCGAGCAGCTGGGCATGTACATGAGCAACGGCAGCACTCGCGACTCGTTCAAGAAAAATGCCAGCTCGGTGGGAGGCATCATGGACCGCCTCGGTGGCAAGATAGGGCGCTTTCGGCAGAATTTGATGGGAAAGCGCTGCAACTTCACTGCCCGCACCGTCGTCGGGGGCGACCCCAGCTTGGGCATTGAGGAACTGGGCGTGCCGCGCTCGATCGCGAAGACCCTCACCAAGCCCGTGCGCGTGTGCGCGTACAACATAGACGCTTTGAGCAAGCCCTTTCTGCTGCGCTGCGTGTACCGCGGCGGCAAGAGCGGTGGGCGCATACTAGGGCTCGGGGAGACGCCCGCGCTGCAGCTCGGCGACGTCGTCGATAGGTACCTGCGCGACGGAGACTGGGTCCTGTTCAACAGGCAGCCCAGCCTGCACAAAATGTCCCTGATGGCCCACCGCGTCCGCATTCTCCCGTACTCCACGTTCCGCCTGAACTTGTCGGTAACGACACCGTACAACGCAGACTTTGACGGCGACGAGATGAACCTCCACGTACCTCAGAGCTTGGAGGCCACGGCCGAGCTGGCGACGCTGTGCCGCGTGCGCGAGCAGATTGTGTCCGTAACGAACAACAAACCCGTGATAGGCATCGTGCAGGACACGCTTCTCGGCGCCTACCTGTGCACGTCGCGCGACGTGCGCTTCAGCGAACACGACGCCATGCAGCACCTCATGACTCAGGAGAACGTGGAGGCTGCGCTGGCCCGCGCGCGGGCCCACCGCGCTGACAGCGATCTTCGCTCCGATACCATGTGCGCGGAGTGCGGCGAGACGCGCTCCGGAAGAGCGCTCTGCTGCGGAAAGGAGCGTTGGACCACCTACTTTACGGGCGGGCAGCTGCTCTCGGTGCTGCTGCCACCGACGCTGACCGTGCGCATTGGGGACATGGAGATTCGACGCGGGCGGCTGATACGAGGAGCGTGGGACAAGCGAGTGTTGGGAACGAGCAGCGGCAGTCTCCCGCACGTCCTCTGCCTCGACCACGGCAACAGAGCAGCGGAGGACTTTCTCAACGGCCTTCAGAGGCTGGTGTGCTCGATCATGAAGGCAATGGCCTTCAGCGCCGGCTTCAAAGACTGCATTCTTCCCCCGCACGCCCTAGAAAAGGTGGAAACGACCAAGCGCAGCACCCGGGAGCGGTACGATGCGTCGGCGGCGAACGAAGACGTCGCGAACGCCGTTTTGAACGCCGCCCGAGACTCGATAGGGCGCCTGGCCGTCGAGCACTGCGAGCAAGGGAACAGCTTCGCCGCTATGAAGAGTGCGGGCTCCAAGGGATCCAACATCAACATGGCCCAGATTATGGGCTGCGTTGGCCAGCAAAACGTGCAGGGCAAGCGCATAGGCTGGGACTCCGCGCGAACCCTGCCTCACTTTCCCGTTGGCAGCACCGATCCAGCCAGCAAGGGCTACATCGCGCACTCCTACATCGAGGGCGTGAATCCCAGCGAGTTCTTCTTCCATACGATGGCCGGACGAGAGGGCCTCGTCGACACAGCTGTGAAAACGGCCAAAACGGGCTACCTGCAGCGCCGCATCGTCAAGGGCATGGAGGACGTCGTCGTGGAGCACGACGGAACGTGCCGCGACCGCGAGAAGGTCATTCAATTTGAGTACGGCGAAGACGGCTACAGCGCGGTGGCGGTGGAGTGGCAGCACGTCCCCTGCTTGAGGCTCAACCGCAACAGTTTCGACGCCATGTACGTTTGGCAGGAGAACGCCGAGGAGGTGCGGGCCGTCGAGGCGGCCCGAGATCTGTTCGAGTACGCCGACCAAGCGCGAGGAAGCAACGTGCAGTTTGAGACGCGCTTTGTCCTGCCCTGCAACATAGAGCGCACCGTGTGCCAGCACCTAGACGCAGCCCCCCCACTCTCGCTGCGAGATCGCGTGACGCTGCGGGGGTCCAGCATGCCCCTGCGCGACGTCCACAAATTGTGGCCGGGCGCGCCGCTGGTGAGGGCCTTCCTGACCAGCGCCCTCTCCAGCAAGCGAATCGTTTGCACCTACAAGATGTCGGCTTCGGCTTTGTCCAACGTCGTAGACGTCGTCTTTGAGAAGCTGCGCAAGGCCCGGGTCGACGCCAAAGAGTCGGTCGGTGCCCTGGCAGCCCAGTCCATCGGCGAGCCTTCCACGCAGCTCACCTTGAACTCCGTGGACTACGAGACGCGCCTTGTCGTGCGCTGGCGGTGCGTGGGCGGCGTGCGCAACGGAAGCGTGGGGGAGATGATCGACAGCTTGCTCCAAGGCAACGAGGAGGTGCAGTGGCCAGAGGCCGAGACGGCCTATCTCCCGCTGGCCGACGGAGCGGCCGAGGCGCTGACGGTCGATTCCACCGGAGCGGTGTCTTGGAAAGCTCTCGAGGCCGTGACCCGGCACCCGCCCCGCAACGCCGACGGCACGAACAACCTCGTCAAGATCACTACGCGCAGCGGGCGAAGCGTCGTAGCCACGCGCGCAAAATCGTTTTTGGTCTGGCAAGACGACGCCATTGAGATCAAGCGGGGGTCCGACCTCGTCGTAGGAGACCGCGTGCCAGTCGTCTCCGCGCTGCCCCGCGAAGAGGAGGTGTTGGATCTGGCCCACCACCTGAGTCCCCAACAAGTCTTCTTCACGGACACGCTCGCCAAGGGAAAGCCCTTCCGATCAGCGGCCGAGGCGGCGGCCGCCCTGAAGATAGACTGCTTTCAGCAGGCAGGCATGGTGATCGCACGCCCATTCTCAAAGAGCTCCGTCGGTGCGCCGCAGCGCATCGCCCTGAGCAGCTCCTTTGGACACTTCGTGGGAGCTTTCTTGGCAGCTGGAAAGTGCCGAGGCCAGTGGGTGCACATACTGCACGCCGAGAGGCCGCGGCGCGCCATGCAGTGGGCCATCGACAGCGGCATGCAAGTGAAGAAGCGGGACGAGG
>Ga0114998_10004605_pt1 | contig 10020 bp, 9 predicted proteins | sample ArcticOcean_MG_C_5_FD_87044 | JGI IMG/M metagenome (GOLD analysis project Ga0114998, IMG submission 87044) | Marine microbial communities from western Arctic Ocean - ArcticOcean_MG_CB4_138 | ecosystem: Environmental > Aquatic > Marine > Oceanic | place: Arctic Ocean: Canada Basin | collected...
GACCCTTTAAAATCTTACTTACTACTTTGCACACGTAGGTGTTTTAGTTATCATTTTTGCTAATCGGCCAAAGCTTTCTTTTGGAACCTTATTTAATAGCTTAATAAGAACTTCATCCCCGGACGAGAGAATATCGGCTGTAAGTGAAGCTCCGATTGTTTCCCCAAGCTTTACTTCTTCTTCCTCAAGATCCATGCCTCTGATTATGGCTCCATCTCTGAGTGCACTTTTAAGTTCGATAATAAATTCAAGTTTTAATTTTGAACCACACTCATCACACTCATCATTATTTAGATCGTTTAAATGTCCACAATGATGACAAGATTTCATTTGATTTGATATTTCATAAAATTCATGGCCACATTCGTCGCAATCCTTAGCTCCTATGGAACATTCTGATTCACAGGTTGGGCATACTTTATGCGAAGGCCTTTCTATGGAGCTCTTAAACTTTGCTGGCATTTCATTTTCAACTCTTAATGCAAACTTTTCGAACTGAGGAAGTGAAGGCATTACAACATATGCACTTGTCATATCTTGATCACCCATCGTCCTGACAACACGTCCTATTGCTTGTCTGAAAAAAAGCTCTGTCTGTGCAGAAGGTAGGTATATAAGAACCCTTAACCTTTTGATATCAACACCTTCAGAAACCATTGCCACTGAAACCATCCATCTTTTTTTAGAACGTCTGAATGCAGCAATTCTATCTTCTGGATTAGTAATGTTACTATGGACCATTGCAGGTTTTTCACCCTCTATTAGTTCTAAAATACTACACATATGCTCTGCAGTTGCTATATTGGGTGCTATTATTAATCCACCAGCATCAGGCATTTGTAATCTTGTTTCATTAAGCTTATTAATACCCCATTTAATCATCGTCCCCTGATAAGAGTCTTTGTCAGGTGTAATCTGATCATCAAGATATTGCCTTGTGCATGCTAGTTTATAGAAATCTAACGCTTGCTGAAGACCAGTGATTTTAATTTTATCTTCACTTAAATCATTTCTTGATTGGCTATTAACATTCGCAAGGGTTTCTCCTGCAAGAGAAACAGAAAAATTTCCTTCATGTCTATGAAATGTAACTGGTCTGCAATAACCTAAGTCAACTGCTTTTCCATAACTAAGAGTGTATGTTCCACCAGCGGGTTGGTTAATTCTTCCATTACTGTCATAAGCCATCCAGACAGTTTCTTGGCCGTCAGATCTTATAGGTGTTCCTGTTAATACTAGAACAAAGTGTGCATTTGAAAATGAGCTGTTTGCTCCATCTCCCCATGCCGCTTCTACTGCAGCGTGATGATGCTCGTCACATATTACAAGGGTTCTTGATGCTGAGCAAACAGAATGAAATGCTTCATTAAGATTTTGAATAGCAGCCCAGGTTGCACACAGATCCTCGCCATATCCTTCAATATCATCCGATGATGTGACTTTCATCATGTGTCTACCAGTTACATACTGAAATTCTTCGGCCCATTGTCTTACTATTTCATTTCGAGGAGCAATTACAATAACACGATCAATCATTGCATTTGAAATGAGCTCTCGCGCAATCACAGAAGCGCATATTGTTTTTCCTGATCCAGGAGCAGCATTTATAACAAAATGCTTATTTTCTCCATTTTTATACCAATCAATTGATTGCCTCTGTGCATCTGCCTGCCAAGGTCTTAATTTAATTTCTCTCATTAATTTGCGCCTTTCTTAAGGTTGCATGTTGGGCATAGAGCCAGCCCATTTCTAAGAATTGTTTTTCCGGATTTTGAAAATGGAATTTTATGATCAGCATGAAAGTTTTGTTTAAGAAGAACTCCACAAAAGCTGCATAAATTTCCAGAAAGAAGCCTGAGCGTCATTCTTTGTTTTTTTGTGAATAGACGTCTCATTTACTTATCCAATACTCACTAACCATTATCTCTCTGATAGGAAGTTCTTTTGGAGGAGTAACAACGCAGTGTTCATTCATTCTTTTAATTACACGCGCCATTGGAACTTTTGTTGATTTAATAATATTACCATCACGTTTGATGATAGTAAGAAAAGCATTTAGGTTTTGAACTCCAAAAAGTATCTGAGATTCTACAAGCGAAATTCTTCTTCCATTTTCCATTTCTATTAATAACGCAATGGAACCATTGAATTTTTCTATTTTATGCATTAGTTACACCCCATATTGATTTCATTGAATTTGTTAAAACTCTGATTCCAGTCATTGCAACATGGATCAGAAAGTTGATTTGCGTCATAATCTTCACAGTAGGTTTTCCATGGTTTTCTTGTCATGACAATATAGGTGTCCTGAGCGTAATATGATGGATATCCCTGACGATTATTGATCTTATCTTTACTTACTTTTCCTTTGGCAATTTCAATTAAGTTATTTGCAGCAAGAAAAAGTTCTTTAGATGAAAATTCTCCATCATTAATGTCTGAGAACTCAGTAAAAATATCAATTACTTCATCAAGTGTAGTTGGTTTTAAATCATAATTATTAAGCATTATCTTTCTCCTTAATTTTAAAAAAATAGATAATGAATTTAGCTGTATTTAATTGACCCGTTTGCCTTCAAGCATTGTGTTGCTAACATCGGCTAAGTATTCTGGTCTGGTCGAACATATAACCCTGTTCGATAGTCATCTTTATCCCGTCCGCTAGGTTTAACTTAACCATCAAAGCGCAGTCCGTTAGGTCTGGGTAAGATGCGGGCCTTAAACTCATCATCTTGACTTGTTATAAGTAATAAAATTGGCTGGCCATTTTTCTTGGAGGTTTATAAAACTAATTTACTAAGATATTGTTTTCATTAAATAAATTAATTTGTTATACACTTAATGTTTATATATTGGGTTTAGTAAAATAGAAGAAGGTATTGAGGATGTATGTGTTTTCTTAAATCCTGCTAAGCTTTCTCTGTGGTTAGCTAAATTTAAAATCTTACTAAAATTAGATATTTTAGAAGTGATAAGAGTTGAGTTGTTTAATTATTATAGATCATTAATTTTTTTAATCAGCCAATTTCCTGAGAGATCTTCAGCATAACCGTCATATTTGCCATCTTCATTGTCATCTATTAGCCAATCATAAACTATTTTGTTATTTTTATTACCTGGGAAAACAACTGCATCAGTGATTTTATTGTTATTTCTATCAAGGAGATAATAGTCATAAAATCCATCCTTATTTTTATCATAAGCTATAATTTCAGCTTTTTTATCACCGTTAAAATCTATATATACCTCTTCATATTTACCATTTTTTTGTTTGTTTGAGCCCCAGGAAATTTTGTTGGCAAGGTTTTGTGAAAACTGATCTGAATGAAATTTTTCTATGTCTTTATTGGACAAAGATGAATGTTGCTTTTTAAAATTCCAATTTCTTTTATTCAATATATATTCATGACCCTTTGTTTCAATTGATTGTAATTTAAAAACTCCAAGAGTTTTTTGACTATTTTTATTGAAAGGTTTGAAGGAAACAATAATTTCGTCAATACCTAATGGAGCGTTTATTAGGTATCCGTTTTGTTTTCCTATAAGGCTTACTTCCTTTGAAGTAGAGTATGTTACAGTAATAAGATTTTTGGCTTCGCAAGGAGAAGTAAGTTCTTTTTTTAATGGATTAGTATTTTCTTTGAAAATATGATCAATTATTAATTTACCGTTTTGATTATGTTTGAAGTAAAAATATATTGTATTACCCGCTTGGACTTTTGAAAAATTTTCAAGGAAAAATTCTTTTTTAGTATTTGGATTTAACACTTTAATTTTAAATTTTTTATTAAATAGATTTGGATCCATTGTGGGTTTTATCTTTTTACAGCTAAATCGCTTCACTTCGTTTTTTAGTGTTTGAAAATATTTTACGTTTCTTGTTCTTTGGTTCTCACTAATAGTACTTAAAATCCTTTGGTTATAATTTGATAGTTCAGACACCTGAATTATGGCTGGATTAGATCTAAAGACAGTTGACTCTAAACTATATAAAAGTCCAACTCCTAATATTACCGGAACGACGGCTGCAAAAGCAAAGTTTGACGGTTTTACAGTTATAAAATCTCTTATTTTATCAAAAAATTTTTGATATTGATTATTAGATTTGGCCAGACTTAAATCATTTTTTTTTAAATCATTCTCAAATTTGATTAATTCTTCTAATGCTTTTGGATTGTCTTCTATTTCACCACCAACTCTCCCAAAAAAAGAATTAGCTTTTTTTAACAAATCAACCTCTTTTTCAAGTTCTTCGTCTATTTTTATTAATCTTTTGAATAAAGCATTTTCGTTTTCGTCAGTATGGCCATCAACATAAGAAACAATAAAATTGTCATCCAGTTTCTTTGAAAATTCTAAAAGATCTTCTATTTCACTAATCATCAGATTTAAGTTTTTTTGTAAAATATTACGGGAAAGTTCTAGATTCGAAACCCTAGGGCCCTCTAAAACTTTTGAATTCATCCTATATTCACTCATCTCAGGCTCAATATTATCCATATCAAACTGATTATCGTCGTGAATTGCAACCGATATTTTAGCCTCTTGATATGAAATCTGACTATATTCATTATTGGATAATTTTATTATAGTTTGTTTTAATAATCTCTTTTCATAAGATGATAAACTTATAGAATTATCTAACGCTTTTTGAAGGTCTGTAAATTTAATATCCAATATCCGTTTCTGATAATCACCTTTATATGTGAATTCATCTAAAATTTGAATGCATAATTCTGCTTGTTTGAAAGAGATTTTTTGATCTTTGGTTGAAAACTGTGATAATGCATCTTCCATGAGAGATTTATCGATACCATCATTGAATAATTCATTGTCTGCATACCAATCAAAGGCATTCTTTAATTCATTTACAGGTATTTTTTTTATTTGAATTATTACTTCATTTTCTCTGTTTATTTTTTCTTTAATTTCTTTTTCATAATTTTCTTGAATTCTATTTTTAGTTGAAACTTTATCGTTCAGAAGTTTATAAAGTCTTTCATAATATTTGTTAATTTTAATAGAACCTGCCATTATGCATACCCTGCATTCTGCATGCATAATGCAAATTGCTGCTTAGCTCTGCTCAATAATTCACCAACTGTGCCTGCTGCTATTTGTAATTTTTCAGCAATACGTTCTGTTGTCATGGGTTTAATTTTAATTTCTTCACTTTCAGCTATTACCCAAGTTCTATTAAGGAATATTCTCCAATTTTTATCTTTTAAATTTTTGTCATCGCCGTCTTGTTTATAATACTTATCACCATGTCTAAGAGAAGAACCGTCATTTCTCGACTTTGGCTCAGGTACTTTGGAATCTTTAAACCCTAAAAACATTGTATCATTATTATGTTCTGGAAAAAGATTATATTCAAGTATGACTCTTTCTCTTGGACCAAGTTTTTTTAAGCATCTTTCTTTTTGAATATCTATAAGTTGTTCGTCTTCTTTTAGATTAGCCGTCAAAACAAAATTAGGGTTTTCAGACCTCAAGTATGTTGTTTTTCTTACAAATTCAACAAAACAATTTTCTCCACCTGAACCAATTTCAGAGATGTCATGAGTAAAGTCTACTTTTATTGTAAATGTTTTTTTATCAATAATGTCTTTTACATGAAGGGAGTCATTATTTTTATTTCTTAAACGATTTTTTGTAATTTCAGATAATTCGTCCATTCCACTGAAATAGACACTGTCACCAAGATTAATTTTATTTTCCTCTGCAGTAGTTACATATATAATATTAATTTCGTTTTCTAAGATTTTAAGACCGTTATTAGCTATTTTTATTTTTTTACCTCTAAATAAAGGTGATTGAATAAAGTCACTATTTTTTTCGTCATGATTATATAATTTTTGATCATCAATAATTTCATTAAATCTTTTTTTTCTTTTTAAAGTATTTTTAATATGAGAGCGCAACCTCATTTTAACCCAATAATCAAGGGCTGTTTCATAGTTCTGAGATAATCTATCTGGATTAAAAGTATTTTTATGAATTATACAATTTTTCACTGTTTCTTGAAAAAGATCTTCAACATCTTCAAAAGAAAAACCAAATCCTCTAATAATTCTCAAACAATCTGGTCTTGATTTCCAGATTTTTTCAGCAAATGTCATTACAACTTCTTTTAAAAATTAATACACTTATCATATAAAATTGATATTACATTTTTCTTGGTAAAAAAAAATTATTTTTTTCCAAGAAAATCTCTCTCTGAATTTTATTACTAATGAATGAAAAAAAAGGAGAGAAAAATGCAAATATTAACTTTAACAAATCATGCAAAACAAAGAATTCAGCAAAGAGGCATTAAACAGGATGTCGTGAACTTTATTATAGATCAAGCTGACAAGGTTGAGCATTCTAGAGATGGAGCAAGCGCTATCTCAGTTTCTAAAAAGAGAATTAAACATTTAATTAAAAAGAAAATTGTAAATTCACATCTGGCAGAAAAAGCAAATGGGGTGGTTCTTATTGAGAACAATGGGGATGTTTTAACAGTTTTTCATAAAACAAGGTCTCGTCTGAAGCATTAAGCTTTAGGTATTAGGTTTATGGAATTTAACACTTCTATCAATTGATTTTGTTCCAAGAAAAAAACGCTCTCAATTTTATTACCTAATAACAGACCCCATTTTGGTCCAAATCTAAATTTAAAGGAAAAAATAATGCCAGAACATTCAAATCAAATTAACTGTCCTCACTGTGATGAAGCAATTGATATTTCTTTATTTGCCAAAGGTGAGCTTGCACAAAAACTTGAACTTGAAATTGAAAAGAAACTTAATGATGGAATTGACCAGAAAGTTAAAGATCAAAGTCAGAAAATAATTGAGTCATCTAGAGTTGATTTGAAAAAAAATATCGAACTTGAGTATAAGAGTAGAGTTGATCTTCTTAATGAAGAGGTTAAAGAAAATCTTACCCTCATATCAAATCTTGAGTTAAGTAAAGCAAAGCTTGAGATTGAAAAGTTAAAAAATAAAAATCAATTAAATAAAATCCAAGAAGAAAAAACTCTAGCTGTTTCAATAGCTGTTACTGAAGCCTTGCGTACAGAAAAAGCTAATAATGATAATGTAGTTTCTGAAAAAGATCTTACTATTATCAGTCTACAGGAATCTATTGCAGAACTCGAAAGACAAAGTCGACAGGGCTCCCAGCAAATACAGGGAGAAGCAGGTGAAATTCTTATTGAGAAGACTTTAGAACGAGAGTTTCCAGGCGATAATGTTGAAGAAATTAGGAGAGGACAGGCGGGAGCTGATAGTCTTCTATTAGTAAGAAGTCCTTCAGGTTCAATCTCAGGTTCAATTTACTTTGAAGCAAAGCGAACAAGAGAATTTTCAAGGCCTTGGATTGAAAAACTTAAAAGAGACGTTGCAAGAATAAATGCCAGCATTGGCGTTCTAGTAACTGAAACAATGCCTACGGATAAAAAGAAACCTCATCTTATTGATGGGATTTGGGTATGTCACTTTAGTGATTTTGTGACCGTATCAAAGGTTCTTAGGCAAGGCTTGATAAATATTGCAAAAATAAGGAATGCTGAGCTTGTAAGAACCGATAGAGCACAGATTATGTTTGATTATCTTATCAGCAAAAGATTTGCCGATACGATGTCAGCCATGCTTTCGCCCATTTTTAAAATGTCTGAGCAACTTCAAAAGGAAAGAACGGCTATCACAAGACAATGGGCTATTAGAGAAAAGACTATTGATGAAGTTATTTCAAATGCAAATATTTTTCACGGTCATCTTGTCTCGGTTTCAGACAATGGAATGCCTCCAATTGAAGGTCTAGCCACAATTGCTGAATTAGATCAATTAAACTAAAGGAACTATAATGCAAAATGTAAATCATGAAGACTATGAACCTGAAACAACAACTCAGGATTTAAACAGAATGACGGATAAGATTTTTCTAAGGCTTGAAGCCCTTAAACGAAGAGTAAATAGGGCTGGCGTGAATTGGATTACTGAGAATGGGAAAAAATTTAAAAAAGCTCATTTCCCATTTCCTGACCCAGTTTACTGGAATGGAGCAAAGATCCAGGTCATTGAGGATAAAAAGGATATTCCAAATTGCTTTGGTTATGGAAGAACTAGAATTATCTCAAAAAATCCTTACTTTACGACTGGTCTGATGGATCTGCTTGCTCAATCATGTGATCATAAATTTGTAAGGGATCATATGGATAGAATGTTTAGGTTCATGTATTTTGAAGCTGCCGTTGAATTTTTTAAAGACAACAGATTAGATAATAATAATAATCTGAGTAGTGAATATGTTTTGGAATTTCTTATCCATTTTCAGATTTTTTCACGAAATTTTTATAATGTTTCTCCTATGGTTAAAACAGAATTATTTGAAGAGTTTTTAACCACCAAACATCCTAACTTCTATTTCGCTTATGGGTCTAATATGAATGTAGAGCAAATGGAAACAAGGTGTCCAGGAGCTGATGCAGTTGGAATTGGCTATATTGATAATTATAGAACAATTATTAATGAAAGAGGTGTGGCAACTATTGTTTTAGCCCCTGGGGAATATGCCTGTGGAGTATTATGGGCTGTAAGTGACAGTCATATTGTAACACTTGATGAAAAGGAAGGTGTTCGTCATAAAACGTATTTTAAGACAGACAAGTCTATCAAACTTGAAGGTCTTGAAATGCCAGCTTTGGTTTATATTGCCTCTAAATCATCTATTGGAGCTCCAAGGCCGGGATACTTAGAAAAGCTAATTCAAGGAGCAAATGATTTCAAATTAGGTGATGAATTTGTGAATTATCTAAAAAATTTAAAATAAAGAAAATTATCCAAGAAAAGTTCTTCCTTAATCTTACTACTTATGAACATACAAATGGAGCTGTTAAATGCAGATATTTAAAGACACGTTTAAAGACATTACATTTCAAGAAATAATCAATATAAATAATTTGAAAATTATACCAATTAATATTAAAGATTTTAAGCATGATGACCGTATCGTGTCCTTTGATAACCTTTTTGATAATGGTTTAGCAAAAGCCGAAGAGGTAAATGCTGAAGGTATTGTATCAAAGATTAAAATAATAAATGATAGTGATAACTTATTATTCATTTCAGATGGCGAAGCCATAGTTGGCGCCAAGCAGAATAGAATAGCTGAGAGATCTGTTATAATAAAAGATCATTCAGATACAGTTGTACCTGTTTACTGCGTTGAAAGAGGAAGATGGGGATACAGAGGAGAAAAGCGTTTTTCTAAAAGTGAATTTTCTCTTTCACCAAGAACAAGAGAAAAGAAGGCTGAGTATTTGAAAAGTTCTGATGAACGAAATACTCAAAGTATGGTATGGCAGGATATTGAGGAGTTTTCCGAAAAAGTAAATTATTCATCTGACACCTCTGATCTTGGTGAAATACTCTCATCAAGAAACAATGAAGATTTATATGATAAAGTTAAAGATGTAAATTCTAATGGTTATATTGTTCTTGGAACAGGAAGGCCATTCATTGAAATATTTTCTGATACCAAAATATGTAAAAAGCATCTGAATAAATCAATCCGAGTATGGGCTGCCGATGAAAACACTGTAGCTGAAACGTTTGATAAACCTGAGAGCTATATTGAAAGGTTTAATAAATCAGAATGGGACAAAGATATTTCTATTGGTCTTGAAGATGCCTTTTCATCAAAAGGTGATAATAATGGCCGCGCCATTTTCCATGATGAAAAATTTATTCATTCTTACATGTATTTTTAGGAGGAATATAAAAATGTTTATATTCTGGATAATAGGAAGAATTATGTACGGCAAAGACTATGACAGACTTTCCAAACAGAAACCTTTCAAAGGAAGAAGAAGACGGTAAAAACAAATAAATTAGAAACAGTTCTTCATAGAATTGTTTCTAAAAAATAAATTAAAATTTAAATAAATAATAAATAAATAATAAATAAATAATAAATAAATAATAAATAAATAATTAATAAATAATAAATATGTGTTGTAATATCGAAATTAAA
>Ga0114998_10004608_pt1 | contig 10012 bp, 9 predicted proteins | sample ArcticOcean_MG_C_5_FD_87044 | JGI IMG/M metagenome (GOLD analysis project Ga0114998, IMG submission 87044) | Marine microbial communities from western Arctic Ocean - ArcticOcean_MG_CB4_138 | ecosystem: Environmental > Aquatic > Marine > Oceanic | place: Arctic Ocean: Canada Basin | collected...
ATGCACTTCCTCAACATGCACAACAGCGCAAATGGAAGCGATTTTTGGTCATGGTTTAGTCTCATCTGCGGCCTCAACGAGCATGATTAGTAGTGCGGGTTATTCCATCGATGGGAAAGTGTACTCAGGCAATAACTTAAATGTATCAGCTAAAAAACTCTACGTGGTGTCAGGTTTAAGTAGTAGTACGCGAGAGGCAATTGGGACTGCAAGGACTGCTGTATTTGATTCCTTTGATGGGGCTACTTTTAATGTGCCTGCAAAAGAGGTCTTTGATACCGTATCACATCCAAAACTTTCGACTATTGGTTACGCTCGAAATCAACCAAGCTTAACATCAGAAACTTTGAATTCGCAGTCTTATGGTTTGCGTCGCATTAATACTGATAAATTTAATTTATATATGACATCATCATCTGACCCTGTATCCTTGGCTGCCGCTAGTTTGTGGGGAGATGAAGCAGGTTTCATGCCAAAACCATCATTCGTTTCGCCTAATTTAACCAATCAGGTAGAAATAGCTATGCTTGACGGTAATTATTTGGCGCTTAGACCTTTCGCGCAATACTCAAGCAATGATGATATAAGTTTAAGTGGTTATGGCATGAATGTCTCATTAACACCAAATAAGAACTTAACATTTTATGGAACTATCGCTTCTAGTGAGGGAGATTTTAATCTTGGTGCAACAGCTGCTTCTACCCCAGTTAGCCAAGGATTCAAATCTATTGATCTTGGTGCTAATATTGCATTTTCAGAAAGTTTAGGGTTTATGGTAAGGTCTTCACTTAATAAATTAGAGGATACTGGGGCAGGTACTAATTACTGGGGTATGAATGAAACCAGTTTCTCTCAGGCGGTGCTTGGCCTTCAGGTTGATTTAAAGGGACCTAAGTTTACAATTGGAGCGTATCAACCTAGCCAGTACAACTCAGGTAATATGAGTATCTTAATGGCCTCTGGTAGAAACTCTGATGGACAGGTCTCTTACCAAAACTCTAGTTTTGATATTAAAGGTGAAGCTACTTTTGGCGCATTCGTTAGTGCGAGTATTCCGTTCTCATACAAAGATAGTAACTACGGGGATATTGACGTAAGCTTTCAGCAATCACCATATGATCATAGTAGGATTGGAAAAGCATCATTAAGTTTAAATTATACATTTTGATTTTAGTGTTTTTTTCTGGATGTGAGGAACTTGGAGATGCTTTTCTAAGCATGCCTACCCGTGGTGAAGCAATAAATTTTAATAATAATAACGAGGCAGAGCCTTCATTTTTTGCCAAAACCAAAAGCTGTAAACCAAAAGACTGGTTTTACGGTTTGTTGCCTACTAATGCTGTTGGCGCTTCAAAATCAAAAGGGGGTGGAGGAAGAAAAATAAATAAAGACGAAGAGAAGATCTTTATTGATCGTAACTTAGAAAATTTCTTATGGAAGAGTTTTCCTAATAATCCGAAACGGATCCGAAATCTTAAGAGAAAAGAACTAGGGTTTAAAAGTATTTTGATAACCGGAAGACAAAGTGGAAGTACGTCTACTAAGTTCTCAGTTGGTTGGTCGACGTATGATGAGTCAAACGATATATCGTTTAGAAGAAATAATGTAGAAGAGGCCGCTGGGTTAGCAGTCATGACTTGGCCTTTTTGGGCCGCAAAAATCCCTGATTATTGTAAGACCTCACTGCGTTAATAGGATCTTGAGTAGTTGTAATCATATTTGTTGGTAGGTTTCTTTACAAAACACCCCCCCAATGAATCCACCACCCTAACACTAAGTGCCCGAGGTCCGAGGCGCGCGGCACTTGGTTCGGGGTCCCTGGGGTGAGCCTTGCGCGCTTCATTCATTTAGATTGGGCTCAGTACCCGCGGTTCTTGGTCCTTGGTCTTTGCACCTTGCACCTTGCTCCTAGGCCTCAAGTAGACTGTATGCCAAACAGGGACCTAGGAGCACGTTGGATGAACGCGCTTTTAATCGTTATCCGCATGAGTTTTCGGAGGTCAACGGCAACGGATCGGGATCGCCCGTGCGCTTGCGGTTAATCCAGAAATTCTGGTAGCCGATGAGCTGGTCTCGGCATTGGATGTCTCGATCCAAGCTCAAATTCTCAAACTTCTGGATGAGATCCGCGATCGGATGAACCTATCAATGGTGTTTATCACCATGATTTGCGGGTGGCAGCTCAGGTCTGTGACTGGCTGGCAGTTATGCGCTATGGCAAGATTGTCGAAAATGGCCCCACAGCAAAGATTTTTGACGCCCCTCAACACAGCTATACCCGCGATCTTCTCGCCGCCGTTCCAGGCCAAAATTGGGAACGTTAGATAAGGTCTTGGCCAAACCACTGTGACATAGCGGTGTCATCGAGCTTTTACCGTCCTCTACGAACTGTTTATATAACAAGCCACTTTTTCAGCCACTTTTTCAGCACTCTGACCCCGCCTAAAAAGCTCCATAAATCCATGTTCTGGTAAGACGAGGTAGGTCATAGTTGAATGATCGACAAGATAAAATCCGTCACCTTCGTCTGGATGCAGTTTGTAGTAGGTTCGATAGGCCTTACTTGCCGCTTTTACCTGCTCTTGCGATCCGGTTAATCCCTTCATTTTTGGATGAATCCACTCGGAATACACAGCCATAACCTCGGATGTATCTCTTTTTGGATCTATTGAGATAAAAATAGGAGTTGCTGATTTTCCAAGCTGGGCAAGTATATCAACTACTTCACCATTGCGCGCAGTATCTAGGGGGCAAACATCCGGACAAAATGTATAACCAAAATAAATAAGTGATGGTTCTGTGATAACGTCTACATCTGTTACTGTCACACCTTTATGATCAATAAGTGTAAACGGGCCTCCAATGGTTCCAATAACTCCTGTAATGGTGCTGCTTCGACACTTTGCAAATTGATCATTGTCTTTTGGCGAAAACGGCCAGTATTCAGAGCTGACAAGCCAAGTGCCAGCAATCATTAATATTAAAGTAGGTGCAGCGTATTTTAAAATTGCTTTAAACACTGAATTTCCCCTTGGGGTGTTAATGGGACAAAATAACATCACGAAGTAAACAAGAGTAAGCTAAATTTTCTTTAGCAGATATAATAGAAGCCTTTATTATGCCTAACCTCCTTAGTTACCATTTATCTTGTATGATAGCTTGTCAGTTTATGACCTACTAAAGCTTGAACTAGAAATAATAGTGACCACCAACAAAAAAAATAAACAGAAATAATAAATAATGGCGTACCAGAAAAACAAATAGTTCGATAAAGAACTTGTATAAATGTTCCAAAAGGTCGTTTACGAATAGGCAAAAATTCAAATAAGTGTTTGTAACGAAAAATGCAAGATGCAACCTATCTGGCAGTTACTGTTGTTATATGAGGAAACACTAAGACTTTTCTGTAAATGTGCCAAGTCGCGTGACCAAAAACAGGCAATACTATGATCAATCCTACGAGAACGATTATTGAACCCAAGAATAATCCAATACAAATCAACCCTCCCCACAAGATCAGAGGGACAGGGTTAACTTTGACCACTTTAACAGACGTTTTTATTCCACAAAGTACGCTCACTTCATGTTCGAGTATGAGAGGAAAAGCTACAGAAGTTGTACAGAGAGCCAACAATGCAAAGCAAAAACCAAATCCATTTCCCAACATGATAAGGATCCAGCCCCGTGGCGTCGAAATGACTTCCCACAAAAATTCAAAAATTGAGATTGGATATTCAATTCCATACAACGAAGTATATAAAAAATTTGCTGTAAACATCCAAACGCAGAAAAGACCAGTAAGCATAAGACCGAGTATTAAAATTGCAGGAATAGCAGGTGATTTTATGACACTGAAAACTGTTGACCATGAGGTATCAAGACCTTTTTCCAATCTTCGACTTACTTCGTATAGAAATAGCGCAACAAAAGGACCCAGCAAAGCAAAGCCAGTCAGCATTGGAAACAATAACTGTATCGTATTTTGGTCAGAACCCCAAAAATACAAAACAAAACCCATAAAGGGATAAAGAGTAATAACAAAAAAATAATGAGAGGGCTGTTGTAGGAAATCTTTCCAGCCAAGGTGCAACGACCACCAAATATCTGTTGTCGATATTTTATTGACACAAATTTCTATTTCGCTGGGGCACTCGGTTGTAAACAAACGGTATTGAGACATTACCAAACCTCCATTTTAACAAACCAAAAGAAACAAGTCTCTTGGACTTAAAATTAATCTTCCCCCATATATTTTTCCCTTCACCCGGATGGAGTTAAACGAGCGACCAAATTACTGAATCCACTAGTAGCGCTGCAAAAATGTAAAACAAATACTTTATCGAGTAAACGAAGAGCTTTTTTTCATTCCCAAAATTAGGATCCTTTGGATTGACAACTAAGACCTTCCAACTGTGCCAGATGAATATAGATCCAGTTATTGCGGCAAAAACCCCATAAAATAAACTTGCTGAACCTACCATCCAAGGCATCAAACCTACTAGCCCTAACGCTAAAGAATAAACAAAAATTTGCCGCTGTGTTGACTTCCGACCTGCAACAATAGGCATCATGGGAATGTTAGCATTTTCATAATCACGAAATTTGTACAGGGCTAGGGCCCAAAAATGTGGTGGGGTCCAAAGAAAGATAATCATAAACAATATACATCCCTCTATTGTCACAGAGCCTGTTACCGCTGCACATCCAATTAAAGGTGGAAGTGCACCAGAAGCGCCGCCAATCACAATGTTATGTGGCGTTCGAAATTTAAGCCACATCGTATAAATTACTGCATAAAATAAAATTGTGATCGCCAACAAAAGCGCCGCAATTAAGTTTGTTGAAGCTGCAAGTAAAATAATAGAAAGAATGGCACATATCAATCCAAACAGTAGCGCTTCACGTGAAGACAAGCGACCAGATGGTATCGGTCTGTTTGCAGTACGTGACATCTTTGAGTCAGTATCAGCATCATACCACATATTAAGCGCACCAGCTGAACCCGCTCCAATAGCAATAGCAATTATTGCAATTATTGCATTGGCCGCGCCGATACTTCCAGGCGCAATCATCATCCCAACAACTGCCGTAAAAATGGCTAAAGACATAACACGAGGTTTTGCTAAAGCTAAAAAATCAGGAACTTTACCAAAATAGTTACTTTTAATATTATGTTTTAAATTTTCTGTTAGTATCATCATTTAAAAATCACCACTTGGCCCTATATGAAATTATTTCAAAAGTCTTTCTACTTGCTCGCATAGAACTTAATCAACTGATTGGTTAATGGAGTGCGAACGCTAATGTACGTAAATTAATAAACAGCAGTGCACTACAATCCAGCAAACAGTAGTTTAAATTTATCTTTTGCCTTGCCCCGTTGCTTAACTTTAGCAGCCTTTTTAATATCATCCGCTGAGACTTCGCCAACCTGAATTAAGGCTATCATACCCATTTGATAATGCGGTGTGCATTTAATCCCATACAATCCCTCAACATCTAACTGAACCATAAACTCTTTGTTCATTTTGCTTTTGAATTTTTTAGCTTCTTCGGGGATCATTTTTTTTATCGTTTCTGCGTTGTGCCCTTTTGATGTTGGTAAAAATTTTATACAGTCCCCTGCAGCCGCCAGAACGAAAGATGGTTCAAAAACCATTTTCATCTTAGGGTCGATTTTACTCTTATTTAGCATTTTGATTTCGTGGATCTCACCACCTTCACATTCGGCCGCATTCGCTACCGAATATGAGCTACAAAATATTGCCACCAATACAATGGCCATGCACCTTGAAAACATTATTTCACCTCACTTTTTATCTGATTGGGTTCTTTTTTCCAAAACTGCTGATTAGTCGTATCAGCTTGGATTTCAGTGGGGGCCAAACAGTAAATTATAAAAATTATCCCCCATCAAAAAAAATAAACCGTGTTAAGACAGTATAGTTGGATTCTATCGCCATAATCGCCACGAAAACCAAAACTGCTATCGGCGGAAGAAGTATAGCATAAGTCAATGAAAGCCTTTCCCATATAATATGCATAAAAATTGCTACGATGAGACCGGCTTTTACGAGCATAAAGAAGAGGATTAATGTCCAACGCAAGTAGCCTTGAACTCCCATGAAATCAATCGCATACGAACAGGCACTCAGGATAAACAACCAACCCCAAACAACAAAATAAACCTTTAATGGATGCGCTTGATGGCCATCAGCAGGTATTTCTGTAGCGCTATATTCATCATTTTGATGGGGGATAGTTTTTATAATTTTAATCCTGTGACTGTCATTAGAATCTACCATGTTTAATCCTCACCAAAGATAGAAAAATGCAAAAATGAAAACCCATACCAAATCCACGAAATGCCAATACAATCCCATAATTTCCACACATTCATATTCGCCTTTGCGACTGGTGAAATAACCTTTGCTCTGCTTGTCATAATCACCGCGCCAAACTTTCACCGCCATTACCAGAAGAAAGATTACTCCAATGGAAACATGGGTTCCATGAAATCCCGTTATCATAAAAAATATTCCGCCAAATTGTGGTGCACCCATCGGATTACCCCAAGGCCGCACGCCCTCTGAGATCAATTTGGTCCACTCAAATGCCTGCATACCGACAAATGTGGCTCCCAAAAGTGCCGTAACAAGTAGCATTATGGCAGTTAGTTTTCGGTTTTTTCGGTAGCCATAGTTCACAGCCAAGACCATTGTTCCACTGCTTGATATCAAGACAAATGTCATAATTGCTATAAGCAGTAGAGGAAAATTTGTATGTCCAATATGCAGGGAAAAAACTTCACTGGCATTTGGCCAACCTACTTTTGTGGACATCCTAGCCGTCATATACGACAACAGAAAAATACTAAAAATAAATGTATCGCTTAACAGAAATATCCACATCATTGCTTTGCGCCAACTCACATTCTTGAACGCGCGCTGATCTGATGACCAGTCCTCAACAAGACCAGTTAAACCCTTGGGCCTATTCTCTGAAGCAGTTACTTTTGCTGGCGAAGCATCGGTCATAAAAACACCCTTTGGCAAAGTTCAATAAATGGATCATAGGTCCATCCCAACATTACAAAAATCATTACGCACCAAATAAAAAATAAGAAATGCCAATAGAGGGCACATACATCCACTCTAGTCACTATCTTACTTATTTGCGTGTCACTCCGAGTGAGAGCCGTTGTATGAAAAAGAACAGCCAAACCTCCAATAATATGCAGCCCATGTAGGCCCGTGAGTACATAGAAAAAACTACTCGAAGGGTTGCTCGAAAGATAAAAGCCATTTCCGGCTACCTCGTACCATGTAATCAATTGGCCTATAAGAAAAGCAACTGTGAGAACACAGGCGTTTATTAGCAGAGATCTTACAGAATTATCGGTTTTTTTATTATTCCGAACATCAACTGGCATGGGGTTTCCTCCCCCTAATACCTCTACTCGTGATGCTTGGCGACGTGCAGTAACCAGAGCCGACTGAAGATAAAGGCTTGCTGCCAATAAAAGAATACCATTAATCCAAATCATACTTGGCAGAGGAATTTGACGCCAGTCTTCAATTTCCTGACGCATAAAATGGCTACTAAAGAATAATGTAAATAACATTCCAACGATTGCCAGAATAACTAAGAGGCCAACTTTCGCCTTTGGCAAGGAAACCTTGTGAGACCCCTGGTCCAAACTGTCTAATCCACTTTCAAGCCAAGGTTTCGCCCCCAATCTTTGATGTGACAACCACCATAAAGAGGTCGAGACAACAACAGCCAGGAATATTAAAACTACAGTCATTACGCTGAACCTTTTTTGGCTATGGGGCCAGGATCATTTTGAGCCAAGAAATCTTCCGGCGCACCAGGAACACTATAATCATAAGGCCAACGGTAACAGAGCGGAAGCTCTGGGCCGAAATTACCATGCCCGGGAGGTGTTTGGGCCGTTTGCCATTCAAGTGTCGTCGCACGCCATGGATTGTGTCCAGAGAGTTGGCCCTTTCGAAGACTCCGAAAGAGATTATACAAGAACAGGATTTGGGCAATTCCGACGGTAAAAGCTGCCAAGCTAATAAAAGAGTTCAAAGTAGCAACAGAATCAGGAATAAAAGCGGCATCTCCCAATTCGGGGTAACGCCTTGGCACACCGACCAACCCGATGTAGTGCATAGGGAAAAATATTAAATATGATCCTAAAAAAGTAACCCAAAAATGAACTTTCCCAAGGCGCTCATCCAACATGCGTCCAGTAATTTTTGGATACCAATGATAAATAGCACCCAAGACAACAAGGATTGGCGCTACGCCCATAACCATGTGAAAATGTGCAACAACAAACATTGTATCTGACAGTGGAATATCCACTATAACGTTACCAAGAAACAATCCTGTGAGGCCACCATTTAGAAATGTAACAATAAAGCCAAGCGAAAATAGCATTGGAGTAGTCAGATGAATATTCCCATTCCAGAGCGTCAGTATCCAATTATAGACTTTTAGGGCTGTCGGAACAGCGATTATTAGAGTTGTTGTTGCAAAGAAAAATCCAAAATATGGATGCATCCCACTGACATACATATGGTGCGCCCAAACGATGAAACTAAGGGCTCCAATACCAACAATTGCCCATACCATCATGCGATATCCAAAAATATTTTTCCGCGCATGGGTAGAAATTAAGTCTGACACAATCCCAAACGCAGGCAATGCTACGATATAAACCTCCGGATGACCAAAGAACCAAAAGAGATGTTGAAAAAGAATTGGGCTCCCTCCTCCATAGCTGAGGTGATCGCCAAACTCGATCAAGGACGGCATGAAAAAACTGGTTTCTAGCAACCGATCAAACAACATCATCACAGTGGCTACTAACAATGCTGGAAATGCTAAAAGCGCTAATACTGTCGCAGTAAATATCCCCCACACTGTGAGGGGAAGCCGCATCATTGTCATACCCCGGGTTCGCATTTGCAGCACTGTGACCACATAATTTAGTCCACCCATTGTAAAGCCAATGATGAAAAGGGCTAAGGATAAAAGCATAAGGATTATCCCTAATCCTTGACCGCCAGGAGTTCCAGAAAGAATCGCCTGAGGGGGATAGAGTGTCCAACCTGCTCCTGTGGGGCCTCCCGGAACAAAGAAACTAGCTACAAGCACAAGTACTGCCAAAAAATAAATCCAAAAGCTAAGCATATTCACATAGGGGAACGCCATATCACGGGCACCAATCATCAGTGGGATCAGATAGTTACCAAACCCACCAAGAAATAAAGCCGTGAGTAAATAAACCACCATGATCATTCCATGCATGGTAACAAATTGATAATAGGTTTCTGGTGTAATGAAATCGAACATTTCTGGAAAACCAAGCTGCAATCGTATCAGCGAAGATAAAACAAGCGCTACTAGACCAATCGAAATCGCTACCCCAGAATATTGGATAGCTATTATCTTGGCATCTTGAGAAAAAACATATTTTGTCCAGAAATTTGTTGCATGATAAAGCTCCACCTCCTCCAGCTCAGCAGGAGGAAGAATAGGGAGCGATTCGTTTTCAATCTCAGACATAATTAGGGGTCCCTTAAATTAGTAAGTTCTATTTTTTTATTTGTAGACATCTCCGCAAACGTTGTCTGCTCGCTGATCCACAGAGCATAATCCTCGTCGGTATCGATCAAAACGGTCCCACGCATATATGCATGACCTGTACCGCACAATTCCGCGCACAACACGTCATAGGTTCCAACCCGAGTTGGTTCCATCCAGTAGTATGTAATCATCCCTGGAACCATATCCATCTTCGCTCGGAATTCTGGTACATAAAAATTATGTAGTACATCCACTGATCTCAGAAGCATTTTTACAGGTTGCCCAACAACCAAATGCAGGTCATCACCATCAATGACAATATCATCCTGACCATATGGATCCTCAGGATTAATCCCTAATATATTGTCGTCACTGATCAATCTATTATCTGCGGTACCCAATTTCCCATCTG
>Ga0114998_10004611_pt1 | contig 10005 bp, 10 predicted proteins | sample ArcticOcean_MG_C_5_FD_87044 | JGI IMG/M metagenome (GOLD analysis project Ga0114998, IMG submission 87044) | Marine microbial communities from western Arctic Ocean - ArcticOcean_MG_CB4_138 | ecosystem: Environmental > Aquatic > Marine > Oceanic | place: Arctic Ocean: Canada Basin | collected...
AAATTTTTTTTTTTTATATTTTGCTCCATATCCGTGTGCGTTGTCTTCAATCACATAAATATTTTTTTTTCTTGCTAGCTTTAAAATTTTATCCATTTCTGCAGCAACCCCTGAATAATGAACAACACAAATTGCTTTTGTTTTTTTTGTAATTAATTTTTCGATAATATTTTCATCAATATTAAATGTATCTTTCCTTACATCAGCAAAAATAATCTTTGCTCCTCTCATTTGAAAAGCAAGCGCTGTTGATACAAAGGTATAAGATGGCACTATCACTTCATCCCCTGGCTTTATGTTAATAAGTATCGCTGCAGCTTCTAGAGCGTGTGTGCAGGATGTAACTAATAAAGCCTTTTTAACACCCAATTGTTTTTCTATCAAATTTTCACATTTTTTTGAAAATGGCCCTGAGCCAGAAATATGCCCTTTTAAGGACTTGTTAATATCTTTTTTAATAGAAGGTCCAATAATTACTCTATTAAAATTTATCATTTTTGTAAGATTAGATTTCTACTATTTTTCGAAAAATTTTTGTACCCTTTTCAATATCTTGGCATTCTTTTTTTCCATTACCCAATATTTTTTCTAATTTTCTAATTTTACTTATCATTTCTTTAGATTGTTTTACATCAATTGAAACTGAAGCATCTACACAATCATCATCAATTTTAAAATGTTTCTCTATGACCTTTGAGCCAACAGCAGTAGCATATACTGGTGCAATAATTCCATCAGTATGATCTGAATAACCAACTACACATTGGTATTTATCATATAATGTTTTGATTGCATTTAAATTAGCCTTCTCATCTAGCAAAGGATATGACGATACGCAATGTAATAGACAAAAATTAACTGTATTTTTTTTTAATATATCAAATGCTTTATTAATTTCAGATATATTTGCCATACCTGTAGATACAATTATAGCCTTATTAGATCTTGATACTATATCTATCAGCTTAAGATTTGTTAAATCAAATGATGCTATCTTATAAACAGAGTTTTCTATACTATCTAGGTAATTAAAATCATCTTCATGAAAAACTGTAGACATAAATTCTATATTTTTACTATTGGCATAATCTTTTAAAATTTTAAAATCTGTATATTTAAGTTCACATTTTTTTAAAATAGCAAAAATTTCACTTTTTAAATCAGGTATTCTTGTTTCGGTTTTGTATGTTTGAAATTTAACTGCATCATAGCCTGATAAAGAAGCCGCATCTATAAGCTTCTTAGCTTTTTCAATATCTCCATTATGATTAATTCCAACTTCTGCAATTATAAAGGTTTGATCTAAGGTTGTAAGGTTTAAGTTTGGCACGACTTTAAATTAAATTATCTAAATATTTAATAATCAATTCTGAGTTTCTATTAAGATCTTGCTTTTTGTCTAGTACATTAATTGGTAAACAAATAGTTCTATCTAAAAGCTCTTTTGATTTTATCCAACTCTTTTGTTTTTTCTTAAAATCTATTGCATCTTTAAACATATGTTTCCAATGATAGGAAAAATGCCACTTAATAGCATCTGGAATGATTTTAATTGGTATATTTTTTTCACTAAAAAAGTTAAGAGTTTTTGATACTAATTTTTTTTGAGGAAGAAAAAATACAATAGAGTCTCCAGTTTCATCTTTATCAGTAATTTTTCTAAACTCTAATTTTCCTTTTAATTTATCTACTAAAGGTTCTTTATAAATTTTTTTATTTTTTCTAAAATTTGATAAAATAAAATCCAATTTTTTTAATTGGACAGATAAAATTGCTGCTTGAATTTCAGTCATTCTAAAATTAAATCCAGTAGTATAAGCAACATCATTTCCCCTTGGAAACCTTTTGTCATTAGCATGACCATGATCTGGGTATGATTTTAAAAAATCAAAATACTTTTTATTTTGAGAAAATATTACTCCACCCTCACCTGCTGTAATATTTTTACCATAATCAAAACTAAACGTTCCAAAATCTCCAATAGTTCCAACATGCTTCCCTTGAAACTTTGCACCAATTGACTGACAGGCATCCTCTATTATTGGAATATTATACTTTTTTGAAATTTTTTTTATTTTATCCATATGTGCTGGATTCCCAAGCATATGAACTGGAATTATACATTTTGTTTTCTTTGTTATTGCATTTTCGAGCTCATACGGATTCATATTGAGACACTTTCCAACATTAACTAAAACTGGTTTTGCTCCTACTTCTAAGATTGCTTCGACAGTAGCAACAAATGTATGTGTTTGAGTAATAACCTCATCGCCTTTTTTTAAATTTAAAGACTTTAAAGCAGTATACAAAGCAGCAGTTCCTGAGCTCACACAAACAGAAAGTTTGGATTTAAGAGTTTTAGAAATTTGATTTTCAAATGATCTAACTCTGAAAATATTATTTCTTCTTTTGTCAAAGCCATGGGCATACAAAACACCACCACTTTTTTTAAAAACTTTTTTTACTTCTTGATATTCTTCTTTTCCAATTAATTCATTGCCTGGCATAATATTATTTTAGTGATTTATTTTATATGTATCTATAACTTTAATTATGTCTTTTAAAGAAAAATCTATATTATTAAATTTTTCTGTTATTTTCTCAATAAATTGAAAGTCTCTTAAAGTATCTACAGTAAATGATAATTCTGGTCTTTTTAAATATGGGTCATTAGGGTGCACACAAAGTGTACTGTAGAGACCTGAAGTCTTGATAAATAAAATTACATGTTCTCTAAATCTATTATCATTATTTTGATAAGAGTTTTTTAAGATGCTTTTATTTTTTACCATTACTATTGCTTGATCGTGGTCTCTAGTTTTTTTTTCAACATCAATTAAGGTGTCAATTGAGAATACTGCTACATCCATGCCATCTGGATAGGTTCTTGAATTATCAAGTGCTCCATTGTTAACAAAATCTACATTATTATCTAAATATTGCTTAACACAATAATCAATAATCAAAGGGTCTTGAAGAGGGTTATCACCAGTCAATTCAACAACAATATCTGTTTTGTATTTAATGTGTGTATTACAAACTCTACCTAAAACATCTAGCTCAGATCCTCTAAAGCAATTAACATTCAATTTTTTACTTAATTCAAATATTAAATCATCAGAACTATTTGTTGTTGTAGATACTATGATTTCATTGATCATAGAAGATTTTTTGCATTTCTCTATCAATAATTGAAGCATAGGAATATCATTAATTTTTTTTAATACTTTTCCGGGCAATCTTGAAGAGGTTGTTCTTGCTTCAATAGACAAGTTTATTTTTTTAGACATTATAAATTAATTTACTTGTCTATTTTTAGCTCTAAATTTTTTATATATCTTTAATTGATTTAAATCGATTTGTGCTTTTGAACCTACTATTTTAATAGCTACTGCATTTCTATTTCTATTTGAATTATTTCCCTCTGCACCATGTATAACGTTACAATGATGAAATACCACATCACCAACAGATAGTTTTGGATAAAATATTTCTTTTTGATTGTAGCTTTGTTTTTTTAGACCACTAGAAAATGCTTTGGTCATACTTGGATAATGATTGTTGACTCCTAACTTATGACTACCTTTAATATATTTTAATTCACCATTTTTTTTATCTTGATTTTCCAAAGGTATGTAGGCCGTTAGAGCAAATGCTGGCTTTAAACAAAAATAAAAGTTATCTTGATGATATGGAGTTGGTGTTCCAAATTTAGGAGCTTTATTGTGAATTCCCATACACTCAAAATTTACATCCTGATTTAATAGTTTTTTCGATATTTCTATAATCTTTGAGTTAAATAATTCAAAAAAAATAGGAATATAATGTTGGGCATGCTGCAAATATTTTACACTTTTTTTTTTACCCTTAGAGTCAAATACAACATTGCCATCTCTCATTGCATTCTGATAATTTTTTTTAATTAATAATTCTTTTAAACATTTTTTTACTAGTTTTTTTGACAAAACATTACTGAATTTTATTACACCATTTTTTTTAAAATCTTTTACTTTTTTATCAATTCTGATCATAAAAAGTTTATATTAGCAAATAAGAATTATTCAATATTAAATAGATAAAAATTTAAAATTTCTTATTTTCATGACATCTTCGTGTATAATTTTTTGTGCATCTTTTTTCCAATTTTTATTTGGAATTCTCCATTTTGGTCCATAGCGATATGTTAAATAATTAATATAATTACTTGGTATATAAAAAAAAATTCTTTGAGAGTTAATCTCATAAAATATTTTTCTTTGGTGATTGATTTGTTTTAAAGGAATTTTGAATTGTACTGATTTACAAAAATTATTGTATATTAGGCATAAAAAATATCTAATTGGTGTAATAATTTTTAAAGAAAATTTTTTTTCTATTTTTAATAAAAAATTGATTAAATAATTTAAATACATTGAGCTTAGTGATTTCTTTGAAAATTTATGTGGTCTTTTACATACAAAGTATTTTTTTTCTTTTCTATATATATATAAATCTACATGTTTAGCTTTACCTTTGTAATTATTAGGAAAATTAATTCTAACAAAATCATAAAACATGGAAAAACCATTTTGCAATTTGAACTTGAAACCTTTCGACTCTAATAATGATTTTAAAAACATTAATTTTCTATTATTGTTTTCAAGAATTCCAATATCAATATCTGAGCCAATAACTAATTTTTTGTTATTTCTTATGAACTTTAATAATGTACCTGAGTCTAAAAAAAAATTGAGATTGACTCTATTAAGAGATGAAAATATTATTGTAATATGGTTTAAGGTATTAATTTCATAATTATTATACTTCATTATTTTGACAATATATATAATTAGAAATAAGAAAGATACCAATATGAAATTTTTATCTAAATCACAAACTTTAAAGAATTTAAGATTAAAACGATCAACAATTCCTCAATTAATTATTTTTAATTGCAATAAATATAAAAAAAATAAAAAAAAAATTTTATTAAATATACAAAAAAAATTTCCCAATTCTAAAATTGCTGTGAGATCTTCATTTAATAATGAAGATACAGCTAAAAGTTCAAATGCAGGTAAGTATAAAAGCTTTTTAAATATAGAAACAAAAAATTTAGAGAGCATTGAAAAAAGTATCGACGATGTGATTAATTCAAAAAAAAAAATATTTAAGGGTGAATCTTTTTTTGTACAAAAAATGGTTGATAATGTCAGTTTTTCAGGAGTTGTTTTGACTAAAAACTTAGAAGATTACTCACAATGTATTAATATAAATTATTTTAATGGTAAGAATACGGAGGCTGTAACTTCTGGAAAGTTTAATACCAAAAATATAATCTATTATGAAAATTTAAATTATGAAATTCCTAAAAAATTTAAAAGACTATATCTAGCAATAAAAGAAATTATAAAGTTTACTAAAAAGGATATTTTAGATATTGAGTTTGCGATAGACAAAAATGGTAAAGTTTTTATTTTACAAGTTAGAAACTTAGTGGTTAAAAACAAATATAAAAATATTAAAAATCACGATATTCATCTTAGTAATTTAGAAAAAAAAATAGATAAATTAAAACAAAATCATTACGATTTACTAGGTGGTACAACTTATTTCGGAAACATGCCTGACTGGAACCCAGCTGAAATCATAGGAACTAAACCAAAACCTTTAGCACTTTCTCTCTACCAAGAACTAATTACAAATCATGTGTGGTCTGAAAATCGATCAAATTATGGCTTTAAAGATTTAAGCCAATTTCATCTTATGACAACTTTTTTTGGCACACCTTACGTTGATATTAGAATAGATTTCAATTCTTGGGTACCAAAAAATTTAGATAAAAAAATTTCAGAAAAAATTGTTAACTTCTACTTAAAAAAATTTAACGCAAATGATAATCTACAAGACAAAATAGAATTTGAAATTCTTTTTACTTGTATAACATTTTCAAGCTTAGAAAGAATTAGAAGAGACTTTAAAAATATCCTGAGTCAGAGAGAGATAAAAATATTTTATAATTCACTTAAAAATATTAACTTGAAAGCTTTATCAAAGAAAAATGTTGATATAAAATTAATAGATAAATTAGAAATAAAACAAAAATTAATTAAAGATTCTAATCTCTATGAAATTGACAAAATCTACTGGCTAGTAGAAGATTGTAAAAAATTTGGTACACTACCTTTTGCTGGTTTAGCTAGATGTGGATTTATAGCTATAGAACTTTTAAATTCAATGGTTGAAAAAAAAATTATATCTGAAAAAGAAAGAAAACAATTTTTAAGTAATATTAATACAATTACATCAGTAATGAAAAAAGACTTGCAAAAATTAAGTAAGGCCAACTTTATAAGAAAATATGGCCATCTAAGACCAGGCACTTACGACATAAATTCACTAAATTACAAAGAAGGTTTTAATAATTATTTTAATCAAAAAAATTTTCAAAAAAATGTAATTAATAAATCACCAAAAATTGAAAATAAAATTAAAAAACCTCTTAAAAAACTAGGTATTTACAATAATGTTAGTGAACTTTTAAAATTTATTAAAGAGTCTATTGCCTTCAGAGAATATTCAAAATTTATCTTTTCCAAAAGTATAGACTATATATTTGAAAATCTGATTAAATTTGGAAAAAGATATAACATCTCTAGAGAAGACCTTTCATATATAAAAATAGATAAAGTTTTAAATATGTATTTCAATCTTTCAAGCCATAAAACAATTAACAATCTGAAAAAGCATATTGATGAAAATAAAAAAGAGTATTTTTCTAATAAAAATATAAGTTTACCAGATATAATTAAGTCTCCTCGTGACCTTTATGTTCAAGTCAAAAAATTTGACAAGATAAATTATATATCTGATAAAAAAATTATATCTAAAGTTATAAACTATGACAAAAATAAAAAAAAAAATGACTACAATGGAATTATTTGTATAGAAAATGCCGATCCTGGTTATGATTTTTTATTTAGTAAAAATATAAAAGGACTTGTAACTAAATATGGAGGATTAAACTCGCATATGGCCATAAGATGTTCTGAATTAAATTTACCTGCTTTAATTGGTGTTGGAGAAAAGAATTTTAATAAAATTATTGAACATAAAAGTTTAAATATTGACTGTATAACAAAAAAAATAGAACTTATTAACTAATTTGAAAATTTTAATAACACCTTCTGTAAAAGAAACTCATAAAAATCAATATGATTATTTGGTTGATAGCCGTTTAATCAAATTTTTGCGTTTTGCATTTAGTAATGCTGAAGTTATAATTTTAAATAATACCACTAATCATAAAGATCCCTATGATCTTCTTGTTTTAAGTGGTGGTAATGATTTATTTACGATTAAAAAAAAAAGATCAAACTATCTACGAAACGAAATAGATAAGAAATATGTTCAAAATGCAATTAAAAGAAGTATCCCAATTTTAGGTGTATGTTATGGTGCACAATTTTTATCAAATATGTTTGGTGGAGAATTAATAAAAGTAAAAAATCATGTAAGAACAGTTCACGAGATTTATTTTAAGAATAGCGAATATATTAAAAACAAAAAATTAAGAGTTAATTCATTTCATAACTTTGCAGTTATTAATAAAAAAAACAAAATAATAGAAATTGCCAAAGCCAAAGATAATACGATTGAATTTTTTAAAATTAGAAATAAAAAAATTTTTGGGATAATGTGGCATCCAGAAAGAAATGAACAATTCAAGAATTACGATTTATCTATATTAAAAAAAATATGCAATTAATATTATTAGCTGCAGGTAGAGGAACACGTCTTCCAAAAAAGTTTAGAAATAAACCAAAATGTTTAGCTGAATTAAATAATAAGCCTATCATCGATTATAATTTAGAATTTTTTTCAAAATTTAATGATAAATATATGATTACTGGGTACAAAAATAATTCACTTAAAAAATTTTGCAAAAAAAATAAATTTAAAATGATTCAGAATCAAAACTTTAAATCAACTAATATGGTTTATAGTATGTTTTTAGCTTCAAAATATATAAAAAAAGATGTTGTAATTTGTTATGGAGATATAATTTTTAATTCTAATGTTTACAGTTTATTGTTAGAAGATAACAATATTATGCCCTTAAATGCTAATTGGCTTCAACATTGGAAAAAAAGAATGGCCTATAAGGATATTATAAAAGATGCTGAAAATGTTGTAATTGAAAAAAAATATATAAAAAAAATTGGTGAACCTATAAAGAAAAAATTACCTAAAGTTCAATATATGGGAATTTATAAAATTAAAAAAAAAAGTTTTATAAAAATGAGTTCATTTTTTAAAGACTTAAAAGATAAAAAAATAGATATGACAAATTTTATTAACAAGGCAATTGCTAAAAACATACTCAAGATTAAAGCTAAAAGATTTAAGAGTTACTGGTATGAAATAGATAATGAAAAAGATTTTAATGTTGCTAAGAAAGAATTAAAATAAAATGGTAATCTGGTTTATAGGGCTATCAGGCACAGGAAAAAGTTTTTTTGCAAAGAGAATATTTGACAAGATTAATAAAAAAAATAAACCTGCTGTCTGGGTAGATGGTGATGAAGTTAGGAAATATTTTAACAGTGAGTTAGGTTACAGCAAAAAAGAAAGGGAGAAAAATTCTATTTTTATCAGAAAACTTTGTAAATATTTGGAGTCTAAAGAATTTAATGTTGTTTGTTCTATTCTTTCAATTTTTCCAAAGCATCAAAAAGAAAATAGAAAAATTTTTAAAAGATATATTCAAGTATATATAAAATCTGATATTAAAAAATTGATAAAAAGAAATAACAATAAAGTGTATAAAAAAATAAAAAAAGTTGTAGGTAGAGATATTAAATTTCCAAAACCATATAAATCTGATTTTATTATAGAAAATGATTTTAAAGAAACTCACAAAGAAATACTAAACAAAATAGTAAAAAAAATTAATGGATAATATTTTATCTATAATTAAAAAAAATTTTAAAAATAAATACAAAAAATCTATTTATACAAAAAAAACTATTAAACTAAGAGATAAAAAATTAGAAGAGATAGCAAAGCTAGATGTAAAAAGAATAACAATTAAAAAACAAAAAAAGATATCAAAAAAAATATATATAACAAAAAATTTACTAATAAACCTTTTAAGCAAGAATTTAAATAGAGATGAAAAAAAAATAATTTTTACATTATATAAAAAATTTAGTTTTTTGCTTATATTGAGACAAAAATACAATACTAATATTAAAAAAATTACAGACAAAGAGGCAGTGCTGGATGCTTATGTTCTATTAGGTTTTTTGATATGTAAATTAAAAAACATAAATGAAATCAAAAAATTAAATTGCATTTTAAAAATTAACGATATTACCATTATAAAATTTAAGCTTAAAAAGTTTAATCACTTATTACCATTTATCCAAAAAAATATAAATTATGAAAAAACTATAACAAAAAAATATGCAAAAAAATATCTCTCTAATTTTAGCTAATACCAAAAGATCTTATTTCTACTTTAATGAAATAAAAAAAAATAAGATATATATTGATACAATAATTTTTTACTCAAAAAAAAATAGCAAATTACTTGAATTAATTAAAAAATATCCTCTAAATAAAAAATTATACTTTTTAAAAACTGAAGATATTAACTCAAAATTGATTGTTAATTTAATCATGAAAATAAAATCTAAATTTATTTTATTCAGTGGGTATAGTGCTGAAATTATTAAAAATAATGATCTTTTCAAAAAAAATCTTATACATTGTCATCCAGGCTTATTGCCAAAATACCAAGGAAGTACTGTAATTTATTATAGTTTAATTGAAGATAAAAAAATAAACGTATCTCTTTTTAGGTTATCAAAAAAAATTGATCAGGGTGAAGTTTTATACACCCAAAACTTTAAAATACCCAATAAGATAATATCTATAGAGAAAAATTATGATGACAAAATAAGATCTACAACCTTAACAAGTTTTTTATTGTCTGTAAAAAATAAAATTAAAAAACAATAT
>Ga0114998_10004617_pt1 | contig 10000 bp, 10 predicted proteins | sample ArcticOcean_MG_C_5_FD_87044 | JGI IMG/M metagenome (GOLD analysis project Ga0114998, IMG submission 87044) | Marine microbial communities from western Arctic Ocean - ArcticOcean_MG_CB4_138 | ecosystem: Environmental > Aquatic > Marine > Oceanic | place: Arctic Ocean: Canada Basin | collected...
ATAGCAGAAATACCCATTGTGTGAGCATCTTCGTCATAGGCGAGGCGGTTATGTCTTATTTCTGAGAGCTTTTGCTCCATCTTTTTTATATCACTAATTATACCCCGTCGATCCCACTCATCAGTAACAAGTGAATGCGCGGCTTTTGGTAAAATACGGGACAAACATGCCATTCCATTCGCCGTAGTAGTCAACGGAAAAACTTCACCGACAGATGAAATAGTTCGTAACCGTTGAGTGCCTGGCACCTGATCCAAAAATATCACTCCAGCACCTCGGAGAACAGACAAATCGGCTGTCTCCCCTGTGACTTCCGTTAACTCGGTCAAAAACAAACGACAAGTTTCTACTATGTTGTAATTTGTTGCTTGAGCCAATGCATTAACTTCTGGTCCAAGCCGGAGACTACCACCAGATGCGTTTGAGATGACTAAACGCTCAGCTTGCAGAGCATTTGCTATTCTTTGAACTGTGGAACGAGGCAGGTTTACCTGTTTGGAAATTTGGCCAAGGCTGAGCCCTGATTGGTTGTCTTTTAGTACTCTTAAGATACTTGCAGCACGTTCAATTACCTGAATACCTTTTTTTTGTTTTTGAGACATTTAAACTCTTTTAACCCAAATATTTATCTTGTTTCAGACTTAAGGTAAACCGTCATACGATACAAGTATACTGCATAGCGGTTTTTGGTTGACGTCTTAGTGGTGAATATGCACCAATAGTAGGGACAAGAATCTAAAATCAAAGATTTCCAGCCTGATAAAGATCAAATAGGAGAAGAATATATGCAAGAAATTCGTGGTATAGAATTCCAAGAAAACCTTAACAACGACATGGGTTTGGAGTTCGTTAACTTAAGTCATCGATTTGGGTATCAATGCCCAAACTGGCCATATTTTAAAGATGTCGCAATCGAACGAAAACACTATATGGCAAAATCTGGTGTTTTAAGTCAGACAATTACCACAACAATGCATGTCACGACGCACATTGATGCTCCAGCACATGTGGTCCAAGGAACCCCTTTTATTGACGAAGTTCCGCTACCTCACTTTTTTGGTAGTGGCCTTGTTGTCTCTATTCCCAAAAAGAAATGGGAAAGCATTACCAGGGAAGATCTTGAGAAGGCCTGCGGACATGCAATTCGCAAGGGAGACGTTCTGATAATAAATACTGGTTGGCATAAGGTTTATGAAGATGGTGACTATTTTCCTTATTGCCCTGGCCTAGTTCCATCGGCGGCAGATTGGATGGTAGAAAAAGGGATCAAGGTTGTAGGACATGACACCCAGGCAAATGATCACCCGTTAGCGACGGCAATTGGGCCGCAAAGAAATGGACCAATTCTGCCTCATCTTGAGGCAGAGTATAAAGAATGGTCTGGTGGAAATGACTGGAAAGATGATTTTCCGGTGTGGGAGCCGGTTCACAATAAATTATTTTCAAATGGTATTTTGGGAATAGAGAATGTTGGTGGGGATCTGGATTCTGTAACAGGTAAACGTGTAACTTTTGCATTCTTTCCTTGGAACTGGGACCGAGGTGATGGTTGTATTATTCGTTTGGTTGCGATGACTGATAAAAAACAGGCGTATCGCATAGAATCTGGTGAGGCGTTCTAATGCAAGTTAAACGTTTTGAGGCAGCTGAAACCTATGACGCACCTAATCACCACGGGGTGGTTGGACTCCGGTTGCAGGGATTTGAAGAAGGTGGTCCTGAAAATCAGTGGATGGGGCTAAGCCAATTTTTGCCTGGTGGTGGCGCTGGTCCTGATTCAACTCCAATTGAAAAGGTTTATTTTATTGTTGAGGGTGAAATGACCGTAACCATTGATAATGCTGAGACAGTGCTTTCAAAATATGATAGCTGCACAATCCCTGCTGGCGAAACTCGAAAGATTGAAAATCGCACAAACAATACGTGCACAATGTTAGTTGTCATGCCCTATCCGCCCGGAGTAAAATAATGAATTCAATGCAGATGTTTGACGTGCAGGGTAAAACGGCCCTTATAACAGGCGCGTCAGGTGCCTTTGGTATGGTCGCGGCCCGTGTTTTAGCAGAAGCTGGCTGCAGATTAGTTTTGGCTGCTGGCAATGTAGATGCCTTAGATACAATCTCGGAAGAATGCATCGCACTGGGTTCAGAAGTCATTAAGGTACATGGCCGTCCAACTGATGAAACTGCATGCCAATCGATGGTGGATGCAGCTGTATCAGCCATGGGCAGCCTGGATATTTTAGTCGTGGCCTCAGGTATGAATAAAGTTGCGCCAATTAATGATATGGAACCTAAAACCTTTACTGATGTAATGGACGCTAATGTTACGCAAACGTGGCTCCTTGCGCGCGCCGCATCAGCGCAAATGAAAGTGCAAGGCCATGGTGGTAAAATTGTGTTAGTTTCGTCTGCTCGTGGCTTGCTGGGACATCCTGCCGGATATACTGCTTATTGTGCATCAAAAGCTGCAGTGGATGGGATGACTAAAGCTCTTGGGTGTGAACTTGGACCAACTGGGATCACTGTCAATGCGATAGCGCCCACAGTATTCAGGTCACCGCTGACTTCATGGATGTTTGAAGATAATGAAAAGGCTAATGCGGTCCGCGCGGGTTTTTTAGCTAGGGTGCCCAAAGGTAGATTGGGTGAACCTGAAGACCTTGCTGGCCCACTTTTATTCTTAGCTTCAAGAGCTTCTGACTTTTATACTGGGCACATTCTTTATGCTGATGGAGGTTATACGGCTGGATGAAACAAGTCTCGTTAATATCGGTTATAGGTGGTGGTTTGATGGGCCATGGAATAGCTTTGACCCTTGCGCAAGCTGGCCATCAGGTGCGTGTAACGGATCCTTCAGATGAGGCTCGCCTTTCGCTTAAAACACGCGTGACAGAAAGTTTAAGGCTCTTAGAAGTTGATGCTAATAAGATAGAGGCGGTTCTGAACAATATTGTGGTTTGTGACACAATAAAGGAGTCTGTCACAGACACAGAAATAGTATTTGAGGCTGGTCCAGAAAAACTAGAGGTTAAGCAGCAGATTTTTTCAGATTTAGAGAATTATGCCCCAAAAAACTCAATATTAGCATCTAATACATCTGTAATACCAATAACCAAAATTATGCAAAACTTAAATGGCAAACATCGTGCTCTAGGAACGCATTGGTGGAACCCAGCGCACATGATACCCTTAGTTGAGGTGATTAAAACCCAATGGACTGAGGGGAAATATGCGCAGGCTATGTTTGACCTTCTTGCAGCTTCAGGAAAAACTCCAGTTATGGTCGAAAAAGACGTAGCTGGGTTTATAGGTAACCGTTTGCAACACGCATTGTGGCGGGAAGCAATTAGCCTTGTTGAAAATGGGATATGCGATGCTGAAGCGGTTGATACAGTAGTTAAGTCTAGTTTTGGCCGCCGCTTAGCAGTACTTGGACCACTTGAGAATGCTGATCTGGTTGGTACAGATTTAACTTTGGACATCCACCAAAATGTTTTATTTGACTTGGAAAACGGTGGTGGCACATCGCCATACTTGCAAAACATGGTCAAGAGAGGCGAATTTGGTATGAAATCAGGAAAAGGTTTTCATGTGTGGACTGATAAATCTGCTTCGAAAATACGCGAAAGGGTCAGTAAACATCTTCAAAAGCTGGAAGAAATTTTGAAAAATCCATAATTGCATCGCCCGCAATTGGGCAGTTTCTAGGAGGAAAAAATGAAACGAAATATTTTAAAAACACCAAATAGGCGCACATTTTTGGCTGGATCAGGAGCGTTGATTGCTACCCCTGCTATACTAACTAGCACACGTGCTTACGCTGCTAATAAGATACTTAAAGTAGGGTACGTACACCCAAAAACTGGCCCTTTGGCGGGGTTTGCTGAAGCTGATGACTTCATAATAGAAGGCATCAAAAAAATCTTTGCTGGAGGTTTGCAAAATAACGGTAGTTCTTGGGATATCGAAATCATTACCCGAGACAGTCAATCCAACCCTAATCGTGGAGCGGAAGTTGCTGCGGATCTAATACTGCGTGATGAAGTAGACATAATCATGGCAGCAGGTACGCCTGATACAACTAATCCGGTCGCAGATCAGGCTGAAATAAACGAAGTTCCTTGTATTACTACAGATGCACCCTGGCAGCCGTATTTCTTTGGGCGAGGTGGCAACCCAGTGGAAGGCTTTCAAAGTACCTACCACTTCTTTTGGGGTCTAGAAGACGTAATTGGAGTTTTCCTTGACCTCTGGGGACAGAGTGGTGCTGCGAAGAAGGTTGGTGGACTATTTCCGAATGATGCTGATGGAAATGCATGGGGAGATGCAAAACTTGGACTACCGCCGGCGCTTTCCGGTGCTGGGTTTGATCTAACTGATCCTGGCCGTTATCAGCCATTATCAGATGACTTCTCCAACCAAATAGCAGCATTTCGCGATGCAGAATGCGAAATAGTAACTGGGGTGATGATACCACCAGATTTTGCGACTTTCTGGGCGCAGGCGGCACAGCAGGGCTTTAATCCCAAAGTAGCGACTATTGGTAAAGCTATTTTGTTTCCATCGGTAGTAGAGTCCTTAGGTTCTCGGGGAGACGGTCTTACTTCGGAAGTCTGGTGGTCTCCAAATCATCCCTTTAATTCATCCTTAACGGGAGATTCCGCTCAGGATTTAGTTGATGGATATACGGCAGCCACTGGCCGTCCATGGACACAACCTATTGGCTTTAGACACGCTTTGTTTGAGGTGGTAGCTGACGTTGTGAAGCGTGCTGAAGATCTGGATAACCCTGAGGCGATTACTGCTTCTATTGCAGCGACGCAATTAGAGACAATTGTTGGACGCATTGATTGGTCAAATGGACCTGTTAAGAATGTTTCTAAGACCCCACTTGTTGGTGGGCAATGGCAGAAGAATGGCGATACGTTAGACTTAAAAATAGTTGGTAATTCTGATCACCCAAGTATTCCAAAAACTGGTATGCTGAAAACGCTTTAACGTAATTGGCAGTGCTGAGTAATCAGCGCTGCCTCCTTTGACTGGAATAGAATGTCGCCTATCTTGAAGTTGCGTGGCTTATCTAAATCGTTTGGTGCGGTCGTCGTAGCAGATGAATTAAGCTATGAAATGCAATCTGGTGAAGCACTTGGAATTATTGGGCCGAATGGTGCTGGTAAAACCACAATGTTTAACCTCATTACTGGCACACTATTTCCTGATAGAGGTAATGTAAGTTTTCTTGGTAAGGACGTGACCAAGTATTCGGCGGCTCGACGGTGTCGATTGGGGATGGCCCGAAGTTTTCAGGTGCCGCAACCATTTTCTGGTATGACAGTCTTTGAAAATGCAATGATTGCTGCAACACAGGCTGCTGGATTGTCGGGCCGTAAAGCAGAAAATAGTTGCCTTTCAGTTTTGGAACAGACGGATTTGCTAGATAAAGCAAATGTTTTGGCAGGAAGTCTCAATTTACTTGATCGAAAGAGGTTAGAGTTGACTAGGGCACTCTGTGCAAAGCCTAAACTTCTGATGTTAGATGAAATAGCTGGCGGTTTGACCGAAGGTGAATGTATTAGCTTAGTACAAACAATCAAAGACATTCGTTCGACTGGTGTTTCTATTATTTGGATTGAACACGTTGTGCATGCATTAATGGCTGTTGTAGATAGATTGATCGTGATCGACTTTGGGAAGAAGATTGCGGAGGGTATGCCAAAAGACATTATGGCGAGTTCAGAGGTACAGGAAGTTTACTTAGGAATCGAAGTGGATGGCTGACCCTCTGCTTCAAATTTCTAAACTTGATGCGTATTACAATGATTTCCAAGCTTTGTATCAATTAGATATGAGCTTGGGAGAAGGAGAAGTCTTAGCAATTATTGGTTCTAATGGTGCTGGTAAAACTACACTGATGCGTTCAATTTCTGGACTAATAAGTAATAATTCCTCACAAATGAGGTATCGGGGTAATCCTATTGGTGCATTGAGGGCTGATCAAGTAGCTGCACTAGGTATAGCCTTAGTTCCTGAAGGGAGACAGCTGTTCCCATCTCTTTCGGTCGAGGAAAATCTATTGATTGGTGGGCGACTGGGTCGTAAAGGACCTTGGTCGCTTAGAACTGTTTTTAATCTGTTCCCAATACTTGAAGAGCGCCGAACACTTCCATCTACCTCTCTATCAGGAGGTCAACAACAAATGGTGGCAATAGGCCGTGCTTTAATGTCAAATCCTGATTTGATTTTATTTGATGAGATTAGTCTTGGACTTGCCCCTGTTATCATAAAATCAATTTATGATGCTTTACCTAATATTGTTGGAGAAGGCATTTCAGCGATGATTGTTGAACAGGATATTAGCAAAGCTATCTCAGTATCCAACCGGGTGTACTGTTTACAAGAAGGACGCATTTCTCTGGAAGGTGCATCTAAAAGTATTTCGCGCGAAGAGATTAGTCACGCGTATTTTGGAATTACCTGATGGATTGGGTTAACGTGATAGTTCAGGGTACATTATTGGGAGGGCTGTATGCTTTATTTGCAGCTGGGCTCTCTTTAATATTCGGTGTGATGCGTTTGGTTAATATTGCACATGGCGATTTAATAATTTTTGCAGCTTATCTGGGTCTTACTGTAGTTATGACAACTGGACTTCATCCAATTTTGGCATTGGTTTTTGTTATACCGGCCATGGCTTTAATTGGTTATGCACTTCAAGTAGGTATACTTAATCACACTCTTGGTGATGACTTATTGCCTCCTCTGCTGGTCACGTTTGGACTGTCTGTTATTATACAAAATAGTTTATTGGAAATTTATACTGCTGACCCGCAAAAAATGGACGCTGGAGTACTTGAAACCGCAAGCTTTTCGTTAGGCGACCTTCAGCTTGGTGTTTTACCCGTGCTCACATTTGGGATTGCTGTTGTTGTGATTGCAAGTTTGCAATGGCTTTTCTATCGAACTGCCTTGGGTCGTGCCTTTCGGGCTGTTTCTGATGATCAAGATATAGCTCAATTGATGGGATTAAATCGCCGCCATATATTTGGACTAGCGATGGCCTTGGCTTTAGCTGTTACCGCCATAGCCGGAATTTTGTTGGGCATTCGAACAAGTTTTGATCCTTCGGTAGGTGGTGGGCGTTTGATATTTGGCTTTGAGGCCGTGATCATTGGTGGGTTAGGAAACCTTTGGGGTACACTTGCTGGTGGGGTAATACTGGGAGTCGCTCAGACTATTGGAGCCAAGATTGATCCGGGATGGCAGATTTTGGCAGGACATGTAGCATTTTTATTAGTGCTTGCCATTCGTCCGCAAGGACTTTTCCCAAGGATCAGTGGATGAGAGTTATTCGTACATCTAAGGCAGCAAAAATTTCGATAATGTTAGCAACTTTGGTCTTACTGGTACTTATTTTAGCTCCCTGGTGGGCTGGACGCGCGGACATTCGACTGATGGGTGAATTATTTCTTTATCTGGCTTTAGCTAGCCTATGGAATTTAATGGCTGGATACGCCGGCTTGGTTTCTGTCGGTCAGCAGGCCTACGTTGGGTTTGGTGGCTATATGTTATTTGCTCTTACAATTTTTGCTGGATTTCCACCAGTTGTAGCAATTGTTGGTGCTGGCGCGTTAGGTGCTCTGGTATCTGTTCCGGTGGCACTTTTAATTTTTCGTTTACGTGGAGCTTACTTCGCAATTGGAACGTGGGTCATTGCGGAGGTATTTAGACTATCTTTCGCACAAGTGTCTGCTTTGGGTGGTGGTTCTGGATCTTCTTTACCGGTTAAGATTGTGCGTTCTATGGCGGATGGCCGGTCAGAGAGAGAGGCATTAAGCTATTGGCTGGCACTTGGCATTGCTTTCTGTGTTATTGCGGCCGTTTATATGTTTCTACGGTCACGGCAAGGCCTCGCTCTCACAGCAATACGAGATAATGAATTGGCGGCGTCTTCTCTTGGAATAGATATTTGGCGAACAAAATTTGTGGTTTATGTCGTAGCATCAGCTCTCACAGCTATGGTTGGAGCTTTGATCTTTCTGCAAAAACTACGCATATCACCGGATGCAGCATTCTCTGTAAATGATTGGACCGCATTTGTTATTTTCATTGTTGTAATTGGCGGTATTGGAACAATAGAAGGCCCGATCATTGGGACCCTTATTTTCTTTGCGTTGCGTGAAACGCTTGCAGATCTTGGCACTGTATATTTGATGGTCCTAGGTGTGGTTGCTATATTGATAATGCTAAGAGCGCCAAAAGGGTTGTGGGGGCTTGTTCGTGCTCGATTTGATTTAGAACTCTTTCCATTGGGGTACAGAGTTATTTCTGATAAAGTGAAAAAGGAATAAACATGGCTAAGCAACGAAAAACAATTATAACTTGCGCGATAACTGGTGCGATCCATACTCCCACTATGTCTGATGCGCTGCCCTATACGGCTGACGATATTACTTCTCAAGCTATTGCCGCGTCAGAAGCAGGAGCTTCGATATTACACTTACATGCCAGACGTGAGAATGATGGTGGTGTTTCAGTTGAACCTTCTGATTTTGCGAGATTTTTACCTAGAATTAAACAAGCCACTGATGCGATTGTTAATATATCAACCGGTGGAAGCCTCACTTTATCAATTAAAGATCGGGTTAAGCCCGCAACTACTTTCTCTCCAGAAATGTGCAGTTTGAATATGGGTTCAATGAACTTTTCATTTCATCCACTTGCTGAGCGATACGATCAATGGAAATTTGATTGGGAGAAAGATTATGTAAAAGGTTCAGAAGGGAATATATTTAGAAATACGTTTCGTGATATTCGGGAGGCGGCAGAAACGTTGGCCCCACATGACATTAAGTTTGAGCATGAGTGCTATGATGTTGGTCATTTGTATAATTTGAAATTTTGTATGGATACTGGTTTGTTTAAGGCTCCAGTATTTATCCAGTTTATATTTGGCATTCTCGGAGGAATTGGTGCTGATATTGACAATCTAATATTTATGAAACGCACTGCTGACCGCTTGTTTGGTGATGATTACAGATGGTCTGTGCTTGGGGCAGGTGGATCACAAATTCCGTTTGCGACTACGGCTAGCCAGATGGGTGGAAATGTGAGAGTTGGACTTGAAGATAGTTTGCTTATTTCTCGAGGTAAGTTGGCAGATAACAATGCCCAACAAGTTGAAAAAATTCGTAGAATAATTGAAGATTTAGGTAGTGAGGTAGCTAGCCCAGATGAGGCTAGAGAGATCCTTGCGCTTAAAGGTGGTGATAGGGTGAATTTTTAAAATGAATGCTTTATGGATAATGGTAGATCAGCTTCGTTGGGATTATCTGAGTTGCTATGGTGCCAAACACATTGATACGCCGAACATAGACTGGCTAGCATCCCGCGGTATGACCTTTAACAAAGCTTACGTGCAGTCGCCAATTTGTGGGCCTGCTCGAATGAGCTTTTACACTGGTAGATATACACGAAGCCATGGAGCGACGTGGAATGGTTTTCCTTTACGTGTTGGCGAGCCTACTTTGGGTGATCATTTGCGAGAGCAAGGGGTTAGCTGCACACTGGTAGGTAAAACTCACATGGCGCCTGATAAAGATGGCATGGCGCGGCTTGGTATAGATCCAGAAAGCACTGTTGGAAAAAGAGTTAGTGAAGGTGGGTTCGACGTTTTCATTAGGGATGATGGAAACAACAATTCTGATTGTTTAGTCCGTCATTCGGAAGATTATGATAAATATTTAAGGTCGCATGGCATGGATGGAGATAATCCATGGGAAGAATGGGCTAATACCGCTCAGCTTCTGGACGGCTCATTGTGTTCGGGTTGGATGCTAGAAAACTCAAAATATGCGGCACGTGTCCCGAAAGAACATTCTGAAACTGCCTGGTTAACAACCCGTGGCATTGATTTTATAGAAGCTCAAGGGGCTGACCCTTGGCTTTGCCACCTAAGTTATATTAAACCTCATTGGCCATATTTAGCTCCGGCTCCCTAT